>Ga0123356_10003804_pt1 | contig 15712 bp, 20 predicted proteins | sample TergutEmb28metaG_2_FD_92546 | JGI IMG/M metagenome (GOLD analysis project Ga0123356, IMG submission 92546) | Embiratermes neotenicus P3 segment gut microbial communities from Petit-Saut dam, French Guiana - Emb289 P3 | ecosystem: Host-associated > Arthropoda: Insects > Digestive system > Gut ... | reverse complement strand
GAGGAAGATCAGGGCGCGGACGGCGACGCAGCCCACGAAGACAACGGTCGGCAAAGTCAGTGTCGGTTTGGCGACAATCCAGTCGAGGATCTCTAGGACGATGCAGACAAACCACGAGTTGGAGGTGCCAGTTCCGAGGAGGACGTCGTAGTAGAACCACTCCAGCACCGTGCCCGCGACAACGATGGCGACCCCCAAGCCAAGGAGTCGCATGAGCCTTGATCTTTTCACGAGGTGAGACCTCCTTGCCTAGCCCGGACCTCAACCCTAGCGTTCTTTCGCCGTCTGGCCCTGAAAATGCCGGTTCGCTGGATTTTCCGGGGCTTCATGAGGACGTGTGTGTTGGATGGGTTCGGGTGCTGGTGGATCTGGGTGGTCGTCGTGGTCGATACTGTCGCGCAGGGACGAAGGAACCGCTGCGGTGCCCTGCCGATGGACCCCCGTAGCAACCGACACCGATGCCGAGCCCGCCCCACAGCAAGCAAAAGTCACAAACCCATGAGCAAAAGTCACAAGTCCATGAGCAGAAGTCGCAAACCCAGGTTTTGGCTCCCGCGACAAATCCAGGCACTCCTGTGACCAGGGCAAACGCCGGACGTCGGGGAGGGTGGCTGCGTCGAAACCTGGGTTTGTGACTTTTGCCCCCTTGTGGGTGGCGCTGTCGATCCGGGGGTCGAAGCATCGAAGACTGGGACGTAGTCGGCTGCCAGATGAACCCAGCGCGGCCTCAATAGATGAGGGATTCCGCCCGCTGACACCCCAGCGCAGAACCGCTCCCCGCGCTGCGGTCATCACTTTGCGCACGATGACGTCACTCACCTGGCCATCGTGTCGCGTGGGTTGTGGAGGCACGCGAGCACCTCGTCGCTATTGAAGCGATGTCCCCCCGGAAGGATCGGATTCGGTTGCTCGTCGGCAGGGGGATACTCACATTTGACGCCGTTGGGGAGCTCTATCAGCCTCACGCATTCGGGAGTTGCCTGGTCGCGCATGTCCGCGAGGTCCAGGGCAGAAAAACCCTGCGGCGCCAGCCCCTGGTGGATCAGGCACTCCACGACTTCCTCATCGGAGGGCTCTCCGTACGGCGACACGATCATCTGGGCGTACAGGGCGAGAACCCCCCGATCCCACTGCGAGACGCACGAGTCGAAGGCTGGAGGGTACTCTTCCCCCTCCGGCCACGGCTGGCCCGCTTCTGTCAGGCTGAAACCTGTGACGCCGTCCTCCGCATGGACCACTGGGGTCAAGCCAGCATCGCGCATGCACTGCGTCACCAAAGCAACAGTCTCGCTGTACTCCTCGGGCGTCACCACCCCGTCAGCCAGCACCCGCTTGACGAACTCAGAACCAGGGTCGTGATCGTTCGCCAGGGCACTCAGCGTCGAAATGAAGTCCTCCCGGTAGGGCCCCTTGGCAACGTCCTGCCCCGGGTCCGCTTTGTGGCTCGCCACCGGACTGCTTGGACGTTCGTCAGCAGGCTCTGGGGGCGCAGGCTCCGGTGAGCCACACCCGCCTGCGAGAACGGCGAGCAGGCACACGACCCCGCTACTTCGTGCCGCCCTGCGCCAACGCATGAGCCGCTGCTGATGAGGCATGACTGCGGTTCCTTGTCCTTCCGTTTGGGACTAGATGCTACGCCACCTTCCCCGGTCCATGACATGGGCGACGAGACTCAACTTTCCGTTGCGCGCAACGTAAAGTTGAGTCTCGTCGATCGGGCTCCCCGCCGTCCAGGTGTGTTAACCTTGATGCAACTTGGCTGGTCGAAAGACCCAGGTCCACATCATGGCGGGGGAAGCCCCCCGCCACTTTTTTGCTTGCCGGGAGGTGCTGTGGCAGAGCTGAGCATCTTCGTTGACGAGTCGGGCGACTTCGGCACAGACTCGGGCTACTACGTCGTGGCCCTCATCCTTCACGATCAAGCAGAAGACGTCACCGAGCAATTGACCAGGCTCACAGATCACCTCCGGGCTAGCGGCCTCAGTGCCGACCGTGCCATCCACACAGGCGCAGCTATCCGAGGTGAGGACGTGTACCGAGGGATGCCCGTCGAGATGAGACGGCGAGAGTTTGCGCGCCTGTTCGCCTTCGCCAGACGCGTGCCAGCGCTGCACCAAACCTTCTCCTTTCGCAAGTGCGAACACCCCGAGCGGCTGAAGCTGAAGGGGGCGATCTCCAGGGCGCTGGCCCTGTTCCTCCGCGACAACGCCGAGTACTTCCTTTCCTTTGAGCGCGTCATTGTCTACTACGACAACGGCCAGGCCGAGATCACCGACGTGCTCAACACCCTGTTCAACGCTTTCTTCTTCGAGGTCGAGTTCCGGCGGGTTGCGCCTCAGGACTATCGGTTGTTCCAGGTCGCCGATCTGCGCTGCACTTTGGAGTTGCTTCGACTGAAGCTGGAGGAGAGCAAGCTGTCGCGAAGTGACATGTTCTTCTTCGGCAGCCGCCGCTCCCTCCGGAAGGACTATCTGTCCAAACTGGAGCACAAGCGGTTCAGCAAGAGGCGTGCCAAGTCATAGGAGCGACTGACCGTCGGCCGTCCACGTGCGGGGTAGACCACCAAACTGTGGTTCGGGGCCTGGACATCCGGGGCTTGTACACTGGAGATTCCGATGCCCACGTTAGAGCCAACGCCGCATTCCGACTGCCCTGACAGTGCCCCTTCCCGATGGCCTGGGACGGCGGGGACTCCCTGAGAGGAATGGTCATGTCGAGCTCTGGATGGCGGTCAGCGTTGCTCATGATCGCTGCCGTGGCTGGTGCCTTGGCTGGGTGCGCATCGGGGTCTGATCCCCAGGTTGGTGCTTCGCCGTACGCTGACAAGTTCGACCAGGCGTTGGCTGATGCGCAAAGCGACTACGTGCGGGGCGTGCTGGCCGATGGCGACATCACGGCAGAGGAGTTCACAGACGCCCGCCAGCGCGTGGAGGATTGCCTACGCTCCGCAGGGGTCGGCGGTTGGTACATGACCAACAGCTGGGGTCGGGTGAACCTCGAGTATTCCGGCGAACTCGCTGACACGAAGAGGGAAGCTCTCAGCACCTGCGAGAACCAGTGGATGGGGCCGATCCACTATCTCTACGAGGAGATCCTGATCAACCCCACCAACGAGAGCTGGGATGACGTCATGGCCAGGTGCTTGGTCCGCAAGGGGCTGGTGCCCGAGGGCTTTTCCGGACACGACTGGAGTGAGATTGAGTCCCAACTGGCCGGGGAGCCCGTCGTCTTGGATGACGTCCCCTTCGGCGAGCAGACCGTGCCGGAGCCGACGTCGACTCCCACGCTCCCCGGGGGACTTCCGGCCGACGACAAGCAGGTCGTCGACTGCATGACAAACCCGCAGCTCTGACCTGGCTCGTCGGAGCCACGTTTCTGGGTCTCACCGCCGGGCAGGCATCCGCAACCCCGGCGGCGAGGGCTTAACCCGCAGTAGGGTGAAGCATGATTGCAGGGAGGCGCCGCGCGAGCGAAGTCGGCGTTCGCGTCTTGGCGGCAAGGCTGTTTGGTCGCCACCGCGCCGCGATCAGAGCTGGGTCGCTGCTCCTCTGGTCGAGACCGACCGCAGCGTTGTGTCTGCTTTTGGGCACGGCCGGCGGGTGCAGCGGAGGTGCTCCAACCGAGGGCACCTCCGCGAACCCGTATCAAGTGGAGATTGACGAGCTTTCTGCGGAGACGTCTTCCAGTTTCGTCGAAGCGGCGCTTGCCGATGGCGAGGTGTCCGCCGCCGAGTACAAGGAGGCGGTGGATGGCCTTGTCGGCTGCCTGCGCGACGGAGGGATTGAGCCCGTCGTCGAAGATGTCGAGGGCGGGACCATGATGGTGGGAGTTCCCGTCGGCCAGGCCTCCTCGACAGCCTATCGGGGGTGCGAGGAGAAGTGGGACGGCGGAATCCTTGGCCTCTACCAGGACAGCCAGGACAATCCAGAGAACCTGCCCCAGCTGGACCTTGAGGCAGCGTGCCTGGTGTACGTGGGCGCGGCACCAGAGGGTTTCCTAGGTAAGGATCTGGAGAACCTCCTACAGGAAGGCGGATTCAAGGTCAGTACTCGCCACGACGGAACCGAAGTCACGACGCCACCACGTAACCCGGACCCGAAGCTTCCAGGAGGACGCAGCCTGTTGACAGGTGACGAACAGGTCGGTGCCTGCATGCGCAGCCCCGGACTCACGATGCGCACCGCCAGTCCGAGCCCCTGGCGGCCTGGCTAGCTCAAAGCTCCGGGAAGGGGTGTCGGTCGCTCGCCCCCGGACTGACCACCCGCTACCCTGGCACTATCCCAAGCAGAAAGCCTGGGACAGCGGGGACTCCCGGAAAGGATCGGTCGTGTCGCGGATAGGGACGAGTTGGCGTGTGGGCGTCTTGGCCTTGGTGGTGGGTCTTGGCGTGGGTGGGGGGGTTGCGTTCTTTTTGGCTAGGCCTCCGGAGCCGGGGTTTGTGGCGTCTGGGGGGGGTGTGGATTGGGTTGAGGTGACTTCGCGGGCGTTTGATGATGAGAGGAACGTTCAGGGTAGGGCGACGTTGGCCGAGGAGTGGAAGGCCCTGGCCCCCAATGGCGGGGTAGTCAGGAGAACAGACTGTGAGGTGGGGGCAGGTTTCGGGTCGGGTGCGACGCCGTTTGTGATTGATGATCGTCCGGTGGTGTTGCTCAGGCTGTCGACTCCGGTGTGGCGGGACATGTGGCCGACCATGCGTGGTCCTGATGTCAAGGCCCTACAAAAGGAGTTGCGGAAGCTGGGGCATAAGGATGTCCCGACGGACGGTTACTTCGGTTCGGCAACCTCGGCGGCGGTCAAAGCCCTGTGGGATAAGGCTGGTGGTGATCCGAAGCAGAACTGGGTCCCTGCCGATCAGGTCGTCTGGTTGCCTGAGCGCACTTTGACTCCTGCGACGTGTCCGTTGAAGATTGGTCAGCGGATCGCTGCTGGTGATGTGTTGTTCACCGTTGGTGGTGGTCTACAAGCGATCACCATTCAGCTGCCGCAGGACGCGGTGGATGGCCCCAGGGTCGCGGTCCTTGATGACATCCAAGCCCCGATCAGCCCAGACGGTCTCATCGATGACCCCGCGTTCCTCGCCCGGTACACCAAGACCCGAAGCTACTTCGCCTTCTTAGAGGACCCGACTTCGACGCTCACGGTGACCACGCGCCTTTCTGAGCCGTTGAGCGTGGCCGCAGTGCCGCCATCGTCCCTTTATGACTTGGTGGAGGGACGCGGGTGTGTGGTTGATGACGCGGGCCCACTCCTAGTCGAAGTGGTCGCCTCGCAGTTGGGTGAGACGTTTGTGACAGGCGAGCGGCTGCCGACGCGCGTGTTGGTGGATCCGGGTGAGGCGGGCATGCCGTGCGGGTGAGCGCGAGGGGCCTGGCGCATTGGTTTGCTGGGACGGGGACGTTGTTTGCCGGGTTGGATGCGGATTTCGACGCGGGGGATTTGGTTGCGGTCACTGGCCCGTCGGGGTCGGGGAAGTCGACGTTGCTTTCGTTGTTGGCACGCTGGGAAAAGCCCAAGGAAGGGTCGGTGACCTGGGAGGGGATCAGGTCGGTGGGGTGGGTGTTTCAAAACCCGCATGGGACGGCCCGGCGGACAGCGTTGGATCATGTCGCGTTGCCGCTGGTCGCTAAGGGGCTTTCGCGGGCGGCTGCGAACAACCAGGCCGAGAGTGTGTTGGCTCGGTTTGGGTTGGATGCGGTGGCTGGCCGGCGGTTTGGTGCGTTGTCGGGAGGTGAGGGTCAACGGTTGATGTTGGCTCGGGCGGTGGCGAAGGCTCCGTCGTTGTTGCTGGTCGACGAGCCGACCGCCCAGTTGGATCCGGCGGCGGCAGCGACGGTCAACACTGCGATTGGTGAGCTGGCGATGGACCGGGCGATTGTGGTGGTCGCCACGCATGACCCGGACACTCGGGATGCTTGCCCGCGCACTATTGACCTGCGTGTTCATGCGGTCGAGCATGCGGGGGGTGGGGGATGATCCGTTGGCGGGAGATCTTGCGTGAGGCTTGGCGTGATACCGCTTGTGGCACTTCCCGGGCGCTGTTGGCGTTGGGTTTGTTCGCTGTTGGGGTCGGCGCACTGGGCTGGGCGCAGGCCGCCGGGGTGGTGGGCGTGGCCAAGGACGCGGCCCGCTGGGTCGAGGTCGGCGCGGCCGTGCGCATCATCGACTTCCCCAACCTGGTCGACGGCGCCCAATGCGAGGCCCTGACCAGTCTCGATGGGGTGGTCGCCGCCGGCGCGGTACGCTCCGGCAACGAGCGTCGCCTGGCCGCGATGCCCTCACGTAGCTTCGAGACCTTCGAGGTCACCCCCGCCATGGCCGAGGTGCTGAACCTACGGACCCCGGAAGTCGCTGAAGGCCTGGGCGTATGGCTTGCCTCCGATCTCGCCGAAGCGTTGGCCGCCAAACCTGGACGGACGATGACGGTACGCGCCTTGCATGTTCCCGCAACTGTCGCTGGGGTCTTCGATTTCCCGGCCGATGACGGACGCAACCCCGCGCTTGCCTACTCCCTCATCGAACCGGTCGCCGCCACTGGGGTCTTCGATGCGTGTTGGATCACCGCCTGGCCTGAACGTTTAGAGACCGACGTGTTGGCCCGGCTGGTCGCCAACCCAGCGCCAATCGACGAAAGCGGACAACGTCCCATACCGCAAGTGGGACAGCTCAACGCCTCGCTGGGAATCTCGTTTGACGCACACGGGCGGTTGGCTCGACTTCCCACTTCTTCACTGATCGCAGCAGCGGGACTGTTCGGCCTGGTGTTAGGGATCGGGTTGATCCGGCTCCGACGCCTGGAACTCGCCTCCGCGTTACATGCCGGGGTGCCCAAGTCTGCGCTAGGGATTCAGACCGCGGCCGAGACTCTGACCTGGGTCATCGCCGCCAGCGTCCTACTGATCCCCGTGCTGTGGTTCGCCTCAACCAACGACAACCCCGACTCCCCCTGGCCAGCCATGTTCCCCGCAACCCAAACCGTGGCCATCGCCGGGATCGCCGTCCTACTAGGAACCATCGGCGCGACCCTCGCGACCCGAGAGAAACACCTATTCCGACTCTTCAAGAACCGGTAGTTCTGTGGTCTGCCAGTCCCTGGTGTCCTGGACGATTGCCGACTGGCGTCCCACGCCGTGTTGGGCTCACACTGACTTTGCGGCGGCGGATGAACCTGCCGATCACCGCAGAAGACTCTTGGCCTCTCCCGCGTCCAAGGCGATCCCCGCCGCTGAGCCATCTAGCGCCTGGCGACTTGGCCAGGGAGGAGTCGTTTCGCTGGTCAGAGCCTCTCCTCCAGTCGGCTTTGCGCGTCGGCGAGCTTCCGGCGTGAAAACCTCTGCCTGACCTGCTGCACTTCTTCCTTAAGAAGCCACCGCCACATCGGAGACGGGAAGCGATTGACATGACGCACAAACTGAGCATAACCTTGGCGCGAGGGCTGCGCCGAGCAGACCCAACCTGCACCTGATACGGGCATGTCGTCCACCAGATGGCCTGCCCCTTATGAGAAGACATCTCCATGACAAGCGCAATCGCACGGGCGGCGTTGGCCGTCGCACTGGGCCTGGGCGGCTCGCTGGCGGCCCTTGCCGTCGCGACCCCGGCATCCGCCATCGCTGGCTGCACATACACCCACAACGGCATCTCCACGATGGCAACCGTCGCCATCGGCAACACGACCTGCACTTCTGGCGGCATCAGGCCGAAGATCGGCTACTACAAGACGGACAACACCACGACAGTGACCTGGCAGTACGGTGCCTGGGTCTCCAAGAAGAACGAGTCTTCATCAACCTCCCGACCGGCCGGTTCCTTCTTCTACAAGAACGGGACCTTCGAACTCAAGTGACAATCCGGAACCGGACATCTGCTAGGGCGGTGCATTACGCGCTGTTCCTGGTAATCGCGGGGGCCGTCGCCATGGGCACGTTGCTGGCTGGCTGCTCCGGTGTCGGTGCCCCGCAGCCCGAAACCCAATCCCCGTGGGCGGAAGCCTTCGCTGAAGCAATGGCGACAGAGAGCGCGTTTGTTCGTTCCGTGCTCGCCGACGGTGAGGTGACTGCTGAGGAGTTCGGGGAGGCGCAGAGTCGAGTCGTCCAGTGCCTGAAGGATGGCGGGATCAGCGCGAACTACCGCACCGATGAGTGGGGCCAGTCGTTGCTGACCATTACGGGAACGCTGAGCGAGGAGCAGCGGGACGTCGAACTGTCCTGCGAGGAGCAGTGGATGGGGTCGATCCAATCGCTGTACTGGGGGATGCTGACCAACCCACAACGCCTCAAACCCAGCGACGCGGTCGCGGCGTGTCTGGTTCGCCGAGGGTTAGTCGATGAGGGGTTCTCCGGCAAGGATTGGGACGAGATCATGGCACCGTTTACCGTCGTGCATGGTGACGGCGCTCCCGAGCCCCCTCCTGACGACGCTCTTAGTGAGAGTCCGATACTAGCGCCAGCGCTTCCAGGGGGAAAGAGCGTCGACGATCACGAGGTCGTTGGCTGTGTGATGAATCCGCAGGTAGGTGTCGAAACCAGTAAGTAGGTGCGCCGCACTGTGGCACCGTCGGCAACCTCGCCGCACCGTCCTCGGTGCTGCGTGCTGTGGCCGGCAGCGGACTCCCCGGCTCGAAGGATCCTCCTGACAACGAGGCGTCCGAAGCCTCCGCGAGGGGGCTACATCGCCATCGTCTCCGACATGGCCTCTACTGGGCGCACAGGTACAGGCATCCGCAGCAGTAGACGCTCCGCAATGGAGGCGCCAGTACGGTCCACCGCCCCAGCAAGGTGCTTGTTGTCATCGGCCATATCGTCGGGCGGTTGTGCGACCCAGTCATGTGCCGACAGCAGGGCCCTGGCACGTTCCCACTGGGCTGCTTGCCGGTGCCGGTCAACCGGACGAGGCCCGATTGTGTCAATCGTGTCGACTCCCCAGGTGTCTCGGTAGATCGCCGCAGCCAGGCAGGCTTGGTCCCACTCGTTGGCCGCCCGAGGGTTGACAGGTCGCGACCCCAGGTCCTCAACCCAAGGATGGTCGGCTGTCCTGAGCACGTCGACTCGGTCACGGATCATCGCCTCGTTTTGCGATGCAATCGACGCGACGGCCTGGTCGTTGGTCCTGATGACCGGTTCAACCCCGGCAAGCCACCCCGGATCACCCAGGGACACCGCCTGCTCCTCAACAATCCGAGCCATCCGCGATTGAAGGATCATCGCAACGTCCCCCCCACCCGGATCCTCGACCGGTCTGGACAACGCCATCCACGTCCCGCCCCAGTCAACCGTCGCGGCCCGCCGCCACGCCGCAACCAAACTGTCAAACGCCGGACTGGCCTCGACTTCCGAGGCAACCTCCGGGTTTGCCCGCCCCAGCTCGCCCCGGAACCTGTCCCTTGAGACCAGTGCCCCCAGGTACTCGTGTTCCCGCAACAGCCGTCCCAGGCTGTACCCCTCGCGCGCATGCCCCGCTGCAATCTCGTACGCTGTGCGCTCTGACCGGTCGGTCGCCAGGATCGCCTCAAGCCGGTCCCGCACCCCAGGAATTTCATCACGCCGCACATGGACAGCCGCCGCCTCTTCTTCCGAGAGTGTCGCAATCCACGCGGTATTCGACTTCCGCCCCCTGGTCATCGCCACGTAGAACAGCTCACGCGACAAATGCTCACTAGCCGAGATCGCCAGATGACAGTGGTCGACAGTGATCCCCTGGGCACGATGCGCGGTTACCGCGTAAGCCAGCTCAACCTGCCCGGCCACCCACGAAGCCTCCAGGTCGATCAGCTCGCCGTTGTCCTCACGAACCGCCGTGACCACCCCAGTTCCGGCGTCAATAGCCTGGATCTGCATGGTTGTCCCGTTGCGGACAAACTGTCCTGAGCGGTCTTTGATCTTCCTGTTGGTTTCGCGTGAGAGCACCCGCTCGCCTAGCCCGGCATCCAGCTTGCCTCGAATCTCGCAGGTCCGCGATGAGTCCACCACGCCTGCTGCCCGCAAGTCCAGGCTTGCCCGATGCGCTAGCTCCCACGCCAGGTCGTTGGTCGCCGCGATCAGCACTGCTGCTTGGCCGCAGGAGGCGTGGCTCATCCACGCACCATAGGCTCCGTCGATCATCTCCTGGCTTGTCCCTTCGCGGATACGTCCGGCTTCCATATAGCGGTCGATGGCGGAAGGAGAGCCACGTCGCAATCCCAGCGAGTCTTTGGCTTCTTGGGGATCTTCGAACCGGAACAGGCTTTCAAGCTGGGCTGCGTGTCCGGTCCGGTCAGCCCACCCCAACACTCCTCCCGCGTCCACCGCGTCAAGCTGACGAGGATCGCCCACCAGGAGCATCCTGACTCCCGCAGCCTGCGCGCGTTGGGCAATCATGTCCAATGACAGTGTTCCGGTCATGGATGCTTCGTCGACGGATTGGGACAAACCTCGCATCCTTGCTGGTCAGCCTGCGTTTCCCCTGGAGCGAGCGACGGGAATCGAACCCGCGTGGCCAGCTTGGAAGGCTGGGGGTACATGGGCTCTGACCAGCGGGAATGGGCGATGAGCTGCGGTTTGCACCGGATACGCGTAGTAGGGGCAAGAAGCAGGGCCTCAAGAACCGGGGAGAGACTGGGGACGCATCGACCTTGAACAGCAGAAACATTGCAAGATCCCTCTCTCACACGCGTTGAACGCGCTCTGGACAGGGCGGGCGAGGCCCCCTTTGTCGAGTGTGCGGTTCGCCCACTCCCGGCGGCGACGCGCGCCATGCGGAGTCGGCTTCAAACCCTTGATCCCGCAAAACGGTTGCCCGTGTCGCACGATGTGTCTCTGGTCCAGCGGTCGCGCCGGGGCGCCCCACAGATTCGAGGCAGGCCGCGTAGACTGACTACCGTCGAACGAGAAGGCGAGGTGACCAGTGGCTTCTCCGCTGATCGAGTGGTACTTCAAGCAGGACTACCCGCGAAGGGGCCGCTGGGACATGCCCTACCTGCGACGCCAGCCATCCGACATCGACGTCGACGACCTCAAGCTCATCAGGTTCTCCTCCGTGATACGCAACGAGACCAGGGACCAAGACGCGACGGTGCATTTCTTCGAGCCCGACGAGAGGTTTGACGAGGTGTGGAAGAACCCTGATCCGTACCTGGCCGAGCTGGGCCAGTACCGGCAGGTGATGAGCCCGGACTTCAGTCTGTACGCTGACGAGCCCGTCGCAAAACAGATCTTCAACACCTTCCGCTCCAGGTGGTGTGGCTGGTACTGGCAAGAGCATGGCATCACGGTGATTCCCACCGTGTGCTGGTCGACCATCCGCAGCTTCGAGTTCTGCTTCGACGGCCTACCCTCAAACGCCACCCTCGCGGTCTCGACCGTGGGCTGCCGCGACTCCGAGCCCGGGTTCATGGCCGGATACGAGCACATGCACCGCCGTTGCGACCCTGCCCAGGTGATCTGCTACGGCGAGCCGTTCGACGCGATGCTCACCATGGCACCCCTCATCGTTGTGCCCTACACCCGCAACACCCGCATCGCCACCAGGAAACCTTGACCATGGGTGGGCGCAGCATCATCACCACCGGCACGCTACCGCGAATCCTGTACTTCGAATGGGACCCTGTCAAGAGCGCGTCCAACAAGCTGAAGCACGGCGTCGACTTCGATGAAGCCACCGCCATCTGGAACGACCCCGGCCGAGCGAGACTCCGATCCACGTCTCCGGGAGTGGAACCAAGGCAGCTGATCGTCGGCCGGATCGACGGTAAGCTGTACACAGCCGTTGTCACACTGAGGGGCCAGGCCATCAGGATCATCTCAGTGAGACGTGCTCGACGCAAGGAGGGGGCGCATCATGCAGGAAGCTGACGGATACATGGTTGCTGCCGATGGAACCAGGATCACCGTTGAAGAGTTCGACAGGCTCTTCGACGAGGGCGAGGAGGACATCCTCCAGTACTTCGACACCGACAACGTCGAGCATCCCGGCCTTGAGTCCCGCACCGTAGCGGTTGACCTGCCTGTTCGCGTGCTGGACGCGGTGGAGCGGAAGTCGAGCGACACAGGAACCCCCATCCAGGACCTGATTGAAACATGGGTTGAGCAAGGGGTTGGTCTCGCCTCGGCCTGAACGTTGCTGGCCAGGCGGCGACTAGTGGTCATGTGCGGGAGTTCGTTGGCGTTCATGCGGCGGTGTCGAGTCGGTTGAGGTAGTCGTTGAGTTGGGTGCGGGTCCAGGTCCAGTTGAAGGGTTCGGCGGTCTGGTTGTACCAGTCTTGGAATCCGATGACGCGTTGTGCGAGGTCGTCGAGGTTGTTGAAGGATTGGCCGGTGAGGGCTTTTCTGGTCAGGATGGAGAAGAGGATTTCGATCTGGTTGAGCCAGTGCACTGCAATCACAACCATGCGGGGCGATGTGATCAGGATCGTTTCGGTGAGACGATCCAATCCGGCTGAGGAGGCGAGCTATGCAGGACAGTGACGGGTACGTGGTTGCCGCAGACGGCACACGGATCACCGTCGAAGAGTTCGACCGGCTCTTTGATGAAGGCGAGGACATCACCATGTACCTCGACATGGATAACGCCCGCCGCCCCGGCCTCGAACAGCGAACTGTCGCCATTGACCTGCCCGTGGGCGTGCTTGACGCGGTAGCGCTGGAGTCCGGCAAGACAGGAACCCCTGTTCACGGCCTCATTGAGTCGTGGGTCGAAGAGAAGGTTGATCTCGCCTCGGCATGAGCCTGGCAGGTTAGCCTGTGACCACGGGCAGAACCCCGCGACACGGCCGACCCGACCAGCCCCTACTCGACTTCTCAAAGCATCGCGCCTCGCTGAGACACCAGCCAGTGGCCTCGAAACCGATCCGAGGTGCGGAATGCACCTCGACCTCGACAACGCGCGCTACTACCCTGCCGAGTAACCCACGGTTGCGATTGACCTGCCCACACAGGTTCTGTGGGTTGGTTCGCGCCACAGCGACTTCGTCGTCGTGTGGAGCAAGCAGGCCGAATCCGAAGAGAGCACCTAAGCCCGGCCGCAACCCCTGTGGACAGTGCCCGCCACGTGGTGGGGTTGGGGTCAGGGGTCGAGCGCGGTTTGGACAGCGTCAATGATGGCTTGCGCATGGACCAAGTCCGCATCGAAGTCAGCGCGCCCCAGGATGAGGTCGTCGTACTCGGACTTGTTTCTGCGTCGCCGTAGGGCATGGAACTGTGCAACGGCGGGTGATCCAATCACGGCTTCGGCGTAGTCACCGACTGCTTCGTGGGCTCTGGCGATGGGCCGTGCGCGGTAGCCGTTGGCGAGCATATGCGCGGTCACCGCGACGCGGGTCGCGTCGTACATGGTGATGTAGGCCACCTCGACATCGATCTGGGCGATTGACTGCGCCGCAGCGAGCTTTTCGATGGCTCGCTGCAAGCGGATGATCGCGGTGGACCGGTCAGCGGGAACAGCTTCAAGACGACGGGCCACCAGCAGGTTCGTCACGGCAACGGGAACGGTCATGAGGTGAGTTCCAGCTCGATCAGTGGGCCGTTCTTCACGTGGGAGATGAAGCCGGTCTTGGCCTTGGACCATTCCTTGGGATCCAGAACCGAGACGTTGACATCGCGTCCAACACTCCTAGATGCCCGGTCGGCTGCTGCCCGCACTTGTGTCACATCCGGTGCCCCGACGACCAGTACATCAATGTCGTTGGGTTGTGGACCAGGTTCACCGTGGAATCGTGCTGCCCACGAACCGTAGATGGCGGCGTGGTCGATGCCTGGCACACCAGTCAGCTGGGCCTCGATCATTGCTTTTGGCCCGATGGTCTTGACCAGCAGGGCCTTGAGTTCATGGAAGATCGGTGAGGTTGTCGCCGCCCACACCATGCGTCGGCCGCTTCGTAGTTCGCTCTCCAGGAGACCGGCCTGGGCCAGTCGCTCTACCTCGCGGGCAACAGTGGGCTGAGGCTTGCCTGTACGCTCCACGAGCTCGGGGATGGAGAAACGTCGCTCTGACTCAAGGTAGGTGGCCCCGAGCACCAAGAGCTGGACGTCGCTGCGGAAGATCGGGGCCAACCGGGGTCTCGCAGTACTCACACAACGCATTGTGTCATGCAAAGTATGAGTAGGTCAAGCCGGGCTCCACAACCACGAACCGACCGCACGGCAGGCGCAGGCCTGCCAACCATCCAGCCCCACCCGACGAGTCTGCACCTCAGGACGGCCATGTGGCCAGCCGACAAGAGCTTCGCACGCCCGACGGCACCCACCACAGCCGCCGCACAAGGACACGGCATCAAACCCGTGACGCTTCAAACAGATGATGGCCAGCAACGCCATGGCCGCCTACCGTTCATGCCGCGGAGTGGTCTCCTTGGCCGAACGCCACAACCCCGAGATCGTCGAACGGGCCTGTCAGATCGCCCTGGCCGCCGGCGATGCCCGCTACCACACCATCAAAGCCCTAACCGAGTCCGGTGCCAACCCACCCAACCCGCGGCCCGACGGGGACATGGGAACCGGTGCCCTCCTACGCGGCCCGGCCGCCTTCACCATCGCCAACTAGTGGGGTCGACCACGCGGCGAGGGTGTCCCTGGTTGGGGCTCCTTTTCCGCGTGGCCTCCCCCCGAACCGGACGTGCGCCTTTTAGCGCATCCGGCTCTCTAGTTGTAGTGACGTGATGGGTTTGGGGTGGTGGATCATGTTGTGGCAGTTGGCGCAGACCAGGAGGGTCTTGCGGTGTTTGCGGATCATGATCTGGTGCCAGGCGGGGCCGTTGGGGTCAAGAGTGTTGAGGTTCTTGACTTGGTGGGCTGCGACTGGGGTCTGCTCGCGGTGACAGAGTTCGCACTGGCGGCGGGCGGCACGTCCGATGAGTTCCACGCCGGGGCGTGTGTTGGCAACGGGCCTGGGGTCCACGTTCGGGGCGTACTTGTCACGGGCGAGGTTGACTTCTCCAAACCGGGCGGTCAGTGGGTGGCGTCCTTCCCTGGGGAGTTGGGCTTCGAAACAGACGCGGGGTCCCGCCGGTGTAGCAATGCGCCGGTGATGCTTACGCCTGGCGGCGCGGGCGCTGATGTGGTGTTTCCCTGCGAGTGTTTTGAGCATGGAGGTTTCCATGGCCCAGCGCAGCTTGGTCAACCGGTGAAGGTTGCCTGCTAGCTTGTAGTAGTTGACCACCCCCCGGTACTCGGCTCCGTACTTGGCCACGATCGCGTAGTCGGATCGGTGGTGCAGGTGGCGGAATGAGCGGGGTTTGCCGTCCTTGAGGTAGACAGCCACCTTGGCGGTGGCTACGTCGTAGGGGACCGACAGTAGGACTACACCGTTAAGGGTGCGGGTCTTGTGTCGGCCGGCTCGTCGGTTGAGGTTGTGGCCGATGGAGATGTCGTAGCCTAGGTACCTGGCCTTGCCTGTTCGGGCGTGAGTGACCAGGGTCTTGGCATCGGATAGCTCCAGTTTGAGTTCATCGCGTAGGAACACGGTGAGCTGCTGTTTGATCTGTTCGGCCTCAGCTTTGGGTCCAACGAACCCGAAAAGCTGGTCGTCGGCGTAGCGGCTGTAGCGTAGACGCCGGTAGCCCGGATCGTAAGTGTCCCGGCTTGGTAGCTGTCTAAGCTGCTGCCCCAACACGTCGACCTGTTGTTGCCCGTCGCGTGTGTTGGCGGTGTTGGCGTCGTGGTGTTTGGGGGTGGCGGGTTGGGGGTGGGGGCGGCATGATCGTGACGATGGTGTTGTTGGCGGACCGCCCGGCGCTGTGTTGATG
>Ga0123356_10003803_pt1 | contig 15713 bp, 9 predicted proteins | sample TergutEmb28metaG_2_FD_92546 | JGI IMG/M metagenome (GOLD analysis project Ga0123356, IMG submission 92546) | Embiratermes neotenicus P3 segment gut microbial communities from Petit-Saut dam, French Guiana - Emb289 P3 | ecosystem: Host-associated > Arthropoda: Insects > Digestive system > Gut ... | reverse complement strand
CGCTCACTGTGCAAATCGCTACTACACCCGCAAGTATCTTTGCCGCCAAAGGCAGTGTCTTTGCAGCTGTAGCTGAGGCTGCTTTAACAACGATACCCGACGCTGTATGTGCTCCTGTGCTTGACATAGGTATTGCGGCTGAGCCCGACATAGGTACTGTGGCAGAGCCCGACATCGGCACTGTGGCAGAGCCCGACATCGGCACTGTGGCAGAGCCCGACATGGGTACAGTTGCCGTACCCGACATCGGCACTGTGGCAGGCGCTGCTGCGGGAGCTTCTGCGCTGGTCGGAGCCACTGGAGCCGCGCTCGCAATAGGCGCCGTCGCACTCGCAGCTGGAGCTCCTGCACTTGGAGCCGCTGTGCTCGCAGTTGAAGCCGCGTTCGCGCCCGGCGCCACCGCACTCGCGCCCGGCGCCGCCGCACTCGCGCCCGGCGCCACCGCGTTCGCGCCCGGCGCCACCGCGTTCGCGCCCGGCGCCACCGCGCTCGTAGCCGCAGCTCCCCCGCTACCAGAAATCGAATTCATGATTGCTTGCAGTGTCACACTTGCGGCGCCCTTACCGATGGACAGCGATTGCAGGTGAGCGTACATAACATTGCCGAATGGCAGCATCGGGATTCCGGCAAGACCGTAGAACTTCTCACCGCTTCTGCGTTCCTGCTCCTCGACTTCTGAACGGATGGCTTTTCGCGCGAGGTACAGGCGCGTCTTAACCGTATTGACGCTACATTCCATCATGTCAGCAATCTCGCTCACGCTCATCCCGTTGAAGTAATAAAGCACGATTGCCTGACGCTGTACCTCCGACAAGCCGTCGATGATCCGCCCGAGGCGCTCCTTCAGATCTGCTCGTTCGGTGTAGACAGCGGGCAGCAGGTCGCTGGAATCCTCGGTATCAAAGTCCTCGATCTCCTGCTCTGCGTCAAGCAGAATCGCCATGTTCTTCTTCCGTAGCACCATGTTGCAGTGGTTGCGTGCGATAACCTGGATCCAGACCGAGAAAGTCAGCGGGGTTTCAAGAGTGTTCAGCTTCCTCCATGCAGTGATGAAGGTCTCCTGAAGGACGTCCTCGGCGTCGTTGCTGTTTTTCAAGATCATCCGTATCAGCGCGTATACTTTGTCATAGTACAAAGCGAACAGGTCCCCAAAGCTCTTGGAATCGCCGTTCTGCGCCGCGACGACCAGTTTTATCTGTTGTTCTGTCATTGCCATTGTTGATCCTCCTTTCCTTTTACTACACAGATGCATGAACGGACAGGATGGTTTTATGTTTTTCCGAAGTTCTGCAGAAACTTGCGAGGTTTATGTTATCAGATGCCCTTTCTGGATTGCCACGTCGCGCTACACGCTTCTCTCAATGACGTGCGGATGGATTATTGCAATACCCGCTGTTGCGAAGTTGCCGATGAACGATATAATTTGTATGATCCTGTGAAAGATGTTCGTTGAACGGTATTCTGACTGTAAACCCACTGGTCCAAACACAAAGACAGGAGTAAAAAATGAAAAGAACTCGAAATGTCTTCCGTTTGTACAATTCGCATCTTGTTGGTCGCATTCTCGGAATCGTGCTTGCGACAGTGTTGGCTGTTTCGCTCTTTGGATCCGCCGCATGTTTGAAAATTGTAACCGACGACCCAAACTTCAACCCCAACCAACCCAACAACCCTACGATAGACCTGGGCGACGCCCCCTATGAGCCCTACACGGCAAAAGACGGTACATGGGCAATTTACTGGTACATCTGCGGTAGCGACCTTGAACTCCGCGATGACCTTCGCTTTACGCCCACCGGCCAGATGCTGGAGATGATGAGCGTTAATCTGCCGAGCAATGTGACCGTTGTCGTCGAAGCTGGCGGCGCAAAGCGCTGGCACAACGACTTTACAGACCCCAATGCCATCAACCGTTTCCTCTATAAGGGCAACACGCTCACGCCGCTGGAGAAGCAACCGCTTGCTAACATGGGCGACCCTGAGACACTGGCAGATTTCCTGACCTTCTGTAATCAGAATTATCCTGCAGAAAAACAGATGCTTCTCATTTACGACCACGGTGGAGGCAGTCTTTTGGGCGTTGCCTTCGACGATTTGTATGGTATGGACGGCATCACGCTGACGGAGCTTAAGCAGGCTGTCAGCTCGCGTCCTGCCGCCTCGGGCGCTTATGAGCTGATTGGCTTAAGCGCCTGCCTCATGGCAACCATCGACACGGTTGATGCACTTAACGGCTTAGCTCGCTACTTCGTGGCGTCAGAAGAATCCCAGCTGGGTTGCTCGTGGGATTACGCCGCTCTCTTCTCTGCACTCGCTCGAAACTCTTCCATCAACGGCGCGGCGCTGGGCAAAGCCATCGCGGATGGTTATGCGGCGCAGTGCGCGCAGATTGGATATACCTGCTACACGACGCTCAGCGTCATCGACATGTCCTACGCCGACGATCTCTTGAAGGCCTACAATGATGTGGGCATCGAGCTTCTTGAGGGTGCTGTCAAAGACGGTGCTGAGCACATGGCGATCTTTGGACGCGCCGCTTATGCATCAGAGAATTATGGAGGCAGTAACGGTTCGGAAAGCAAATACGACATGGTCGATCTGGGCGATCTTGTGACGCATGCCCGCGAATTGCTGCCCAAAAGCTCGGCTGCAATGCTTCGAGCTATTAACAATGCGGTGGTCTACCATGTAATCAATCCGGTGCGTTCAGAAGGACATGGGATTTCGTGCTATTTCCCCTATACGGGTAGCGCACGTTATTTTGCGACGTTCGTGGAACTTAACACCTCCCCTGCCTTCAGGTTCTATTACGAGTATGCTTTCAACGGTACCTTGTCGCAAGAAGGGCTGGCGTATCTAACCTCGCTGACTGCGCCTACTCCTACTCCTCAACCCGCCCCTACACCACAGCCCTTGCCGGCGCCAGCGACGCTGGGCCTTGATGATGTTTCTCTCGTTGCACACGGTAACGAGGTATGGTGGATGGAGCTTGAGGAACGTGCAGAAAACGTCGCCGCCATCTTTTTGAAGGTGGGCGTCTTTAACCTGTACTCTGGTGAATTCATCCATTTTGGCACACGTGGCGATATATACGCAGATTGGGAATATGGTCTTTTCTACGACGAATTCAGTGGCTACTGGGGCAGTATCGATGGGGCGCTTTGTTATATGGAAGCTGTCGGTCATGGAGTCGACTTTGTCCTTTATCGCGTACCGGTCTATCATAACGGCGCACAAAAGAACCTCATGGTTTTATATAGCTGGAGTGGGCCGTACTATTATGAGGGCTCCTATGAGATGCTTGGCCTTATCGCTTTGGGCAACTTTGTATTCAACGAGTTGACGGTATCCAACCCGGTGTATGAACCGCTCAAGATTGGCGATATCATCGAGCCCATCCTCTACAACTACCGCAACACCGGCGACTGGGATTTTAACGTGAGCGACCCTGAGGAACTTACCTCGGTATCTGTTACCGTAGACAATGAGACGAGCTTTTATAATTCCAGTTTGGGTGACGGCTTTTATGTCATCGCTTTTGAGATGATTGACTACTCTGGCGTCCGACATTATTCAAAGCCAGGCTACTACGTTATCTACAACGAAATCTTTGAGACGTTTTCTTTCTAGCCTTTCGCGTACGGTATTACAACTGAATCAACGCAGGCACAACGGCATCTTTGAGACGTTTTCTTTCTAGCCTTTCGCGCATGGTATTACAACTGAATCAACGCAGGCACATCAGCATAGGTTAATTCTCTTACTTTAGGAACGAGGAAGCAGAATGGACGAGCGAAAGCCTTGTATCTTTTTGGTCGATGACAGCATCGTGAACTTGAATACCGGCAAGGCAGCGATGCAGCACAAGTACACGGTGATTACCATACCTTCGGGTGAAAAACTCATGTTGACGCTTAAAAAGGTCAAACCTGACTTGATTCTGCTCGACATCGAGATGCCAGGCATGAGTGGTTACGATACGATAAAAGCCTTAAAGAGCAACCCCGATACCGCAGATATCCCCGTCATCTTCCTGACGGGGAAAAACGAGTTAGAAAACGAACTCCTGGGGCTTTCGCTGGGCGCAGTCGACTACATTACCAAGCCGTTTTCGCATGCGATCCTGCTCAAGAGAGTCGAATTGCATCTGCTGTTGCAGGCGCAAAAGAATGAATTGCGTGAGTTTAACGATAACCTGCTTGATATGGTCGACGAACGCGTAAAGGAAATCTCGGCGCTTCAGAATGCGATCATTGTATGGGCGGCGGAGATCATCGAGTTTAGGGATGAGGAAACAGGGCAGCATATCGATCGCGTCCAAAAATATCTGGAGATTCTACTGGAAGCCATGCAGAAAACCATACAGTACACAGCCGAATTAGCGACGTGGGACATAAGGGCTTTCTTGAAATCCGCTCTTCTGCATGATGTTGGAAAGATCAAGATCCGCGACGACATCCTCTTAAAGCCTTCGCGTCTTACCGAGGAAGAGTTCGCGAAAATGAAGCTTCATTCGCTGTATGGAAGAATGCTACTCGAGAGCCTTGAAGAAAAGATACCAAACCAAACATTCTTGGATTATGCAAAGATTCTGGCATATTGGCACCATGAACGATGGGATGGCACAGGCTATCCGGACCAATTAAAAGGCGAAGAGATTCCTTTGCAGGCGCGCATGATGGCGATTGTCGATGTTTACGACGCGCTGGTCTCGAATCGTCCCTATAAAAAAGCTTTCTCGCATGAGGAGGCTATGCAAATCATCGTCGAAGGACGCGGCTCACAATTCGACCAAAACCTCGTGGATCTGTTTGTAGACTTATCCGACAAGATCCAAATAGTCAGCGAAGGGATGAAAAATGCTTGACACGTGGTGTGCAGGTACGTTCGAAGGGATTCGAAATGTCTGATACGTTGAATGATTCTTCCTTTGAGTCAGCAGATAGCATGGATGATCGAGTGAAGGATATACAGAAGCTTGAACAGTATCTGGCGACCCTTATGGACACCGCTTTCAGCTATTCTGTCTTATTGGATCGCGATACAAGGATCGTCTACTACAGTAAAAGCCTTCTCGGCTTGGCGGATACTGCTGATTACAATGCTTTTATTGGCATGCCGCTTCTTGACGCATACAAAAAACTCAAAATCAGGGAAGGTTTGGATATTAATAATGCAGCTCACCGGCTTTCGCGAATCCTGAATGATGATGAACAGTTCTTTGCAGACGATGTTGTCGGCCGGTCGAGTGGAGAAAGACGGATACATCGGATCACGTATAAGCGGATTACGAATGAAAATGGGGAGTTTGACGGTATCCTCATCTTCTCAAACGATATCACCGAGATACGGCTGGAAGAAGCTGAGCGTCGTCTGAACGATCTGTTGTATTCAAGCGCACTGCCGTGTGCGGTATGGGACACAAATGGTGATGCTGTCGCATTTAACAGTGATATTGTCGAAGTATTCGCAATTCCTGAAACAACATCGCCTACTTTTTTTAATGATACGTTCCTATCGATCCAACCGGAGTTTCAGCCTGATGGAACGAGGACCGAAGTCATAAGAAGAGAGGTTATTCGCGAAGCTTTGGAGACAGGTTTCTCGCAGGCTATGGTGCGATTGGAAAAAACTGATGGGACGCCTATATACTTTACGGTTAACGCTACCCGTATCTCTTGGGTTTTTGGATATCGCTTGATCGTTTATTACTACAATATGACTGATTTTATGCTTAAAGAAGCTGAGGCCAAAGAAGCCAACGAACGTGTCAATCTGATGCTTAACAGCACACCGTTGATCTGCGTCATGAGGGATGACCAAGGCAATATCATCGATTGTAATCAGGAAGCACTCAACACCTTAGGCGTCGCAAATAAGGCCGATTTTTGTAGGGATTTCTATGACTATTTCCCCGAATACCAGCCAGACGGAATGTTAACTACAAAAAAATCAGAGGATATGCTGCAGATTTTGGATGAAAAGGAGGTCATCAGTCTTGAAAGGACATTCCAGTCGCCAGATGGTGAGATTATTCCAGTAGATAGCAAAATCATTCGGATTCCTTGGAAGGATACATACCACTACATATCTTTTTCTCGCGATCTACGCGAAACAAAGGCTAATGAACAAAGAATGCTCGAAATCGCTGAAAGAGAACGCAGGGCAGAGATCCAGAAAGAATCTGCTCAAGCTGCCAACGAAGCAAAGAGCCGGTTTTTAGCCAACATGTCGCATGAGATACGCACACCGATGAACGCTGTACTGGGAATGGCGGAGCTGCTGCTGCAAGAGGATTTAAGCAAACGGCAATTCCAGTATGCCAACGACATTAAATCTTCTGCTGAGGCCTTGCTGAGTATCATCAACGATATTCTGGATATGTCCAAAGTACAAGAGGGAAAACTGACCCTCTTACCCATACACTACGACTTTAACGCCTTGATTGACAGCGTGAGTTCTGTCGCACATTTCCTGGTCTCAAACAGATCGATAACCTTCAGATTATGCATGCCAGAAGAACCAGTGTTCCTGTATGGCGACAATATTCGTCTCAGGCAGGTTTTATTAAACCTTTTGAGCAATGCGATTAAGTTCACCGATGAAGGCTTTGTGACATTGACCATCAGCTATACGGATAATTCGATAAAAATCATTGTCAGCGACACAGGTATGGGTATTCGATCGGAGGATTTGCCGACGCTTTTTGAGGCTTTTGAGCAGTTTGACGTCAAGAAGAACAGGACAAAAATCGGAACCGGACTGGGTCTTACGATTGTAAAATCCATTCTCAGCATGATGAACGGGGATGTTTCTGTAGAAAGCGTATACGGCAAAGGCACATCATTTTATGTAGAGATACCAAAGATCCTCGGCGATGAAACACTCATACATAAAGTAGATAAAAAAGAGGTTTTAGCATTCGCCCCCGATGCAAAGGTATTGGTCGTCGATGACAACATGGTTAATCTGAATGTTGCCTGCGGTTTCTTAGGCCTTTTCAAAATAAATGCTGAAACGGCTATATCCGGAAAACAAGCGTTGGAAATGGTTCGGGACAATCAGTATGATATCGTGTTCATGGATTACCGAATGCCAGAAATGGATGGCGTCGAAACAACGAAGAGAATCCGTAAATCAGGTATACAGACCCCGATAATCGCGCTTACCGCAAGCGCTGTTATCGGCGCAAGAGAAATGATGCTCAAAGCCGGTATGAATGATTACCTCTCAAAACCCATTCGCAAGGCTGAGTTCAAACAGATGCTCCTGAAATGGATTCCTTCAGAAAAATTCATCGACCTGCCGCAAGAAGCATCAAGTCTGAAGGATATTGAAGGCGCAGAAAACAAGGAGTTCTGGACAAGAATCACTCAAATCGAAGGGCTTTCTGTATCAAAAGGACTCGATAGGGTTGGTAACCAGTGGGATATCTACAAAAAAACCCTGGAATTAACGTTAGGAGAGATTCAGAAGTGCAATACAACTCTGGCTGAATCACTGGTAGCAAACGATATGTGTAATTTCAGGATATTCGTGCATAGCATGAAGAGTTCTCTGGCATACATAGGTGCTGCAGAGCTTTCGGAGAGGGCGTATCGTCTCGAAATCGCATCTGCGAAAATGGATACTGGATTCTGCGCTGCAAATCTGCCGCCATTCCTGGATGGCTTGAATAATCTTAAGGTGCAACTGGAAGAGTCTTTCAAGATAATAAGCCATGAGGAGGGCGCGATAGAACTATCCCCTGAATTGCTGGCAATGCTGAGGGAAATGCTTGTTTGTTTTGATACTACCGATGTTGTACGTATCGATGAAGAGCTTGAGAATCTGAACTCGCTGAGCCTTTTTGGTGCGTTAAAAGACGCAATCGAGAAAATCAAGGATATGATTATGATGATGGATTACGATGGAGCCGCAGGAGAAATCCAAAAACTGCTTGACGTTTCCTGATATTTTGCTCGCAAGCTCTTGCTGCGTTAGTCATGTGCTCTTACTGCGTTGGTCGTAAGCTCTTACTGTGTTGGCCATGAACTCCTACTGCGTTGGCCGGTAATTCTTTGTTGCACTATAGTACACTATCGTGCTAAAGTGCTGGGAGACGTTTTCTGCCTATGTTTTTGAAAGGATTAACCCATGCTTTCGCTCGCTTTGCCCAAAGGTAGCCTTGAGGAACAGACTTATAAGTTATTCGACGATGCCAATCTGAAGCTCATCAAACCAAGCCGTGGCTACAACCCCACCATCGACGACCCACGAGTCGCCAAAGTAAAGATCCTCAGACCGCAAGAAATCCCCATTTATGTTGCATCGGGAGACTTCGATCTCGGCATTTCGGGTTATGACTGGGTAACTGAAAGCAGGGCTGACGTCATCGAGATTGCTGAGCTACCCTACGCGAAAACCGGCACCGGCGCCGTGAAGATGGTGCTGGCTGTTGCAGATAAATCATCCATTCAATGCGCGCGCGACATACCGCCAGGCAGCCGGATTACCACAGAATTTCCTCATATTACGCGGTCCTATTTTGAGCAGCTGGGGATTCCGGTTGAGGTGTTCTTCAGCTATGGGGCAACGGAGGCTAAAGTGCCCGACTTCATGGACGCACTGGTTGACCTCACGGAAACAGGCGCTACCTTACGGCTCAACGGGCTGCGCATCGTCGAGACCATCCTTGAATCCACAACCCGCCTGTTCACGAACCGCGCTTCCTGGGATGACCCTGTTAAACATGAGGCCATAGAGGCGATTCGTACCATGCTCTTGGGTGCGATCGAAGCCAGAGGGCGTGTCCTGCTGCTCATGAATACGCCAGCGAAATGTCTCGATGCTGTTATCGCCGAGTTGCCTGCCATGAAACGCCCCACAATCAGCCAACTCTATGGTTCAGATGATTACTCGCTGACCACGGTGGCCGATAAAGCAAGCGTAAATGTGCTCATCCCTCGCCTGAAGGCCGCCGGAGCAGAAGACATCCTGGAATTGCCTATCAATAAAATTGTGCGGTAGCTCAATTAGCTGGAAAACAAAGAACAATAATGTTCTCAGCTGAAGACGTTCGGTAAGTGTACTCGTAGGAATTGCCTGGGAGATTAGGTCCAGACGATGATACAACCTCAATCACCTGTTCCCAAACGATATAACTCTGCTGTCGTAAGTGTACCAAGACTCGCGCCATCATCAAGCAATGCCTCAACACCGTCTATTTCCGGTCGCAGCCATTTCCCAACCCTATCATTAAAAGCAATCGGTGTTCCAGCAAATTCCGCAAGATTAGAAAAAGGGCTGAGACTCAAAAAAACTCCCACCTTTATGCCCTTACTGGCGGGATTAAAGGTAACTCTAACCATACGATCGTTGTAAGAGACATTACTCACAACTTGCGCAAGAAGCACACCAGAAGCTGCTCGCTCGCTAATAAAATCTTCAAATTCTCCAATGATCTCCATAGCTGAAGGTGGCGTCGCATCAAGTTGCCTTTCAGTTGCTTTGAACAACTCGACTCTACCCAATAAAAAATCTTCCAAAGGACAAGTCTTGCTTCCTACTGTATAACATAATGCTTGTGGATAATTCTTCAAAAAGGCTAGGGTGCCTCCTGTTCCTTTAACGCGACCGCTCTTTACCTCAAGTGCTGTAATCGACATACCCTTTTGCAGAACAAAATCGACCTCTTGGTTGCAGTCACGCCAATAATATACTTTAAAGCCTTCTTCTTGCGACCGTGCCAGTAGGTACGCTCCGACGGCGCTCTCCACAAGATGACCGCGAAAAACTGTATCACTAATCACTTGGGTTGGCGTAGTATCTGCCGCCAACACCATAAGAGATGTGTCATACACCATAAAGCGCGGGGAGCTTTTCCGTTGCCGTACCTTCTCATGAGTGAATTTTTGAAGCCCGCAAAGTATGCCGGCTCGTTCAAGCAATTCCAGATAATGAGCCAGTGTCACGGTATTGCCAGCGTCTTGCAATTGCCCCAGCAACTTAACATACGATAACTCTTGCGCAGAATAAGCTGCACCCATATAGAACAGAGCGCGCATAAGCATGGGTTTGCGTACTTCCTCCATCTGTAAAACATCCTGTGATATCGTTGGTTCGACGATCGAAGTGTTGATATAACGTCTCCACCTCTCAATATCGTCACGCTGTTTCGCAGCTCCTGGATATCCGCCAAAATAGAGGAACTCCTCAAGAGTATACCCAAACGCATCTGAACACTCTTTCAGGCACCAATGTGGAGAATAAAGCAACTCAAAACGACCCATGAGCGATTCCGACATGCCCTTTTTGAGCAATAACGATGATGAGCCCGTTAATACGACTTTTAACGATGTCCCATATCGTGTATCTTCATCCCACATGAGTTTAACAATCGATGACCACTGAGGAATCTTCTGAATCTCATCGACAACAAGTATTGCTTCTTTTTTATTGCTTTCGCATAAAAGACGAGCTTGTTCCCATTCATTCTTCAGCCAGCTTTGCGAAATAAGCACAGGATCATCTGCACTGACATAGTGTATTGGGATGTTTATCTTTTCTAGCGCTTGGTTTACCGCTGTTGTTTTTCCTGTTTGACGAGGACCAACGATTATTTGGATAAACTGGCGCGGCTCTTCTAATCGCCGCTTTAGTATTGATACTAACTCACGCTGAAACATCATAGAATCCTTAATATAGTATTTTACTCAGTACGTTGAATTATTATCTCACTATGAAACGGATATTGCAAATGCTCATAGTAGGCAGGTTTCTAATCCTCTCAGCATATTCCATTTAGCCATTCAAGCGTAATCGCGCTGAATTGATCTACTGCGGTTCGCTGAGTATGAACCTGAATACAGATGAACCAATCGCTATCCCTATGGCTTATTGCGGTCCGTCATCTTTCTTTTTAATGATTGAAGATGCGACTATTGAAACGACCAACACCAGGATTATTACTCCAAGAGAGATATAGGTTGGAATGTGAACAAAGTGCGAGATAAGCATCTTTACGCCAACAAAAAGCAGTATGACTGCGACTCCGGTTTGAAGATACCTGAAGCGCGCCGCGAGATTGGCCAGAAGGAAATACAAAGACCGCAAGCCTACGATGGCAAATATGTTTGAAGTGTAGACGATGAACGTGTCGGTAGAGATTGAGAGCACTGCGGGAACAGAATCCACCGCAAATATCAAGTCGCTCATCTCAATAACAACAACAGCTGCAAATAACGGCGTTGCACGTCGGATCCCGTTCTCCTTGGCAAAGAATTTTCCACTCGATGAGTCATCAGTAAACGGGAGGATTTTCTTGAGCAATCTGATGACAATGTTTTTTTCTGGATGAACCTCGTCCTCTTTTTTGACCACCATCTTTATCGCGGTAAAGATGAGCAGCGCGCCAAAGATGTATATAATCCACGAAAAGGCGTTAATGAGCTGAATACCCGCAAAAATGAAGACGAATCTTAAAATGACCGCGCCTAGAATACCGAACATCAGCACCTTAGGCTGGTGTTCCCTCGGTATGGCAAAATAGGAGAAGAGCATAAGGAATACAAACATGTTATCAATCGAAAGGGAATACTCGACAACATATCCAGTAACGTAGTCGATTGCTTTTTGTGGTCCCAGCGTAAAGTAGATACTTACGCAGAAGCATAATGAAAGCCCCACCCAGACACACACCATCAATACGGCTTCCTTAAAAGACACATCGCCATGATGCTTGTTCAAGAAAACCAGGTCGATAGTCAAAGCGGCAGCGATGACGACCCAGAAAACAACCCACATAATCAATTGAATGTCCATGTTGATACGTATCCTAGCTCTGTCGTAATACTCTCAGCATTACTGCCCAAAAAACTGCTCAGTACACCCGCGGAGGCCCATCGCCTCCGCGGGTGTACTGGTCGGGACGACAAGATTTGAACTTGCGACCCCTTGACCCCCAGTCAAGTGCGCTACCAAACTGCGCCACGTCCCGACACATCCCTGTTTCCAAAGTGTCCATTGCACCATTGGAAACACAGAAGTTACATGGTAACGGTAAGCGCGCGATTGGGCAAGTGCCGGTTTGATTTTTGTGGTTTTTTGAAGTTGTATCTCGACTGAAACCTGTTCCGACCTGTTTTGACCTGTTTCGAGCTGTTCCACTCCCCTTTCGCATTGCGCCACTCCCACTCATTCCAAACATCGTGTGTTTGAGTCTGCTATTATTTAATGCTTCAAACGGACTATTAAAGGAGGGCCACATGAGTTATGTCGACAGGGTCATCGACGAGGTCAAGGCAAAGAATGCACACGAGCCTGAATTCATCCAGGCGGTCACAGAGGTCCTTACCTCTCTGAAGCCGGTTATCGACGCCAATCCTCAATATGAGAAGGCTGCTCTTCTTGAGCGTATCGTCGAGCCAGAACGCGCTATCATCTTTCGGGTGCCTTGGGTTGACGACACAGGTGTTGTCCATGTCAATCGCGCATTTCGGGTGCAGTTTAATAGCTGCCTCGGGCCGTACAAGGGCGGTATTCGCCTTCATCCATCCGTCAATCTGGGCATTATCAAGTTTCTGGGCTTTGAGCAGACCTTCAAGAACAGCCTTACCACACTTCCCATGGGCGGTGGCAAGGGCGGCAGTGACTTTGACCCCAAAGGTAAGTCTGACAACGAGATCATGCGTTTCTGCCAGAGTTTCATGACTGAGCTGTGCAAACACATTGGAGCTGATACCGACGTGCCCGCTGGCGACATCGGTACAGGTGCGCGCGAAATCGGCTACATGTTTGGACAATACAAGCGTATCCGCAACGTCTGGGAAGGCGTGCTGACCGGAAAGGGTCTTTCGTATGGCGGTTCGCTGGCACGTACAGAGGCGACCGGTTACGGTCTGGTGTACTTTGTGCAGGAGCACCTGACTTGCCATAACGACAGCTTTGCAGGCAAGACCGTCGTGGTTTCTGGCTCGGGCAACGTTGCAACCTACGCTGTCCAGAAAGCGCAGCAACTCGGCGCTACCGTTGTTACGATGTCTGATTCTTCTGGTTGGGTCTATGATCCCAATGGCATCAACCTTGCCGTCATGAAGCAGGTCAAAGAGGTCGAGCGGGCGCGCATCTCCGAATATGCCGCTCGTGTCGAAGGCGTCAAATACTTCGCAGGCCGCGGCGTCTGGAGTATACCTTGTGATATCGCGATGCCTTGCGCCACTCAAAACGAGCTCTTTATTGATGACGCCAGGCAACTGGTTGCTAATGGCTGCAAAATCGTTGCCGAAGGCGCAAACATGCCCACGACCTTAGAGGCAACTGAATACCTGATTGAGAGTGGATTGGTCTTCTGCCCCGGAAAAGCCTCGAACGCCGGTGGCGTTGCGACCTCCGGGCTTGAGATGAGCCAGAACTCCGGGCGTCTGTCATGGTCTTTTGAGGAGGTCGAAGAGAAACTCAAAGGCATCATGAAGAATATCTACCATGCTGCTGATGACGCTGCCAAACTGTACGGATTCGAAGGCAACCTTGTGGTTGGCGCCAACATCGCCGGCTTTAAGAAGCTTGCAGACGCCATGCTTGCCCAGGGTATCGTGTAGCCTTCAGTCTTTTTTATTCACAGGCTGTGCGTGGCAAGTCCACGCACAGCCTTTTCTTACTCTTTAGTGAGTTCCCGAACAGTTCGTGGCAAAAATTTTCGATACTGTTTTCGATAATTTAAAAAATAGCGAGTATTTTGTTGGAATTCCATCGCTAAATTGAAAATAGCAATACTTTTTCTTGTAAATCCATCCGAAAAACGTTAAAAGCTAGGCTTTTCGTACGTACTGTCAAACACTATCGTAAATTTTTGCCACGAACTCTTGATGAACGGCTTGGACGGTTATCTTGCGGTATATAATCGACTTCCATATTAATCTCTCCATAAAATTCCCTGAACTCTAGGCTCATAAAAGAATATTTTTAAATTTCCTGTTGACATGCGTAACAATGTTATGTTACGATGCTCATGTAGCAATAAAACATAACATTGTTACGAATCATTCCAGAAGGTTGGCAGTTGTACTTCAGGATTCGCAGGGTTAGTGAGCTGATCAGCGTTTATGAGCAGACTTTGGATTCTCAGGTGAAGTTTAGATTCAAGAGATTGGAGTAGATATGGAACAGGAGCTAATATCCAAAAAAGAGCTCCTCGAACTGACCGGAATATCATACGGTCAGCTCTACCGGTGGAAGCGTGAGCGGCTTTTACCCGAGGACTGGTTTAACAAACGCTCATCGTATACCGGGCAAGAGACCTTCTTCCCTCGCGCTCAGATACTCGAACGCATCAACGCCATCAAGGAACTGAAGGATGAGTACTCGCTTGAATCGATTGCCACGATTCTCTCCCCCAATGCGGGAAGCGCCATTGCAGTGGACCAGCTTAAGGATCTCATCAAAACAGATGCTGCGTATCTTGATCTGGTCATCGAAAAACTTCATAAAGGCCGGGGTTCTGAGCAAGGTGTAGATAGCGAGAGCACGTTTCTTACCTTTAGCGAGGTTGTCTTCATCGGAGCGCTTGGTGATCTGGTAACAAAAGGCTTTCTTGGCGCACCACAGGCTGCTGAGCTGGCGCTTGACTCACGCAGCATTGCGCAGGAGTGGAAAGGCGAGGTTATGGATTGCAACCTCTTAAAAACCTTGCCCGAGGAGTCTCCTACTACAAGCTGGCATCTTGCCTTGTTCAAGCAAGGTTTTGCCCCTCTGTTCTCAAAACGTATAACCGTTGTGGCTCAGTTGCCGCTCGACGTGACTTCTGCAGGAATCAAACGGGCGCTTCAGGAACACTGCGCGCCTTCTCAACAAGTTTATTAAAATAACGAAATCGAAAGGAACGATCATGAATGTCGATAATGAACAATTCAAATCTGAAAAGAAGGCTTTTAAGGAAGAGCGCAAGAGGCACCGCAAGAGCATTACGAGAGAGTACAAGCACTATGCTGATGGTATTGGAAACATCGGCTCCAAGGATGGTGTGTTTTTTGCCGAAGGTATCAGTAATATCTACGGCGGGGAATTCAGGGAGATGTATATCGAGGGCATCTGCAACAGCGGGAGCAACATCAAAGCTGAAAGGCTCGATATCGAGGGAGTGTTCAACTGTGACGGCAGCATCGACGCCGATGATTTCTACTGCGAAGGTACCGCCCAGATTCGCGGGAACGTCCGCTCTAAGGTCTTAAACGTCGAGGGCGTCACCGAAATCAAAGGCCGTCTGGAAGCTGACAGCATCATTTGTGCAGGCTTGATCCGGGTAGCCGAAGAGATTTCCTCAGACCTGATAAATGCGCGCGGCGCAGTGTTTGCCCGTGAGATCGTTGGAGATACGGTCCGGATACGCTCTGAGATACGTAACTTTTGGCGCTCTTTCCTCAGTGGCCGCGAAACCATCGACCTCATTGAAGCCACGACTATCGAGCTCCATCGTGTACATGCAAAAGTGGTCAGCGGGCAAGATATCCATATCGGATACGATTGCCAGATCGATCGTATAGATTGCAGCGGCACGCTTTACATAGACCCGACGGCAAGGGTTGGAGAGATCGTCGGCCAGTACACGCGGAAGTTTTAGCGAAGCTTTAGCGAAGCTTTAGCGAAGCTTTAGCGAAGCTTTAGCGAAGCTTTAGCGAAGCTTTAGCGAAGCTTTAGCGAAGCTTTAGCGAAGCTTTAGCGAAGCTTTAGCGAAGCTT
>Ga0123356_10003802_pt1 | contig 15718 bp, 9 predicted proteins | sample TergutEmb28metaG_2_FD_92546 | JGI IMG/M metagenome (GOLD analysis project Ga0123356, IMG submission 92546) | Embiratermes neotenicus P3 segment gut microbial communities from Petit-Saut dam, French Guiana - Emb289 P3 | ecosystem: Host-associated > Arthropoda: Insects > Digestive system > Gut ... | reverse complement strand
ATGTGGTTGAAAATGTGGGCGTGGGGGACATGGAGAGGTCTCGGCTGGGGAGCGATAATATATATCGCCAGCATTTCGAGCATAGACCCACAACTATATGAAGCAGCAATGGTCGATGGTGCAGGTCGCTTTAAAAGAATGTGGCATATAACAGTCCCGGGACTTTTACCGACATTCTTCGTACTGTTACTGCTTGGTATTTCGAACGTCCTGTCAAACGGTCTGGATCAATACTTCGTTTTTGAAAACCATGCAAACCGCAGCACGATAGAAGTTCTTGATCTTTATATCTATAATCTTGGATTGACAGGGTCAGGTAACATACCGTTATCAACACTTATTGGTATGTTAAAATCTGTCATTAGTGTGATTTTACTGTTCAGTGCAAACAGACTGTCAAAGTTTGTCCGCGGCGAAACGATATTTTAGGGAGTGTTGACATGGCAGAAAAAGTCGTACATAAAGTCGTACATAAAGCTTACTATATAAAAAGATCGGCAGGGGATTGGATATTTACAATTACCAACGGTTTGTTCTTCACCGTATTTACCCTGATTTGTACTTTTCCAATATACTATCTGTTCATAAATACTATCAGTAATAACAGACTGGTTCAAGCGGGTCAGATCAACCTCGTTCCGATCGGCATTCATTTTGAAAACTACCGTGCCCTGCTTGGAGTGGGAGAGCTTATGAATGCCGCGATGATAACAGTTTCGCGAACTGTCCTCGGAACGCTTACAATGGTCCTGGCATCAGCTTTTGTCGGTTATCTGGTGACTCAGCATAAAATGTTCGGACGCAAATTTATTTACCGTTTTATTATTGTTACCATGTATTTTAACGCAGGTTTGATACCCTGGTTCGTAAATATAATGATGCTCGGGCTGACAAACAATTTTTGGGGATATATCATTCCGGGAATTATAGCTCCGTTTAACATTATACTGGTTAAAACATATATTGAGTCTTTACCGAGAGAATTGGAGGAAAGTGCCTTCATTGACGGTGCGGGTTATTTTACGATTTTTCGCAGTATAATTTTGCCCTTATGTAAGCCAATACTTGCCACAATAGCAGTTTTTGGCGCAGTAGGGCATTGGAACTCTTTTATTGACTCGATCATTCTTATGGGTGGAGAGCCGAGGCTGTATACGCTGCAGCACAGACTTTATATGTACTTGAATATGGCGACAAATCTTGGCAATCTTATGGACTCATCAGGTGCGATGAGAGAGCAGGATCTCGCCGCAGCTCTTAACAGCCGTATAAATTCATTAACTGTATCAATGGTATCGATCATACCGATACTTATGGTTTATCCGTTCATGCAGCGGTTTTTCCAAAAAGGCTTAATGCTTGGTGCAGTTAAGGGATAAGCAATAATTAAAAACAATAGTGGAGGAATTAAAATGAAAGCAAAAAAACTTATCGCGGTATTACTGGTGTTAGTAATGCTGGCACCGATCGTAGCAGGTTGTGCTGACAGTGATGGAAACAGGGGAGCACCCATTGATTTTATTATCTATTCACAGCTGGCAAACTTCTCGGGACATATGACCGGCTGGGGTGCTGAGATTTTACTCGAAAGATTTAATGTCAACGTTACGATCATCAACGAAGGCGTTGACGGGACCTTCCAAACAAGAATGGAAGGCGGCTTTCTTGGCGACATAGTGATATTCGGAAATGACGGTGATGATTACAGAAATGCATCAGCAGCCGGAATGTTATTTGACTGGGAAGAAGATGATCTTTTATGGAATCATGGCAGTTATATTGCAGATCATTTTATGCAAGCGTTGAACAAAAATAAAGGAATAACGGGAATTCTGCATGGTTTCGGTCATAATGTCGCAGGCAGTGCCACAGATCATGCTGCATTTTTCTATTATCCGCATCTGCGATTTGATCTGTATCAAAAGATAGGAGCCCCTCAAATTAATACTCTTGAGGACTTTATTCCTGTTCTTGCCGCAATGGTAGCTCTTGAACCCGAAACAACTGTCGGTACTAAAACATATGCGGTATCGTCATTCCCCGATTGGGACGGAGATATGGTTATGATGGTCAAATCAACACCGGCACTGTACGGTTGGGAAGAGTTCCATATCGGTTTGTATGATACAAAAACCCAAACCTGGGAGGGGGCGCTTCAGGAAGGTGGCTGGTATCTGCGTGCATTGAAGTTTTATAATACACTTTATCAAATGGGATTATATGATCCTGACTCTATGACTCAAACCTGGGATGATATCAGAGAGAAATACGTAACAGGCGCAGCAATGTTTAATATATTCTCATGGATCGCTGATAACTTTAATATTGAAGAAAACATAACAGCAGGAAAAATGATGAGACCCGTGGTAGCTCAAGATCAGATAAATCTTGCAGACGGATTGAATGTGTTCGGAGGAAACCGCGTATGGTCGATCGGAGCTAACAGCAACTATCCTGAACTGGCAATGGATATCATCAACTGGTTAGCAACTCCCGAAGGTGTTTTGTCGTATAACCTGGGTCCAAAAGGAGTTACTTGGGATATCGGTGATGATGGCGAAGCGTTTATGACAGAACTGGGAATGAAAGTTCATGAAGATGATGATGAAACTGTTATAACATACAGAGGTTATACCGGTTCATACAGACTTGGAACTTTTGAACACAACAATACGGTTTGGGCTGTAGACTCGGTAAACCCGGAGTCACCTTCAGGCTTGACCTTTAACTATTCAAATTGGCCGAGCACGGAATTACAAAGAGTAGTCAGACCGATCGAACAGGAATGGCGCGACTGGTCCGGTTTTGTCAAGGAAGATGATTATATAAAGAACAACGGTTCTTCTGTAGCTATCGCATCGATGTATACATCCAGCAGGAAAGACAGAGAACTTCTGACGATTTGGGAGCAGGTTACATTAACGATCAAACAAGGTTCCTGGAATGCTATCTATGCAAACAGCGATGCAGAGTTCGACACGATAGTAGCAAAAATGATAGAAGATGCTTATGCATTTGGTTATCAGCAATGTGTTGATTGGATCCTGCCGGAGGTTGTTGCTCGCAGAGACGCCGAGAACAGAGCGGCTGCAGGCGGATGATCAGTCCGATATCCTAACAGAAGTACAGAAAAGCAGGTGTCGCTATTTTGGCGGCACCTGCTTGATTTGATTCTGCTTACTGCTTAGCTTGGAATGTCAAGCGTGTCAGCTATAAATTGTTTAAAATCTTCGATCGCCTGATCGCGTGATTTTTCGCCGAGGAAGTATTGGAGAGCCTGATCAGCAAAAGCCTGGTTGATCGTTTCGTCATAAGGACCGAAACCTCTACCGGATGCTGTTGCACCTGCGGGGACAAAGATGTCGTTCATGTTTTGTCCTCTGAGGAAGTCAAGTGTTCCGTCTGTTCTTGCGAGCACTACGCCTGAGCCGACAGCATCTTTAAAGATCTTGCCTGCTGCATAGTCTGCTGCCTGTTCCGGGAACTCTGCGCTGCCTGCAAAGAGATTGCCGCTTGCAAAGAACTGCTGGAAGCCTGTCTCCGAGTAGTCGAGTGTGATCCACTTGATGAGCTCGGCTACGCCGCCGCGTACATTGTCTGTGGCTGAGCCGTTGGCAAATACCCATGTTCCGCCCCATGTGAAGGGTACGGGTGCCGTTGTGATCGCCCAGTCGCCGAATGTGTCGCCTGCGTTGCCTGCCATGACATAGTTGATCAGCCATGCCGGGCCGAGATAGCCGAGGATCGGTCTCTCAGATGCGCCGCTGAAGCCGGCAAACCAGGGATCCGACCATGCGCCGGCTTTGGTTGTGAAGTTGTTGTTGAATAATGCGTGGCCTATATCAAGATATGATGCGCGTACCGAGTCTACCTGGAGTCTGCCGTTTACTACCCACGGTTGTGTGGCGGAGTTCCTGATCGACTGCCATGCATCGCCTTCGCCTGCGAGGATTGCTATGCCTTCATCCGATGCTTCCTGTGCTGCTACAAGGAACTGATCCCAGCCGGGTCCGATCTTTGTGGCTATTGCTGTCGGCTCGTCTGTTCCCCAGATCTGCTGGGCAAGTGAACGACGATAGATGAAGCCGCTTCCGGTCATCTGGAAGGGGAGTGCTACTACTTCGTTGTCTGTTGGACGTGTGCCGAGCTCTACCGCGTATGGTGCTATTTGTGCCGCTGAGATAAGCGGTGCTACCGGCTCGCCAAACAGTTCAGAATACGGGAGTGCAAGATGTGCTGCGTCGACTTGTGAATACTTGAGCACAAACGCTGCTTCTGCTGTGAACAGGTGTGGTGCATCTGCGCCGCCTGCCTGCAGTGCCTGGTCAAGTGCCTGCTGATATCCGCCGCCGTCTGTTGCGATGACTGTGACGTTGATATCATATGCGAAATCCGGGTTCATTTCCTTGTATCTGAGTATTGCGTTCGGAATCTCATCTGTGAAACTCCATACGTTGATCGTGCCGCCGGCTTTGCCTGATCCGCCGCCGTCACATGCTGCCAGTACCGTTACCAGCATGAGTGCTGCCAAGAGTAGTGCAAAGATCTTCTTCATTATTTTCTCCTTAAATTTTTTATGTTGCTTTCCACCGTGCTGTACGTTATCGAAAGCGTTGCAATTACAAGCGATAACGTACCGGCGCACAATGGTTTGCTAAAGTATAATATACCGTTTGTTGATTGTCAAGAAGTAAAGTTACGGTGTGAATGTGACATTCCAAAGCTTGATATTAGAGCCGTTTCCTGCGATATCGAATGCAAGTGTGTATCTGCCGAGTTCTCTTACACCTTTCTGGTTCACATTGTTGCCTGTGAGTACGAATTCTACATATGCGTCAAGAACGAAGACTTCATCTCCATAGACATAGGTTTCGGTCACTGTGAAGCCGATGATCCACTCGTTGGTTCCGGGTCTCACACGGACTTCTTTGATGCTGATCGAAGAGGTACTGAAAGCAAGTGCTTCAGGCTCGAGCTCGATGACGTAGATTTCTTCACATTCTTCATCTGCACATGCATATGTTACATTTGCCGGAGCATCTGCTGACGGTCCGTTTACAACTCTTTCAAAGCTGCACGGATTGTTGACGATCAGTGTTTGCTTTCCGGATTTGCTCGGATCTACAACTGATGTTGCGACTATCGTCAGTCTCTCTGCTGTTTCATACGGAGCTACAGAGAGGATTCCATCTGCAGAGATAGTTGTGCCGGGCACGCCGCCTTGTACTTCCCAGATAACATCCTTCGCAGGATTGTTGTTACCGAGTACAGTGGCTGTGAATGCTCTGTCTGCACCAGCTGCAAGAGGAGTGTTACCGAATCTTGTTACCAAGCCCGGTGTTACACGTACGAGACGCACGCTTGTTTCCGGAGGAGCGATCGGATCAAGACCAAGGAAAGCTTCCGGCGCCGCCACTGCATAATAGGAAAGCTTCGGATTCGCCTGACCGCCGATATCGGCATACCACAGTAACGGAGCGCGTGAGTTTCTCCAGCTGTTTGTATCACGCAGACCCCAGAAGGTCACACGGTCAACGATATCAGCATTTTCCATTAGTACTGCAAAATACTCAGCAAATACTTCTGCTTGAGCGGCTTCCATGTATTTACCGAAGTTCAGGCTGGCAGGAACATTGACATTGGTCGGAAGACCGAAACGTGTTCTCCAGTATGGTTCCACATCGTTTGTGTTATCAAGGTTTAATAAGGTTTTGTTCTTGAGAGGGGTAGTACTGCCATGACCATTTTCCGGGAAGTATACAAACATATCAAGCTCGGAGATATGGACTCTGGCGCCTGTTGCACGAATGATATCAAGTGCTCTTTGAACTCCGCGCTGCGGATCGCGTGCCGGTGTATCCTGGAGGTACCAGTGACCTTGCAGGCCTACGACATCGATGAGTGGGCGCAGGTCGGGTTCGCCGAAGAATTCAGCATTAGGTTGTTCTTCCAGATATTTGGCATTGAGTTCATTGACCATCTGCGCCACCATCAGAGCTTTACCTTCTTCATAAATGTTGAAGTCATTGTATACGAGCTCTACATCTGTGTATCTGCGAGCGAATACGAATCCCCAGTAGATGAAGTCTGCACCGCTTTCGCCGGCTTCAACATCTGCTCCGTTAGCAAAACCGTCATACCAGTGATATCTGGTTGCTTGACCACCAAGGTGACCAGTACCGCTGCCGGGAGCATTTTCCCATCCGCGTACAGGCTGGGCTCTGTGACGCAGATATTGCTTCCATGATCCGGGGGTGTTGATATCTTCTTCACTGACATACGGGATTTCGTTGATATATGCCTCGTTGACGACATCCCATCCGATGAATACTCTTTCACCGGCTCTCGGACTGCTAGCCGGGAATACGTGCGCATCATAATGCAGAACAACAGTTCTGATATAGTTTTCCATACGCTGCATAGAAACAGCTCTTGTTGCATTTGTTCCCGGATGCTGAGCGTTTTGTGATTGTCCGTGCCATAACAACACGTGTCCGATGACATTTGAGTTATTTGCAATAGCATGACTGACTAATGTGTCGCTGGTCAAATTTGCACCATTGGCATTGGCTGCTCCAAGCGGAGCCTGTCCGAGAGTGAATGCTCCTGTTCCACTCATAAGGAAGCTGGGTTTGTGGTTGTTCTCTGCAGTATACACATTCCAATGCTTTCTCGACCATGTATTACCTGTATTACTCGAGTTAACATTACCCACCATGAAGTACTCGTTGTAACGCTCGGCAAGAGAGAAGCTTGCTGCATCTGCTTCTGCTCTGAGATCAGCAGGAACTACTGATGGCAGATTGTTCATCGCTGTTGCTGCCGATGGTGTGAGTGCGACGAGAGCTGTATAATCGATACCGGGTACATTTCTTGCAGCTACTGGTGCACCTTCTAGTGCTACTTCGGCAAATTCGCCTGCAGGAAGGACTACCTCGATTTTTGTAGCAAGAGATCTGTCAAGGATTTGGTTTAATCTGACTGTAAACTCGTTCAAACCTTCTTCAAGATCAACCTTAACATCCGCAGCCAGGTGCGGAATCGCTTTGTAATGATCGAAATAGAAACCGATCTCGTTTGTCCTGAGGGTTGTACCGCCGGCGATATTTGTGCCCTTCGGCATATTTGTTGAGTTATAGCCGGGGATATATCTTACTGCGTATACTTTTACCTGTGCACCTTCGACTGCTGCGCTGCTGTCAAGGTTTAAGGTCAGTTCGTTTGCGCCGCCTATATTGACTCCGTTAACAATAACAGAGCTAAAGTTGAACATACCGTCATATACGACAATAGTAGTTTCACCTTCAGCGCTGACAAGTCCGGACATAGGTGCGATCACTGATACCAGCATAACAACTGCCAGTAATATTGTGATTAGTTTTCTTTTCATTAAATGAGCCTCCAAAAAGAGTTATTTATTTGTATCTCTATGAATTTTCTGCACGGGGCTGATATGCTTTGATCAGTATATCAGCCCCGATGCTTAGTTTATTTTACGGGTCTATGCTGTGTTATTCCTCATCGCCCGGTTCTTCGTCAGAACCTTCGTTTTCCACAAGTTCTTCGTCATCTTCCTCGGGCTCATCTTCTTCTTCCACTTCTTCAACCGGTTCTGCGAAGTCGATTATTGAAGCTGAAGGAGCATTGCCGGATATTACTACAAGCACTGTATAGGTTCCAAGTTCCGTTTCGATTTCATAAACCAATGTGTTGTTGCCCGAACCTTCTACTGATAACAAATATACTCCGGAATTATCTGTCAGTTTGACTTCCAATCTTCCTTGGTTTGCATTGTTACCAATGATGGCTGCAGTAACAAAGGGATCGATATCAACGGGCGGCAGATCGGGTTTGTCGGGAATTTCTTCAATAAAGTCAGGATTGAAGTAAAGATTCCACAGTTTTATATTCGAGCCGTTTCCTTTAATGTCGTAATCGAGGATGTATCTGCCGAGAACTATTGTTCCGGATTGATTGATGTTGTTGCCTGTCAGCGTAAACGTAAGCACGAGCGGGAATTCAACAACTTCACCGTTTATTACATGTCTTTCGATAACTTCAAAGGATATTTCCCATTCGCTTCCTGAAGCTACATTCATAGCTGTAAGATCGATATACGGGATCAACTCTACATCGCCGTCTTTAGCTTCGAGGATCACGACATATCCGCATCCGCAACGTGTGCAGGTGTAGGTTACATATCCGACTGCGTCGGGTGTCGGTTCAGTTACAACACCATTATCAAACTCGCAAGGCAGGAAGGTCAGTGAGTTCAATCTTGCTACGACATTGCTTCCGTTTGCTCCGAGCACGATGACGACATCGTTGACACCCTCAAAGTTCTTGACAAGCGGTATTGTGCGGTTTGCTGCTGTTGCTGTTGCTGGCATTCTCAAGCCTGGTGCTGTTGCAAGCTCTCCATCGATGAATACACTGATTGGGATATTGCCTGTGGTTGTCTCTGTTCCTGTCACAGCACCGCCACTGTTGATGACAAGTGTATCCATACCTGAACCAAAGTTGAGGTTGGTGAATGTGAATGTTGCACCGGTGTTGTTAGTCCAACCACCACCACCTGTTTGTCCTGTTCCCCTTGTCGGGATACGGGTCGTTTCAACGCGTGGTGTATTAAGGTTTAAACTATTGTTGAAGATAGCTGCGCCTTCGAGTTCATTGTAGTTGTAGAACGGGATGATACTTGCAGCATCTGTGCTGTAATCCGGGTCTACTTTAGCTCTACCTACAAATGTTGTCATTGAAGCAAACGGTACTTCTACTGCTCCACCATTGATCCAGGCTTCAACCTCGCCCTTAAGAACCATGTTGTTACCGTGCGGTGTGCCAGAGTGGCTTGGAACGTCGGTACTTCTGGTAGGAACGCGTGTTGCTCTTGCGTCATCACGGTTTCTTACGCCATCAGTCCAGCCGCGGATAAAGTTACCGCGAGCTGTGTTTTGCGCTGTTGTCAGAGCTGTACCTGCGGTCACTGTGCCGCCTAAGAGATTACTGTCAATGACGTCTTCTCTGGTTTCCCAGCGTTCCATACTTTCAACAATGAATCCCGGGAAGCCGATGTCGAGTGTTTGGTTCTGACGTGTGCCGTTGAGAACAACGATCGAGAAATCTACATAACCGTCTTCGTCAGCTTCGGGACTTACGAATGCCACTGATGTGAGGTTGAGGTTGTTGGGGAGTGTTGCACCTTCATTTATCGTATCTTGATTGAGATTTACACGATTCCAATCCGGTCTTGCAAACTTGCAGAAGTGTCCGAGTGCCCAGAATACTTTATGTACGCGATAGTCAAAGGTTTGCTCGGTGTAGTATCCGCCGTTTTGACCTGCTGTTGCATAAGTAGTTCTATCTGCAACCGGATAACTTGTGTCAGTAATACCGCGATGGGTTCCGGTAGCCCCTTCGAGACCGCCTCTGAATATTCCTGCAGCAGTTGCACTTGCAGAGTTACCTCTTGCGTCATTTGTGATATAGATGAGGTTCTCGAGACTCTGATCGCCGGGAGCTGTGATCATCGGCCAGTTTGCTTCCGGACGTTTGAATCCGACTGCCCACCACTGACCTGTTCCACTGACTTCAAGGATCGAGAGTTGTCTCATGTAGTATTGTGCCCAACCCATTGCGCTGCCCATGTCACTTCTTGATTGTGTGCCATTCTGGCTTCTGACAGCATTAACTTGATAATTGTATATGTTTGTTGCTGTTTGACCGGCCATTGTAGAAATTTCGCTCATTACTATACCTTGATTATTAAGTTGTGCGCGAAGCTTCCACTCTTTATGGTTTATGTTGTCAACCATTGAACCACCTGTGGATTGCCATGAATAGTTGTGGAACACATAGTCGTCAACAAAACGCTCGGCTGTATTACCCCAGAATGGAGCTTGATAGGTTGTACCATAGCTCTGACTGTCGCCGATGTGTATACGAACTCCGCTTACATCACCATTTACTGTACCGTCAGGAGTTGAAACACGCAATCCACGCCTTTCAAGGATCGGTCCTAATCTGTCGCGTACAAACGGCATATAGCTTGGTGTTCCTGTGTTATTTGGTAATGCAGTTCCTGAACCCCAACCGCTCTTTGAGTATGCACCATTGCTTTGTTCAGGTTCATTGGATAGAGACAGACCCCATATCTGTATTCCATATATATCACGCCATCCTTGTACATAGTCGGCAAGGAAGTTTGCGTAGTCATCAAGTGCCCAAGCGGCGTTGATTACATTACCACCGTTAACGCGACCTGTACTTTTTATCCAAGCAGGTCCGCTCCAGCCGGCAGCCATGATCTTCATTTCTTCACCACGGGCTTCTGCATAACGTATGCCATGCTTTGATGCCCAAACCTGACCGCGGTCTACAGGTGAACGTCCATTACGTGCAACGATGTCTTGATTACCGGGAGCTTCCGGCCAATCAAAGATATCAAATGCCTCATTAGCTTTCGGACCGCCTTCACGAACTCGCCAGCCCGGGAATGCTTGTCCATTCATGAATGTGGTTGAGTTGTCTTGTATGCTTACATAATCATTTAATCTAGCTGTACCCCAGCGATTAGTAGCAAGCGGGATATGAGATGTATCATTTCTGGCTGAACCTGTGTACTCCCAATTGACTGCTGCCGTATCACGACCATCGAACCACCAGCGGTAGCTGGCATCATCGAGATTCGGAGCATTGAGTGGAAGACCTGCTAATGCCGGGAAACGTGAATCGCCGGGTGCATATGGTCTGAAGCTGAATGCAGCACTGTCAAACCAACGACCCCAGCTCTGTCCGTTTTGCTTCCAGATATAGTTCCAGAGATCTGCTTTATCTGCTATTTGATTACGCCAAATGGAAAGACCGATACCTTTAGCTGCCGGATCTACCGGTTCGCCAGTATCGGGGTCTACTCCGGTGTGGTGACCGAAGACGAGATCAAGAACTTCTTTTTGGATTTCCGGATTGTCGGCAAAGCCGTTTAAGAGATGGTCGATCTGTCTGAATGCACCTGACAGTTGGAACCCATCGATCTCTTGACGTTTTTGATCAAGGAATACGCTGAGTTCATTGCCCTGTGATACAGGGGGAGGTACATCAGGTAATTCGCCTATGCGGGTAAGGGTGACTTCGTCAACAAAAAATGATGCAGACGGTCCTGTAAGTGAATCGATAAAGATGAACACATCATTAGCCGTGTTCGGGAATATGACTTTTCCGATAAGTTCTGTCCAGCCACCTGCACTAACGACTCCGCTTGCTATTGATGTGATGTTATCACCGATTTGGTAACCGATTCTCAGCGTTTGAGAGCCGGATGCCAAGTTCACCCACATTGAGAGTTCATATTCAATGTTAGGAACAATATTAGCGGAAATATTTGCTTGAGCTCCATGCAGGATGTTGCTGCGGTTAAAAACTTGCATTGCTTGAGCATCTACAGTGCGTGTGCTGTCCGGGTTTGCAAATTCTACACCGGTTCCACGAGGTTCAAAACCGTCATAACCTGCATAAAAAGCTGCATAGAAAGCAACATTGCTTTCGGGTTCGCTTTCCAACGCCAATATCGGTAATGCTACCGATGCCAGCATTACTAAAGCGAGGATGATTGCGAAAAGGTTTTTAAATTTTCTCATAAGTGAAATGAGCCTCCAAAATATTAAATTTGGTGCCTCATTTATTCTGGAGTCGTGGTTCTCCGCTGCCCGGTAAGATCATATCTGATGGAAGATAAACACTTATATAGTCTTGTCCTAAGACTCAGGGCATTTTTCAGCCTCATTGCTTACGCGCAACGTGGTTAAGCGGCCTCTTTTCTGGGTCAACGGAGTTGACCCCGGAGTTGATGGTTCTCCTATTTTAGCCGTTTTTATTGAGGTCGCGGATCCTCGTTCATTACCTTTTCGCCGATACACCCCCTTTGTTCCGGTCACGTCTGCACACTGTGGCAGAAGGCAACCAAATTTTCCGATAGATAGTGTGATTACTTATATATTAAATGTATCATCATTGCAGACCCTTTATCTTACTTGTGGAATAGGATGGTCGCAATGTTGTTTTTGGACCTAAGATTTGCGGTGATATACGACAAATTTACAAAATCAGGCATCAAGCTGTTGACTGTCAAAATTACTAACAAATTATGAATAATTAATAAACAAATTGTAACATAGCGACTACGTTATAGTATCAGGTTAATTTGCGTTAACCGTTGTTAACAATTTAGACACATTTAAAACGGTAAAAAAATTTGCATCCATTGCAGCGTAATGCTTTGAAATAATACTCTTAAACAATATAACATACTTATTTAACATTAAATGGTGAAATTAAAATTTACTTTCTACATTTACAAAAACTTGCGTGCTCGTGCACACTGCCTACGTGCTCGTGCACGGACTTTTGCGACGTTAACAGGTTATTCACATTTTAGCACTTTGAACATGTGAATGTCAAGGATAAAATGCTAAAATTTTACACAAAATTTCATAGAAAAACTATCGTTATAAAAAAGGTCACAGCTGCGCAGACACTAATTACATTCAGGTTCAAGAGGACCTGCTAAAGCCTTAAAGAAGAAAAGCTTGCCCGGCAGTGTCGGCATGAAGCTGGCAGGAACCCACGGATCCGGTGAATAACGAAGAGCAACCCATAAAGACATACCGGACCACATCATTCCGCGGTCATAAGCACCATCACAGCCGCCGATGATCCAATCCGATTGTAAGAACAGTCCCGGTCCGACAGTGTTGGCAAACGCAGGGACAAGAGTGGTGCGGGTCTTAAAGGAATGCAATGCATTCTGCTCTATCGTCATCGGATTAAGATTTGCTCCGAGGCGATGTGTCGCAGCCTTCCATTTATCTACTGTATCATATTCACCGGCAAACTGCGGCTCCCAGAATGCTATATGGAAGCAGCGTCCGATCCCGAACACGGTAACCAGCTTAGCACCTTCAGCTTTAAGTGCTGCAATCTTTTCTGCATACTGAGGCAGGTTGTCCTTTGTTGCAAAATTACGTTGCTCTACAGGAACTGTCAAATCACCGAGCGGATCGTAAAGTGCCTGCTCCATAGCATATTGGAAAGAACCCTTGTTTGTAGCCTCAAGAGTATTCCCGTCAATGTCGCTCCACTCATCCATATTAAATGTGTAACAATGCCCGGCATCGATGTTCCACTCCTTTAAAAAGTAAACAACCCATTTGTACATCCCCATAGGTCCGACAGGCAGGATAAGGGCAAGCTTCTCACCTCGATCCTTAGCGGCTTTGATATTTATCGCGATCTCATGACCCATCTTGACACTGAAATCAAAATTATCATCGCATATCACCGGTGAAAAATCCTTATTCCAAAAACCTTGCCTGTCAAAAATCTCTGCAGGCTGATGTGAACAACAATCGTCGATACGTTTTAAATCCCATCCCTTCGGGAAATAATTTTCCATATTGGAGCCTTTGATCGTAGTGAGAAGATTCATAATTTTTATTCCTTTCTTGATCTGCACTGTTTGTTTATCACGGTAAGAGCCGTTTTGTTGTCAGTCTCGGCCATCCGGCGTACTGCCTGAAACCTTCCGCGTATGGAACACTTGCCTGTAACCCTCTGTACTTGTTGCATGTTTTGACAAAATCCAGGAAGTCGATACCGTCATGGTCTTTCAGCCACTTGATTTGGCTCTCGTGACAAGCCAGAGCTTTTAGCTTTTGATCGATCACTTCGCTGATATCGACATACTCTGTTGGAATAAAACCGATGCCGGCTAACGTATCCATGAAGAAAACCGGCGGGATAAAGGTTGTATGTCCGGTTTCTGTCAGGATGTGTGGCAGCGATGAAATAAATGATGCATCATATGCAAGTGAGCCGGCTTGAATATGGTCGCGCATATAATCATCTGGATTGTGTGTAATGATCACATCGGGTCTTGTTTGCCTTATTATCTCTATCAACTTCTGTCTTGATCCTTTGTCACTGCTCTCAATAAACCCGTCAGAGGAATCGAGACTGCAGAAATCAGCGCCGATGATCCTGGCAGCCTCTTCAGATTCTTTACGGCGGATATCTACCAGTTCCTCAGGCATGATTATCGCATGACCCATGTCACCACCGGATACTGTGCACATGGTAACTTTATGTCCTTCGTTGACATATCTTATCAATGTGCCGCCGCAGGAGATCTCCAAATCATCAGGATGCGCTCCGATCGCCAGAATGTTCATAACTTATGCAGTTCCTTTCATTATCGCAGCATGACCTGTCCGCCTGTTACGGGGATAGCCTGCCCTGTTTCATACTTCTGCTCTACTATATAATATATAGCACGAGCTACATCGGTTATCGTACAACCTCTGCCCATCGGCACCTTTGCTTCATAAAACTTTCGTACATCATCGATCGTCTTTGCACCTTCCACTTTTCCGGAATCAAGATACTGCTTGAAAAGACCCTTTTCTGGATCAGACCAGAGCGGACCGTCCAGAAGATTTCCGGGGCAGATGGCGTTGACTTTGATCCCATACTCAACAAGCTCCATAGCAAAGCTCTGTGTAAGACCAATGCCGCCAAATTTACTGCCTGCATATGCTGAATTTTTATTGCTGCCTTCGAGTCCGGATTTTGAATTAATCTCAATAATATCCATAAGATAACCGGGTGCATACTTGCTTTGGATCTTCATCGGCTCTGATGCATATTTTGCACAGAGAAAATATCCTGTGTAGTTGACCTTAGTTACAAGCTCGAAGTGTTCTTTGCTCAAGTCACTTAAACTGCCTGCGATGAGGATACCTGCATTGGATACGAGAATATCCAGCCCGCCGAACGAAAGAACAGTTTCCTGCACCATATGCTCGACAGATGCTTCATCAGACACATCGACCTGCACCGCAATAGCTGTGTCCTCACCGTATTTCTCATTTAATTCTCTTGCGCAAACCATTGCACCTTCAAGGTTCAAATCTGCTACTGCGATATACGCACCTTCGGCTGCCATCGATTCTGCGATGCCTTTACCAAAGCCTTGCGCACCTCCGGTCACTATAGCGATCTTCCCGGCAAGCCTGCCGCTTTTATTTGATTCGGTTACCGCAAAAACACCCAGTCCTTTTATAATGAGGTGTAAAGGCACAAGCCCGAACACTTTAATGTGCTCTTCAAATGCGGTTGCAATATCATCATCCGGCGTGATGTACATTGGCTGTCCGGCATCGATTCCGCCAAAATGCTTATGATGGATACCCATTATACCTTCATCCCGGAAAAGATCGCTTTTTTCCGGATAAAAGCTGACTGTAGCTTTACCGCTTTTTGAGAATAACATCCTGTATGCCGGCGCGATCAAGCATGCAAGATTCGAATTAAAAGTAAAGAAGCTTCCATTCTGCTCACTCATTAAGGGTGTACCTCCTGAATATCAAAACTCATTCTTATAACATCGCGTGCTGATTCCAGATCAGGTAATACTCCCATTGCTATCATTTGTGAAGCTATATTCCCCAATGCAGTTCCTTCGGTCGGACCTGCATAAACCGGTAATCCGCATGCAGAAGCAGTTAATTGATTTAAATAATCATTTTGGCTGCCGCCTCCGATTATATTTACACTGTCGTATTCCATTCCTGTCAAATTTTGCAAGTCTCTCATTGTTTTTGCATATGAATCAGCCAGACTCAGGAAAATACAGCGGGCAAAATCGCCAAGACTTTGAGGTTCT
>Ga0123356_10003801_pt1 | contig 15719 bp, 13 predicted proteins | sample TergutEmb28metaG_2_FD_92546 | JGI IMG/M metagenome (GOLD analysis project Ga0123356, IMG submission 92546) | Embiratermes neotenicus P3 segment gut microbial communities from Petit-Saut dam, French Guiana - Emb289 P3 | ecosystem: Host-associated > Arthropoda: Insects > Digestive system > Gut ... | reverse complement strand
GACTAAAAATACCATAACAAAAGATGATGGGGTGTCGTCTGTGCAGACACGGTTTTTTATTAGTAGTTTGGGTTTGGATGTTAAAGAAGTTGCTAGGGCGGTTCGGGGGCATTGGATGGTTGATGGTATTGTTGTAACGCATACTCCTGATGGCCGAGGTAGTGGTGTGAGCATTGGTCTTGGTGGTACAGTTGTTATGGTTGACGGTGAAATTTCGGGTAATACCTCTTACGATGGTGGCGGTGTTTACAACGGGGGTAATTTTACTATGTTGGGTGGTAAAATTTCGGGTAATGTTGCATATGTTCGTTATGCTTCTTCTGGTAGATGGGGTTTTTCTTCTGTTTCTGGTAACGGTGGTGGTATGTATAATGAGGGTGTTTTTGAGATATCTGGTGGGGTGATTTCAGATAACATGGCATATAGGGGTGGTGGAGTGTACAACTCTGGTGATTTTACTATGTCAGGTGGGTTGATTTTTGGTAATAAAGCGGATTATTATAGTGACGTATACAACGTTCCGGATAGTACGGTTGATAAGAGTGGGGGTGTGGTTTTTAGTAGCGTAGATGCTATTAGAGTAGCGATTTGGGGTAGTATCGTGATGGGTGTTGTCGCACTTTTGTTTTTGTATCTCAAAAAAAAGTAGTGCGTAAAGAACATTTTTATTCGTCAAATTGATGGTTAATTTGTATGTGTTTGGTGTTTGGTGTTTGGGTTTTGTGAGTGGTTTTGTGGTGTTGTTGTGTTCTTGTCGTGTTTTGAGCTGAGCTAAACGCATGCTGTTTTTGTGATGGTGGTCTGGTTTGTGGTTGTAGTTGTTGGTTGGTGTGTGGTGGAAGGGTCAAATAGTTCTTTTTGTATTGTTGTTTGTATGTTGTTGTTAGTTGCTTTGTGGGTGGTGGGTTGTCGTGTTTGAGGTTGTTGTTCTTAGGGTTGTTCCCGAGCTTGCTGGGTTTGAGTATGATTTTTTGCTTTCTTTTGTTTCTTCTAAGAGGCGGGAGCGTCTTGGGCGTTTTTGTTTTTTTGGGGATGCGCGGAATTCTTTGTTGGGGGATGTTTTGGCTCGTGTTTTGTTGTGTCGTGTCACGGGTTTTAGTAATGGTGAGCTTGAATTTGGTGTTAATTCTTATGGTAAGCCTTTTTTGGTAAATGATTCTGGTGTGCATTTCAATATTTCTCATGTGGGTTCTTTTGTTGTTTGTGTGGTGTGTGATGTGCCTGTGGGTGTGGATGTAGAATTGGTTAAGCCTGTTGATGTGCGGCTTGTGGAGCGGTTTTTTGTGTCTGATGAGCAGAGGTATGTTTTATCTTCTCAGGATGATGCTGTGCGTAATGCGCGTTTTTTTGAGGTGTGGACTAAGAAGGAAAGTAGGATTAAATGGGTGGGTGGGGGGTTGTTTGAGTCTTTGTCTTCTTTTAGTGTGTTGGATTCTTTGGAGACGTTAGGGGTTTTTTATCATTGTATTTGTAATAATGGTGAACTCATTGGGTATGTGTGTTCTAGCAAAAAAGAGGTGCCTACTGTTAGGGTGATTGATACTTCTTTGTTGTTGCGGTATGTTCGATTGTTAAAATAAGTGGGTGATAATTTTTTTTCTTTTGTTTGTTGGGTTTGTTGGTTTAAATGTGTTTGTTGTTTTTTTGTTGTGGTGTTTGTTTTTAAATGGTTTTTGTGATGTAGCCTTTTTTGGAGAATAGGTCCAAGTAGTTGTGGAAGGTTTTTTCGTCTATGGGTGAGCATTTGATGTTGCTGTTTTTTAGTAGGGTGTCGGTGTTTGTTGTGTCTATGTGGGCTTGTCTGTTTCCGTATCTTTCTGTTAAGTTTTCGCCGTTTTTGCGTTTATCTGTGAACAGTCGGGTTAGGATGCTTAGTGCGTTTTCTTCGATGGTGTAGGTTGTTAATTTTTTGGTCCATTCTGTGTAGGGTAAAATTTCTAGTTTGTATCCTGCTTTTTTAGTGAATTTGCAGATTGTTTTAAAGTTTGTAGTGTTTTTGTTTGTAAGGTTGAAACATTTGCCTGTGGCTTTTGTTTGCCGTGATATGTGTATGATTGCGTCACTTACATAGTCTACAGGCGTAAGTGGCAAACGTATGTCGATGTCAGGTGCCGCACTCATTTGGATGCATCCAACAATAGTACGACTTATCATATCCTCTAATTTCCAAACGTTTTCCTTCAAAGAAGCAGTGATTTCACCTGGCCTATATAGAGTAATTCGCAAACCCCTATCTGCTGCCTCTAATACAAGCTTTTCTGCTACCCACTTTGTTTCAGAATACCCTAAAAAATATCCCTCAAAAGATGATAAAGGATCAGACTCTACGCCAATTTTATCAAAATGACTAGGATTATCATACACACTATAAGAAGAAACATAATGGAAATATTTAGCCTTCCCTGTACAGGCAAAACGCAGACATTCAATTGTACCGTTAACATTTGTCTGTTTAAGTTGGTTATACGAAAATAAGAAATTCAGTATGGCCCCATTATGATATACTGCCTCAATTGTATTGCAAAGATCCAAGTATAGACTATTTTCGATGCCTAAATTGGGTTTTTTTAAGTCTCCCGGTACCGCTATGATTTTGTCGCGGAATTTTTCTTCCCAGCAATTGAAAAATTGCATATTGTTAATGATGCGTTCCATGGCTTTTTGTTGATTTTCTGCCCTGACATGGCAAAAGAGGGTAATATTTTCATCATTATCATTAGCTTGTTTAATTAAAGATCGAATTAAATATGCACCCAAGAATCCTGTGCTGCCCGTAAGAAAGATATTGCGACATTGTTCGGGTTGTATGGTATAACTGCCCTGTGGTCGTATGTCGTCTGATAAAACACATTCTGTTGATAAATTAATAGTATTGTGTTTTTCGCCTCGCAGAGTAAGTTGAATATGACCTGCTAAGTCATTTATAGTTAATGAACTGGTAATTTGTCTAATATCTATCTCTATACCTGCTTGATGTTCTAGTTTACTTAGCATCTCAATAACTGTAAGAGAGTTTGTGCCTAAATCTGTAAAAAGAGTATTGTCATCAAAATCTACCTGATTTGCGAATCTTTTGAATACATTTCTTACACACAATTTTATTTCATCTATGGATGCACTTGCAGACAACCCTGTCATTATTGCAACATCATCTATTGTAGCTGATGATGTGTTTTTGTTATTTGCATGTGCGGTTTTTGTGCTGTATAGGACATCTAGTTTGTTTTGTTCATACAATTGTTTGATTGCGTTTGTTTTGATTTTTCTGTTATCCGTACGGGGAAAAGTGTTTTTTCGAACAAAAACAATGTCGCTAAATGAGAAATTGTAAGATTGCGCCACAGCTCGATTAATATCCCGTACTAATGGCGCAAAAGCACGCACATCACTCTCTAAACAGAGTACCGATTCTTCTTTACTGTCGGTTTGAACAGAAAAAACACTCATATTTTCCTTTTGCAACGTAGGGCATTGATGTTGTAGAAGAAGAGAAATGTCACTGGGAAAAATATTTTTCCCATTAACTATAATCATCTCTGTTAAACGACCTGTAAGGTAAAGCTCCCCCTCAAAAAGTAAACCCATATCACCTGTACGGTAAAAAACCCCCTCAACCCCTTTAACAGTTGTATGAAACCGCTTTGTTTCAACAGGATTCTTCCAATACCCCTGACAAACACTCTCACCTTGAATATAAATTTCGCCAATTTCATTTTCTACACAAGGAAAACCGTCTTTTCTTACAGTTAAAATTTTCAAATTATCTAACGGACGACCTATACTTACAACTGACTTATAATTTTTGTTTTTAGTTGGAATGAATCTACCTGATAAATATTCTTCAGCATCAATTTTTTGACATTTATACGAAAGAGGCGCAATGGTAGCAACACAAACACACTCCGATAAACCATATCCAACAGCAAAAGATTTTTGAGGAATACTAAATAAATCACAAAACTTTTCTATAGTGTAAGAATACACAAATTCTGAACCATTAATTAACAGAGCTACCTGAGACAAATCATATTGTTTAGCCTCTTCTTTGTTTAAAAGTTTTGTACATACCTCATATGCAGAGTTGGGCGCTACAGTAATATTAACTTTCAAATCAGATATAGCCTTTATCCAAATTACTGGTTTTTGCAAAAACTGAAGAGTAGGTATAAAATACGCTATACCCGTCTCAGCTATAATGGGAATAAATATGGTAACTATTAAGCCAATATTGTGATAAAAGGGAACCCACGACACAAGATTGTAGCCCTGCCTAAAATCCAATGCTCTGCTACAACTGTCAAGACAACTCATGAGGTTTCCATTTGTTACCATAACCCCTTTAGGATCTGATGTAGAACCTGACGTATACTGCAGATATACCAGATCACTTTTTTGACAAGCTTTAACAGGATTATAACCCTCATAACTCCCTATCTGATCAGTGTATATACGCTTCAAAGCTATAACACGTATGAACGCTTTTTTAAGAAGCGATTTAATAATACCCTTTTTTGATTCTTGCTCCAAAGCATAATTAGATATAAGAAATTTCGGCTTACACGATTTAAGCGCAGAAACAAAACGGGCTATTTTCGCCTCATCAATAGGTGGAGGAATAACAGTAAACACCACACCCTCCATCATACAACCCAAAATCGCATAAACTGTACCCCCATCCTGCATAGAAAATATAATAGCCCTATCCCCCTTCTTTGCACCCTTCTTCTTTAAGGTCGCAGCCATATCTCGCGATTTATCATACAACTGCCTCATACTAACCGGCTGCATACCAAAGGGCTCTTTACTACAATCCAAAAAATTAAACACACAACGCTCAGGATTACTCTCTACACCCCTATACAAATATTCAAGAACGCTCTCCATACGTACCACTCAACAAGAAAATGTTCTAGTTGTACACAAAAAAGACAACAGCCCTACTCTACAAGAAACTGTAAAACACTCTAATACTTTATCTGCATAAAAATTGTCTAACTGCCCAATCCCTTCTTCCCCAAAAGCCCAAGACTTATTCTCTCTCTTATTGGTGAACAATTTTGCCAAATAACCTGCCAAATAATGCTTTACTTCAAAATTTTTCCTAAACATCACTTATTAATGTTACTACTCCGCAAGACTTGACTGCTACTGATGTTTTACACATCAATATGACTGTATATTTTGGATAGTTTTTAAAAGTGTTTCTTGTAAAAAATAGCTAGTTTTCACTCATTTTTTCATATTTAGACCACCTGCAACCTCTTAAAAAAATGTTTAAACCACATGTTTCTGCTAAATATTAACGCGATTGTCTGTTGATTTTACACGTTTAAACTATTCAAAAGCAAGGGTTACTTTAACTACATCTGGTGTATCTTCAAAAATAAATAAAAAAATAATGTTTGGTTTTTAGATGGTTCTTGTGCTGGACCTAAAAAGTGTGGGTTGGTTGCTGTTGTTGTGTGTGGTGTGTTTTGTTGGTTTATTTTTTGATTTTTTTGATAAAGTTTTCTAGGGCGTCTTCTAGGTTGGGGTTGCCGATTTCTTGTAGGCTGTATTGTACGCGTGTGTTTGGTTTGTTGATTTGTATGATTCTTCCTAGGTCGATTGGTGTGGCGATAATTACTGAGTCGCATTCGGTTTTTTCGATGGTGGCGGTTAGGTCTTTCATTTGTTGTTCGCCGTATCCCATGGCGGGTAATAGTTTTCCTATGTTGGGGTAGATGTGATATGTTTCTGCTATTTTGCCTACTGTGTAGGGTCGAGGATCTATGATTTCTGCGGCGCTAAAGCGTTGGGCTGCTACTGTGCCGGCTCCGATTTTCATCTCGCCGTGTGTTAGGGTTGGGCCGTCTTCGATTACTAGTACTTTTTTGCCTTTGATGATTTCTGGTTTGTCTACGGTGATTATGGAGGCTGCGTCTACTACGGTGGCTTTTGGGTTTACGCGTTCGATGTTTTTTCGAACGGTTAAAATGTTGTCAAAGTCGGCGCTGTCGATTTTGTTGATTACTACTACGTCAGCTATGCGTAGTGTTACTTCTCCTGGATAGTATGAGAGTTCATGTCCTGGTCGAAGTGGGTCTACTACGGTTATCATAAGGTCTGGGCGGTAGAATGGGAAGTCGTTGTTGCCCCCATCCCATAGGATGACATCACAACCTTGGGGATCGTTTTCTGCTGCTCGCAGAATTGCTTCATAATCTACACCTGCGTAAATTACGTTGCCTCTTGCTATGTGAGGTTCAAATTCCTCCATTTCCTCAATGGTGCATTTGTTCTTTTTTAAATCGTCAATAGTGGCAAAGCGTAGCACTTTTTGTGCGACTAAATCTCCATAAGGCATGGGATGACGGATTGCAATTACTTTTAGCCCATGTGCCATAAGTATTTCTGCAACGCGTCTGGATGTTTGGCTTTTGCCGCATCCTGTACGTACTGCACCCACAGCAATAACGGGTTTGGTGCTTTTTATCATAGTATTTTTGTGGCCTAATAGCGAAAAATCTGCTCCGGCAGCGTTTACTTGAGCTCCAAGGGTCATAACTGTAGCATAGGGGACATCGCTGTACGCAAAAACGCATTCATCGACATCAAGATCTTTTATAAGTCTTAGCAGATCCTCTTGAGCGTAAATGGGAATTCCTTCAGGATAAAGACTTCCTGCCAGCTCCGCTGGATATTTCCTCTTTGCTATATCTGGAATTTGTGCAGCCGTGAACGCTACTACCTTATAAGCCGAGTTATCTCGGAAAAAGGTGTTAAAATTATGAAAATCGCGTCCAGCCGCTCCAATTATTATCACTTTTCTTTGTGCCATATGTACTGCTCCTCATTAAAACTCTTACATATGACCTTTATAGGTCGTGAGGGTAAATTTTTTATTATATATAAAGTTTCGTAAAAACTTTTTTCTTTTCTATCCAACCAAAATGACCTAAACCCCACTTAAACTTTAACCCGCCAATTAATCAGCTAAACCTAAACAAATTTTTTGTTAGTAAACTTGGCAGTTGGTTTTCTAAGGGAAAGAATGTTGTTGATTTTTGTTTTTTTATTTTTGGTTCCAGTAATAGATGTGGGGGTATTTTCCTGTGACCGGATGGTTTGGGTCTTCAAAGACTATGTCTAGTTTGAGTCCGTGTTTGTCTATTTTGTTTTGTATTTGATTGTGGACTATTTGGGTGGTGTTGTCTGGCTTCCATATGCCCCATATGTGTTCGTCTAGATTTCGTGTACCCCAGCCATAGTTTTGAGGTAAAACCAGTGCCGCCTCTGCTTTAATGCTTCCATGGGTTATCTTGGGGTTTTGAACTACTTCATTCCAAAAGCGTTCCAACGCTTGAAAATGCTCTTCTTGAAACGTGTTAGGATTTGCGGGGTCTTCAGAGTAGTTAAAAATTATCACATATCCGGCGCCAGTTTCGTAGGAGATTTTCATTTGCTCAAACATTTCTTCTCCATCTGTTAGGTAGGGTGATTGAGTGTATTTCCAAGTAATCATGGTGCCCCATTGTTTATTTTGAAGTTTAGCTGCTCCACGCGCCAAAGCTATTTCTTTAGTGTCAGAATGGTTCCAGGCTAATTCTGCAAGCACTAAATCATACCCGCTTTGGTAATCCCACCAGTAAAGCCCATAATCAGCCGTAAAAACCAAAATTTGTTCTTCCTCTAACTGGGTTTTATTTATTTCTTCAATTAACTCTCTGTTCATGTTTACATATGCTTTTGCTGCATCATCATAGGTTTGTATAGGATTCTGTTCTAAAACCTGCTCATAACACTGTACTGAACCTAAATATTTTGTAATATTTCCCGACACAGTTGTATATGCATTACCCTTCCTATTTTCAAACACCTCAACCGACCCATCAGAATAATACGTAATGACAACACTTTCACTAAAATCTTCCATGATAATTCTTCCATCCGGCCAATAAGTAATCAAAGACAACAAAACAGGTTCCCCCCCTTGACCGTCAACATAATTACAAAGAATAACTGCCCCCTCTATAGTCTTCACCACACGCGGCAACGCCACCGACCTACCCTCCAACTCATACGCAACTTCCAAAAAAACCGTCCTATCCAACATGTACCCCCCCACCTCATCATTATAATAAATCCCAACAAACCAATCACCCCACCTCTCCTTTGCATTCACAAGCCACCTATTCAAACCCACATCATTACGCGTACCCCCATAAACAGCATAACTCAAACCCGAAGCAACAACATAATCCCCAATCTCCTCCATAGCCAAAACATCATACTGCAAAACCCCCGACTGCAAAACAAACAAATTCGTACAACCCCTCACCCTATCAACAAACTCTTTAGCCTCCTCAACAGAACCACCACAATAAGTAACCCCAACAAAAAACGCCCCTCCATCATCACCTATGCTAAACACCCCAAAATACACAACCAACCCAACTAATAATACTGCTAAAGATGTCACAGCAATAAACAAATTTTTCCGTTCCATCATGTTTCCTCATAAATATTTTTTACAAAACCAAAGTTGGTGGATTGTGTTTTTCTTTGTTGATATTTATTGATGTAGCTAACTATGGCTATGGGTATTATGATGATACACATTGTAGTAAGTATGATAATTAGCCAGGATTGCATAGAGTTTTGTGGTGTGAGCTTGTAGGGGTCTGATGTTGTTGGTGTGTCAGTGTTTGGTGGTGAGGGTGTGTTTGTTGGTGGTTGTATGTTGGGTTTTGTTGTGCCTGGTTTATCTGCCGACGGTATGGTTATTGAGAATTCAGTGTATTTACTGCCTTCGCCCTCATAAGTTGGTTCAACTTGATATCCGTGAAAAAAAATGGAGTCCGAAACACCTGGTTTAAAGTATCCTGTTACGGCTTGAATACGAAAATCTATTTTCTTTCCCTCTGTCTCGACATATACATGAGTTCTCATATCTTTCATATTACCGCTACCATAGGTAAAGGTTAGAATCGTATAGGTTGTGTCTGACTGGTATACGGCTGTGCAGGGATATTCCCATGAGTAAAGAGAATAAAAAATGCTATAGTATATGGTGATATTGTTGCCGTTTGTGTCTGTGTATGGTGTGAATGGACGGTTTTTAATGGTTATAACGATGCTTCCGTTTGGTGTATAGTAACCTGGTTTGAGTTCTGTAACTTCTCCGGTATAGGTGTTAGTATTATGTGTTGGTGGAACCCAAACAGGTTTGTTGTGTATTTCTACTGAAACTTCAGGAGCAGCCTTGGAATTTGTAGGCATAGTTACAGGAGCCACCGAAGGCTCAAATAACGACAACCCCAAAACAAATATGAAAATTAGTGTTAGTGCAAATTTTTTCAAAAGCACCTCTTCCTTTTAATCAGCTCCATTTATAATAGAGGTGTTAATGTAATAAAAAAGTTTGGCTTATAGTTTTTTGCTAAACCCTGTGGTTGTAGAATTAAATTTTCATCTAAAAATGGGTTTTTAGATGTCTATTGTTTCGTTTTGTTGGGGTATGCAGACGTCTGTCATTTCGCCTATTCTTTCTGATAGTAGTTCTGCTTGTTCTAGGTCGCCGTGTATGAGGATTGTTCGTGTTGGTTTTAGTTTGTTTACGATTTCTACTAGTTCGTTTTGGTCTGCGTGGCCTGAGAGTTCTATTTGTTTTACTAGGGCTTTTACGTTAAAGGTTTCTTCTTCGATTTTAAAGTAGCCTTCTTCTTTGGCGGTTTTTAGTGGGCTGTCGGGTGGTAGGTAGCCGCTGGTTAGGATAACTGCGTTGTGTTCATTGTTTGCCCAGTCTTTTAGGAGGCGTAGGCTTGCTCCTGCGTGGCCAAATCCTGAGGTACAAATGACAATGGCGGGTTCTTCAATTTGGGCTGTGCGATAGAGGTGTTTTACGTGTTTGTAGTTGAAGGGGGTTTTTTGTTTGCGGATTTCTTTGGTGAATAATTGTTTGTTGTGATTGTAGTAGTCGTTTATTTTGTGTGCTAGATTGGATATGGTGTACACGTTGTAGCGTGGTAGATACCCGTTTGCTATGGCGGTGTCTAGGCGTTTGGCCATTTCTTGGCTTCTGTGAAATGCAAAAGTGGGAATTAGCACGTTGCCCTTGTTGTCCATGGTTTTTAGGAGGTCTTCCATGAACTCGTCAAGTAATTGTTGCCTTGGACGTCGCACTTTGCCCCCATAGGTTGACTCTGTAATTAAAACGTCAGGTCTTTTGGGAAGCGTTTCAAGTTTGCAGCCTTTTAAAATTTCTGTATCATGTGTACATATGTCGCCTGTGTACACAATTTTTTTCCCTTCCGCTTCCAGTGTGGTCACTTTAGCTCCTGCAACATGACCTGCCGGTTGAAGATTAATTTTCATACCTGATAAGGCTATGGCATCACGAGCCCACCAACACTGACCAATCCGTTCAGCATGATGATCTTCATAGTCAAATTTGCCTTTCTCATTTTGAATTTTAACCATGTCATGTAACAAATCAACTGTTACATCACGCGTAATCTCTGACCCCACAATTGTAGGATTATGTTTAGATAAACTTAGCAAACTGCCTGTATGATCAAGATGAGCATGACTAATAACTACCGCATCAAAATCAGTTGGAAGCTTTTTTGGTTCTCCCTCAAGCTTTATACCATAATCTAAGGCAATCTTACATGAATCGGTTTCAACAGATAGGCATGAACCGCCTACTTCTCTGGCTCCACCAAGGATTTTAATTTCCAATTTCGTATTACTCCAAATAAATGCAAGCCACATTCAAAAATTGGTTCAACAGCCAATTCAAGCTTACAGATTAAATTTAACTCTATTTCACCCCAAAAATAACAGAGAATAATATTAACCTATTGACCCTTAACTGAAATTATCCATGCTTATGCCGTTCCCATCACATTATGAAAACCCCCTACAAAATATGTTCATACAACCATGAAAAAGAACCAAACCGACAGTTGCTATGAAGTGACCAAAAATTAAATAACCCTGACAAACATACATACATTTCGTAGTTGTCTATTATGTCCTTAGAGGGTAAACTTGAAGAATTAATCCAAACAAAAAGAGCCTTTTTAAATGATTCCGTAAAAGACTACGCCACAGGCGGCAACGACATGCTAGACGATGTAGAAGCCTGCCTAAATGAAGCAAAAACCGAACTCTTAAACAACATAGAACTCGCCAGCTGTATACGTGAAGAATCAGGCGAAACAGCATACAACAACGAATGCATAGCAATGTTCAACAGCTGGTTCGACAAATGGTTCGGAAAACCCTAAAACAAATTATTTGTGGGTGTGGTTTCTAAAATAGTTAAGATTTTGGGTTGTTGTTGTTTTTTTGGTTTGTGTGGTGGGAAATGGTGTGGTGAGTGGTGGTGTGCGTAGGAATATGTCTTGTTTGGTGGGTATTGTGTGGCTCGCAAAATATTAAAATAGTTTAATAATGTAATTTAACATTTAATTTGGTTGTTGCTCTTAGAGAACAACTATATGAGGTTTCATAATGAAGATAACTAAGGTATATCTCGACGGTTACAAAAATGTCACAGACACAAGACTTGACTTTTCTTCAGGCCCTATTATTATTGTGCTTGCACCAAATAATTATGGTAAATCAAATCTTTTAAATGGCATTCGAGATGGCTTTAAATTCTTACGTAAAAATGGCACTACTGCCGTAAAATATGTGCAAGGTAAAAGTTACCTCAATTATAATGTCAAAAATGGGCATAAACGTTTTACTTTTGAGGTAGAATTCGAAAAACAACGTGATGCTAACAAATGTTATCGCTACAAGTTTGTACTTGACCCTACTGAAACGGATCATTCTACAAAATATCTTGGTAAATATCCAAAATTTAACTATTCCTACTATAAAAAAGATGTAGCTGGAATTGTAGAAGAAGAACTGGTGTTAATTGAAGGTTCTAATAAAAAAATGTTGTTTAAACGTGATGAAACTGATCCAAATATTGCTTATTTAGGTGAGGGTACAACTAACCCTTATGTCATAAACTCTGAAGATACAGATGTGCAAGGTGGGTATCCTCACACTTTTTACTTGTTTTTACACAGATTTGGTAATATGGCTCTATCAAAAAATGCTGGCAATAAAGAGCGTAATTTATTATTAGATGAAATTCATGGTGTTTTAACAAGTCTTACTCGTGAAAATATAGGTATGATCTTGGCAGATGAAACGGCAGAGTATCGTGCGCCTTCTTTACTTGTGCAAGATGTCCGAAATATGCATGACTCTGAATATGATTTTTTGCTTGGCCGATTTACACACATGTTCCCGCAATATGAAAGTGTCAGATTTGAACCCTTAGGTAACAGTGGACAACTGCAATGCCTTTTAAAAAGAAAAAGTGACGATCGAGAGGAAACAACTGCAACTCTTTCTTATGGCACAAGGCGAGTGCTTAAATTGTTAAGCCAAATCTTTGCAAACACTGTTCCACTAATCTCTGTCGAAGAATTAGAAAGTGGCCTGCATCCTGCGCTATATCGTGGAGTTCTTAATGCATTTCTAGAATGTTTAGACACTGATGCTTATAATAAACGAAACAAATCTGTGCCTATAGAAGATCATCGAAGAAACGACCCTAAAGTCATTATATCAAGTCATGCACCGGGTATGATTAACGAATTTGACAATCATCTAGGTGCGGTGTACATTGGACGGGCAAGTAAAGGGCAAATTGGGTTAGCACAATTTAGTCGATTGAAACCCGAAGGTCTAAAGGGGATTGAAGACATGAGGCGCGAGTTTAAGGGAATGTTGGGTGTTGGTGATATTATTTTTCAACTCTTTTTTGATGAATATGCTCAGTTAAAAATAGAGGAGGAATGGTTAGATTTTGATGATGCTTCTAGTGGAGGTGTTTGTGAATGAATTTGCCTAGGTTTATGATTGTTACAAACGAGTTTGATTGTGATCTCTACAAGGAAAGTGTTAATAAAAAGCATGATTCTCCTGATGTGTTCTGTCCGGTACAGCCAATAGCTCAATATTTAATTGCTGCTGGAAAACCTGCTGTTAGAGCCAAATATAAGAAAGAGCTTTGTGATGAGTTAAAATCACGTATTGTGTGTAGTAAATTTGTTGATGTTTGGCTTTGTACTGCAACTTTAAATGGTCAACAAATTGATAGTTTGATTGAATTGATAAGCAAAGAGTTATGCAAGGGTGTTAAGGCTTTGTCTTGTAAAAAACATGAAAAGGACGGATGGTAACAATGGTGAAGAAAAAGACTATTTTTATTATGTCTTCAACTTTTGGAAAGGGGTATGCTTCTGTTCTTAGGGATTTGTTAAACAGTAAGCTGGGTAATGCGGGGTATGTTGCTCGTTGTTGGTTTGATCAAGAAGTGTTTGAGCCCACAAATGTGACCATAAAAAGTTTGGGTGAATTATTTGACGCTCTTTCTGAGCAGGGGGGTTATGCAGTTGCAATGATGACGCCTGATTATGAAACTGTTATGAAAAATGGTCGCGTGGTTCTGGCGTCTGATAATGTTGTATTTGAGTTAGGTATGGCGGTTGCTAAACTAGGTCTTGCGCATTCAATAGTTGTAAGACCTGATTTGGATAATTTTCATATGCTGTCTGATCTTGACGGAGTTACATACCTAAAGTATAAGTATAGTAAACGTTTGTCAGGTGCTGACTGGTTAACACAATCTCTCTCAGCTGCAGCAGACATAATAGTTAGTCATGTGAAAAAAAACACTTGACCTCCTTACCTTGTGAAGACAAAGAAGAAGCAGCTGTATTGTTTGAAATTTTTGTTAACTGCGTGATATTTGTTTAAGTAGTGGAAAAAACTGTTATGTTGTGTGTGTTTTGTTTCTTTTTCTTGACTTAGTTAGTGTGGAAAAGACAAGTTTGTTTTTGTTTGTAATCTGTAAGCTGTTTATGTTTTGGGTTTTTTTGTTTTTATATTTTTTTGTTTTTTACTAGGGTCCAGTAGTGTTGTCCTAATAGGGTTAGTTTGCATCCTTTTGACTCCATGGCTGCGTAGTACATGTGTTCTGTGTCTGTTGGGATAATTAGTCCTATGCTTTCTAGTTTTTGTAGTTCTTTAAATATTTTGACATTTTCTTTATTGGCATAAGGTTCTGCTAATATGTGGGTGGTGTCTAGGGTGTTAGTTTCTTCAAACGATGGATCTAGCTCTAAGGTTTCATTTGGTTTAGCAAAATATTTTGTCAAATTTCTTATTATTTTTGTATCTATGTGTGGAGTTGTCTCTCTTAAAGACATGAATCTGCTTACATTTGTCTTAAATAAGGGGCGTTGTCCCCATGAACCCAACGATTTATCTATGTATGAATAAATTCCTCCCAAAGTTATGTGTCCCATGATGTCTGCCGCGCCGCCTCTTAATGCTTCTAGTAACAAAGATGTAAACAGGCTAAATTTATTTCCTGCCAAAGAGTACTCCTCTGATTTACACGCCGTTAGAATTGTAACGCCGTTCTCTATAACGGCTGCTTGTCCACTTGTTGGCAAACTGCCTACATATCCTGCATGACAGCAATCTAAAATAACTATTTTATTTTGTGCTTTTGAGTTGTTAACGGCTGTTAAAATGTCATTCATGGAAAATCCTATGTTGCTTTTAACGTAATCTGCTAGTATTAGTTCTCCGCCAAATTCGTTTATTGAGCCATGTCCTGAAAAGTAAAATAGTGCTGTTTCGCAATCGCCGTCGTTAAAGCATTTTTTGATGTGTTCTCTTAGCGTTGAGATGCCTTGTAAATCTTTTTCAAGCTTTACTTCAAAATTTAATTCGCCGTTTTCGTGTCGTTCTAAAAGTTCTGCCATGGAGGTTGCATCGTTTATGCAGGAAGATAAATTTAGTCTATCACTATTATAATTATCAATTCCGACGATTAATGCTTTTTTCATATTTTACTCCTCTCTCTTTTCACATGTCTGTTTGCGGTATATTTCATGTTGAACTTATAAAAATACTTTGTTACATTATTGGTTTTGGTTAATTGCGACGGTTGTTTTACTTTTCTCCATAATTTTTATGCTGATGCTGGTAAATCGATGACAATTGAAACATCTCGTTTTGCTGTAACTCAAAAAGAACAACAAGTAACTTTTGATACTGGTTCTTTTAGAGAGGGGTTTGGTAGCTTTTTGATAGTTAACGAATTTATAGTTAACGAATTTATATAATTGGAGCTGCCCTTCTTTTGAAGGGCAGCGACAGTCAAAATTGCTATCAAAAACATTATGCTGCTTACACACAACTGGGAGCAGTTCAAAATGTTGAATCCAAACATCTCACAGTACAAGATTGATGAAGTAGAAAAAATGCTCCACTGCCGCGATCCCAAATACGGTTTTCTAACATACAAATGCTCAGCATGTGATACCACTAAAACTATTCCTTTAGCATGTAAGAGTCGAATTTGTCCCCAATGTGGCAAAAAGCATGCTGATAAGTGGGCTGATGAATTAGTTAACAGGCTTTTTGCGGTGCCTCATCGGCACATGGTGTTTACTATGCCTGAAGAACTAAGAGTGAAATTTGAGGCGGATCAGAGTATGTTTAAGGTGCTTATGGATGCTGTTAGTAATACTATGCAGCAGATGCTTAAGAACAAGCATCGAGCTGTGCCTGGTATTGTTTGTGTGTTGCATCCGTATGGTAAAGAGTTAAACTTGAATCCTCATGTTCATGTTTTACTCACTGAAGGTGGT
>Ga0123356_10003800_pt1 | contig 15719 bp, 12 predicted proteins | sample TergutEmb28metaG_2_FD_92546 | JGI IMG/M metagenome (GOLD analysis project Ga0123356, IMG submission 92546) | Embiratermes neotenicus P3 segment gut microbial communities from Petit-Saut dam, French Guiana - Emb289 P3 | ecosystem: Host-associated > Arthropoda: Insects > Digestive system > Gut ... | reverse complement strand
TGCGGTATCAACTGTTCTTAAATCCCATGATTTTACATGGAATGTGAGCAACAAGTGTGAAAAATAGCAAACCGTGTGATTTCAACAACATTCTATAGTCCGGCAAATTGGGAAACTTTTAATTAACAGAAAAGCGATAATAGTCAAGTTTGTTTCTAGGGAACAACAGAAGAGCAGACATGCAATATTGGGTGAAATTTAGGCCATATTTTTACATCAGGTAAATCTATTGGGGGTTTGTGTGTTGAGGAAAAAAGTTTGGGTTAGCTTAGAACGGATTCCACGTTTAGATTGAGTACGACTTCTGAGATGTCACTTGCGTATTCTGCGGTGCGTCTAACACTCTCGATAAGTAGTCTTAGGTTAGCGACTTCTTCAACTTTGATGTTTTGAGAGTAGAGAACGGCTTCTTTTTCAAGTCGATGTATTTGGTGTAGTTTTTCAATTACGGATTCTGCTTGGTGAAAATCGTGTTTAAATAGAGCCGCCATTGCATTCTCAAACATTGTGTTTGCTAGCTCGCTTAGTTGGGTAATTTTGTTTAGTAGGTCCTCGTTGACGGTTTCTTTTAGGAGCAGGGTGTTCTCAGCGATTTTTGTGGCGTGATCAGCACTGCGTTCAACTGATTTGGCGATGAGTCGATAGCCTAAGCAGTCTCTTTGACTGTTTAACCCTATTTCTTTGACGATTCTTTGGTTGGAAACCGCTAGTTTTAGTAATCGTACTATGTAGAGTCCAAAGCGGTTGACTTCGCGATCTGTTTCGATGACTGCTTTTGCGCTGGAATAATCGAGGTTTATAAGCGATTGTAGGGCTTCTTTGTGCATCGATGATGCGATTATTGACATGCGGCTCAAAGCGTTTTGAACTGTGAGTTCGGGGTAATTTAGCAGTACTTGGAGTGTTAGATCGGTTGTGGTGTCTGTGACGATTTCTGTGCCGACGAGATAGTTTCTAGCGAAAGTTTTGAGGTGATTTCTAAGTTTTGAGGAGAGCGTTTTTTGGTTTTGTGCCCTGACGTGGATGAGATTGTAGCCGTCGAGATATGCAGAGATTGCGGTTCTCATGATGGCATCAGGGTTATCGTTTTGGGTAACTTTGATGAATGCTTCATCGGGTTTTCCTTTTTGGGGAAAGCTAGAGGGAGATATTGATAGTGAGCCGTCGTCTTCTTCTCGAACTATCATAGAGCTGCCGCGTTTGAGTTCGTTTTTGATTGCCCAGTCTTTGGGCAGTGAGAGGATAAAGGTTGATCCTCCGGTGACTTGGAGTTTACGTTGTTCTTCGCTTAGTTTTTCTACTTCTTTAGTTATCACGCTTGATTCCAAGTTATTTCTTTGATGTTTGTTTATTATATTAATTATATCTATATAGTCTATAAATTTTATGGAGAGTTCCTATATAATAGCATTAATTGTAAGTACCCAAACAGAGGATAAAAATGAAAACCACATATCTAATAGCAATTGTAGCAATTGCAATAATCATCGGCTCAGTAGCCGCATATGCTTATCTTGTTGCGCCAGAGTCCATATCAATCACCGCTTCTGGCGCGACTTTTCCCCAACCCTTCCTTCTTGAGACAATCGCAGAATACTCTGCGATAAAACCTAACGTGCTAATTAACTACCAAGGGGGAGGTAGCGGTAAAGGCGTCACGGATCTAACAAATAAAGTCGTTGACTTCGCATGTTCAGATGCACCGCTCTCTGGTTCACAAAGAGCAGCCGCTCCAGATGTACTTCACATCCCAGAAACTATAGGCGCAATCACAGTAGCCTACAACATACCCAACATCGAATCAGGTCTAAAACTCACCGGCCCAATAGTGGCAGACATCTTTTTAGGGAAAATAACAATGTGGGATGATCCTGCTATAACAGCACTCAACCCAGATATGACGCTACCACATCGCGCAATAACAGTCATCAACAGATCAGACGGCTCAGGAACAACTAACTGGTTCACAAAATACCTCTCTTTAGTTAGCGACACCTGGAGGGATCAAATCGGAGCGAACTCTACTGTACAGTGGCCAGTTGGAATAGGCCAAAGCGGTAACTCAGGAGTAGCAGGAACGGTCACCTCAACCGATTATGCAATCGGCTACGTCGAACTAGCATATGCATTAGAACACAATATCCCAGTCGCAGCAATCAAAAACCCCGCAGGCAACTATATTACTCCAACCCTTGACACTACAACTGCAGCAGCAAAAGCCTTGCCATCTCCACTGCCCTCAGGAAGTGCCAGCTGGGAAGACATAGCCATACTCAACACCAGCGGTACAGATGCATACCCCATAGTTACTCCAACCTACATGCTTGTCTACAAAGATCTTGGTGTGATTCCTGGAATGACCATGGAGAAAGCAACAGCAATTGTTCAATACATCTGGTATGTTGTGCATGAGGGTCAACAACTAGGCGCAGATCTGCAGTATGCATCACTACCAGCAAATCTAGTGCAGATCAATGAGGCTACACTTAGGTCAATAACCTTCAACGGCGAAACTATAGCTATTTAATGACTGTGAGGTTATGATCACATCCAAAACCTTTTTTTTCTTTGTATCTTTAGTTCAGGCAGATTAGCATGATTAAGCTAACAGGCGACGGTATCTTTAAGTTCTTAATTGCAGTAATCGCCGCGTCAGCCGCAATTATCATATTACTTAATACTTATGTTTTAGTTACTGGTTCAACAACTGTTTTTGCCACATCAGGAGTCGAATTTATTACCGGAAGAAACTGGGATCCGGGCACATCATCATTTGGCGTTTTACCCTACATTCTTGGAACCCTCATAACCTCAGGCATTGCTCTTCTAGTAGGAGTACCTCTGAGTTTGGGCATCGCGATCTTTATCGTAGAGATGGCCCCAAAATCCGTACGCGTGTTCTTCTCCTATCTGATTGAAATGTTAGCAGCCGTTCCCAGCGTAATCTATGGACTATGGGGCTTGTTTGTACTACGATTCTGGGTTCTAAACTACATCGAAATCCCCCTAAACACTCACTTAGGCTGGATACCGCTATTTAGCGGAACCCCAACCGGCATCGGCCTTCTAACCGCAGGACTCATCCTCGCCATTATGATCATCCCAACCGTGGCCTCAGTCTCAAGGGAAGTTATAAGCGCGGTACCAAACTCCATTAGAGAAGGCGCCTACGGTATCGGTGCCACAAAATGGGAAGTTATCCGCCACTGGGTTCTTAGCTACGGACGCTCAGGCATATTTGGCGCTATAATTTTGGGTCTAGGCAGAGCGATAGGCGAAACTATGGCAGTAACTATGGTTATAGGCAATGCAACTGGACCAAGAGCTATGCCCACCTCACTTTTTCAGCCGGGACAAACCTTACCTTCGCTGATTGCCAATGGCTTCTTTGATTCAGAAACCCCTATTCAAAGCTCAGCCTACATAGGTGCAGGGCTGGTTCTGCTCCTAATCAGTTTAATCATAAACATAGCAGCGCATGTTATGGTGACACGTGTCCTAAAAGTCAAAGGAGGCGCAGTTGAATAAGGACCAACAATATAGGTGAGAAGCTAAACCCACACAGTTATCGCCTCCGTAAATTCAAAAACAAAATCTTCTATGTACTCTGTCTAAGTTGCGTCATACTTGCCATCATACCCCTAATGAGCATCCTCTTTGAGGTCATAGTACGAGGCGCCCCCGCCATAAATTGGCAGTTTCTAACAGGAAATGGCCTACGCCATGGCATCGGACCCGCCATACAGGGCACCCTTATTCTTATCGGGTTAACCAGCGCCACAGGTATTCCAATTGGAATACTAACAGGAGTGTACCTTGCCGAATACGGAACTAACAAATATGGCTCATGGATACGAACCATCAACGACGTATTAACTGGATTTCCCTCCATAATCGTAGGAATCACCGCTTACAGCCTAATTGTTGTCGGCTTAACCGGCACCTTCTCCCCGATGGCCGGAGCCACAGCATTAGCATTTATAATGATCCCCATTATTGCAAGAACAACCGAAGAATCCCTCAAACTAGTACCAAACAGCGTCCGGGAAGCTTCCATGGCCTTGGGCATACACCGATGGCGAACAACCCTCAGCGTTATTTTACCCTCAGCAAAAGGCGGTTTAATAACAGGCGCCATCCTTGCTGTAGCACGCATAGCTGGCGAAACCGCACCCATTCTACTAACAATCTTGGGCAACACCTACTTCTTCCAAGGACTCAATGCACCAATGGATGCGTTACCTCTGCGCATCTTCATTAGTTCACGCCTCCATACCCAAGCCGCACAATCCCAAGCTTGGGGAGCAGCTTTGGTGTTGATTTTAATAGTTTTAGCCCTCAACATAGGCGTTAGAGTAGCCAGCAGAGGCCGATACAGAGGTACAAAAGGTGAATGATATGGACAACGTGAAAATGCAAAGTGTGAATTTGAATGCTTGGTTTGGCACTAAACAGGCATTAAAAGACATAAACCTCTCAATAAAGACAAACGCCATCACTGCCATCATTGGACCGTCTGGATGTGGAAAATCTACGTTTATCCGCACGCTCAACAGGATGCATGAATTAGCACCCACTGCTAAGCTGTCAGGTCAAATATTTCTAGAGGGCCAAAACATCTATGATCCAGCGGTGGATCCAGTGATGATTCGACGTAGGGTCGGTATGGTTTTTCAAAAACCCAACCCCTTTCCCACCATGTCGATCTATGATAATGTCGCAGCAGGTTTAAAATTAACCGGCGCACACAAAGGCAAAAACCTTGATGAGATAGTTAAGCATAGTTTGCAACAAGCAACACTTTGGGATGAGGTAAAGGATGATTTAAAAAAACCCGGCACCAGCATCTCAGGTGGACAACAGCAAAGGCTATGCATTGCACGCGCTATTGCATTAGAACCCGAAGTCATTTTGATGGATGAACCCACATCAGCGCTAGATCCTATTGCATCAGCCAAAATTGAGCAACTAGTAGTTGAGTTAAAGAAGAACTATACAGTAGCCATCGTCACCCATAACATGCAACAAGCATCCCGTGTCTCCAACTACACAGCGTTTATGTATCTGGGCAGTCTCATCGAGTTTGGTTCAACCAAAGAAATCTTTGAATCACCCAAAAACCAATTAACAGAGAGATATATAACAGGAGAATTCGGATAGGAACGCTATGAGTAGAATAATCGATAAGGGTCTAGAAGAGCAAACCGTATTATTGACTCGCATGGGAGAGTTAACCTACGAAACCCTATCATTGGCGATACGTTGCTACTTCGAAGGCAAAAATGTACAAGCACAGGTAAAGGAAATGTCAGATGTCCTTGTCGCCATGGCAGGAAAAGTTGAGGATAAAACATTTGAATTAATCGCTCGTTTCCAACCAGTTGCCTCAGACCTGCGAGCTATCAAATCCTATATGAAAATCAGCAACGATTTTGCCCGCTATGGCAGATATGCCCTAGATATATCTAGCATAAACGATCATCTACACAGCCCAAAACATTGCGAATGGACACGTGACTACCTTGTTGAAATGGGTGATAAAGTTCTGGTCATGGTTAAAACCAGTATTGATGCACTTCGCAAACATGATGTAAACCTTGCCAAAACCATCTTGCCCATAGAACGTGAAATCGACAGAATGTATGAGGACTTTCTCAATAAACTACTCAGTCAAGAAGAAATCACCAACAAATGCGTTGCCGCAAGTATATTAGTCACACGATACTATGAACGCATAGCCGATCACGCAGTCTATGTCTGTGAGGCTATAGTCTACATTGTGACAGGCGAAAAAATCAGCTTAGACTAAACCGATGGACACACAGGAAGCGCAACGATAAACGTTGTGCCCCTACCCACTCTAGTTTCAAAACTAACCGTTCCACCCAACGCCTCAGCTAGTTTCTTTACCACCGCCAAACCAAACCCCTGTCCCTTTGATTTTGTGGTGAACAACGGTTTGAAGATTTTTTCTTTCACCTCATCAGGTATGCCAGCGCCTGTGTCAGAAACAGTAACTATAACAAATTTACCTCTCAGAAAAGCGCGTACCGCTAACTCTCCACCCTCAACTTCCATTGCTTGTATACCGTTACGAATAAGGTTACTCAGTATACGTTTGATAAATAGGGGATCAGTTTTTAGGGTTAAAAACGGCTTAACCGACGAGTAGCTAATATGGATGTTTGAGGGCACCTCAAGGGGTAAACTAACAGCTTGGATAGTTTCTTCGAGATTAGTTTCAGTTATACAAGGAACCAACGGTTTAGCAAAGTCTTGGAGATCAGCAACAATTTTGTTAATGTAGAGCGTCTGCTCTTCAACTGCTGTGATACAATCCATAAGACTCTCTCGCGCCTCTGTCTCAGGCAACACACTTAACGCATCTTTTGCTAAAAACAATTCACCAATAATACTCTGCAAAGGATTGCGGATATCATGACCAATCATACCAGCAGTTTCCCCAATTGCCGCTAAACGCTCAGCGTTGTTGAGTTTCTCAGTGCGAATTCTAATCAGCTCCTCTAAACGTTTGGTGTATTTTTCCATAGACCCCTGAACTTTTTTGCGCTCAGTTATATCCCTAGCCAAAACAGAGACACCATTACCGGTAGAGTATACCTCAATCTCAAAGAAAGTATCAGTACCTACTTTGGGTAATTTGCTACTAAATGTCCGAGAATTTTTTGTACTCATCACTTCACAATAGATCCCTACAAATCTGCGAGAAATACGGTTTTTTCCAAAAACACAGAAAAAATGTTTCCCCAAAACATCAGCACACTTGACTCCTGTGAATTTTTCAGTTGCCTTATTCCAATAGTTGAATTTTAAACAGGAATCCAAGGCAAAAAAAGGATCCGTAATACTGTTAGCAAGTTTTTTGTGTTGCGTCTCACTTACCCTAAGAGCACACTCGGTTTTTCTGCGTACGGTGATGTCTTTTGCGATCAGAACCACATAACCTCGCTCAGGACAATAAACATCAGTTGAAAACCACCGATCCAGCTGTTTGCAGTAACCCTCAAACAGAACATTTTTACCGGTCTGAGCGACTTTACCACAGAGTTTTAACCAAGTAACATAATAAAGCTTGAGCCAGGGAAACAATTCAGAAACTTTTTTTCCAACCACAGGGGTGTTGCCTAAGTTAGTTATATCTCGAAAGGATTTGTTTAGGTCACAAAAGACATAATCTACTGCATCACCGGATTTGTCAAAGATCACTTTGCAGTAAGCAAAGCCATCACTCATGTGTGTAAATAAGTTTTGGTAGATGATTTGGTTACGGGGTATGGGCTGTTCAACAACGGATTCGATGTCATTTTGTATTTTTTGTGTTAGTAAAGCCGTTTCTACCAAGTAAGTTCCCTTCTGCTAATTTTAACGCTCGATAATCAGCAGTTAGTGCAACCTTTATTGCTATGCTCTCAATTAAGTCTATAAGCGCTAATGTTTTTTAGCCTTTCTATGTATTATAATCTGTTGACTACCATAGAGTTATTAAGAACTGCTAGTTACCCTTCAAAGAGACGATATTATGCCTATAGACGCACAAGATTTCAAGGTACCCGCGGGGAAAGCTATACGGCTCAAAGATTATAATTCAAATTGGCTTCCAAAATGGGCAAAGCAGACAGAATATAAAAAAGTGCTAAAACAGCAAGCGTTGACTCTACTTGAGGAAAACCGCCAAAAACTCATAAACGAACAGGAACTGCTCTGGGCAAGCGATACCTATGCCATGCTAATTATTCTACAGGGTATGGATGCAGCAGGTAAAGACAGCGCAATTCGCCATGTAATGTCGGGTGTTAACCCGCAGGGTTGTCGAGTTACCAGTTTTAAAACACCCTGCGCAAAGGAGCTTAAACATAATTTTTTGTGGCGACACATAAAAGCGCTTCCTGAGCGGGGCAACATCGGCATCTTTAACCGCTCATACTACGAGGACGTACTGATTGTTAAGGTCCGCCCGGAAGTCTTATCCAAACAGAAGCTACCGCCGATAAAAGATAAAACGCAGTTTTGGGAACAACGCTATGAGGATATAACACTTCTTGAACGTCATCTTGTTCGAGGCGGAACTTTGGTTCTCAAGTTTTATCTCCATATCTCAAAAAAAGAACAGAAAAAACGTCTGCTTAAACGCCTCGAAAATCCAGATAAAGCGTGGAAATTTTCCATAACTGATATTGAGGAACGCACTAAATGGCCAGAGTACGAAGAAGCCTATGAGGAAATGTTAAACAGAACCAGCACAGAGTGGGCACCATGGTATGTTGTACCTGCAGACAAAAAATGGGTTGCACATGCGTTGATTTCAGAGGTTATTGCCTCAGAGATTAAAAAACTGGACTTAAAGTATCCAACATTGAGCCTGACACAAAAAGAGGAACTGACTAAAGCCAAAGCTGAACTCGAAAAAGACTAACCATTGCTTAGCGACACTATGCACTGTACGCTTAGTGGTTTTTCAAACGCATCATAGAATGCTGTTTGATTCTGGATTATGCTCCATTCCTCTAAGCTACAATCACTGTCGGAGTAGAATCTTAAAACAACAGAATCAGAGCAGGTCTTAACAAACTCTGCTTTTTTGACCAATCTACAGTGGCTTCGGTCGAGTTTCTCTGCAAGCCTCAAAAACGTCGAAAGCATCGAAACAACTCTACTTTTTTCATCTAACCCCGCGGTTTTTAGGGCTTTTTTAGTGGGAACTTTTTTGCGATGAAACTTGGCAATATTTGCCATCAACTGAATTTCTGTTCTATCAAAGCCTGGAAGACCTGCGTTGCTGATGATGTAGTGGGAATGGAGATGGTGATCATTAAATGAGATAAAGTCGCCGACATCATGAAGAGATGCGGCATGTCTTAGCAGATCGCGTTCCTTTGGGCCCAGATTGTGAAGACCGATTTTTTTTGCGCTATCAAAGAGCTCTATGGCTAATAGTGCAACAGTTTCAGCGTGTTTTTCATCAAAGTTACATGATCTGCCCAGGTGAAGGATGCTTTGGTTTCGTATGGGTTCTTTTTGAAGTTCTCGAAAGCCCTCAAAATTGGATAGATATTCTACAAGAAGACCGTCGCGGAGTTCTCTGTTGCTTATACGGATTTCTTCTAAACCAAATTTTTCCATAACCACCTCTATGATTGCAGCACCTGCAACTATGATGTCGGCGCGTTCAGGGTTTATAGCAGGCAACCTTCGGCGTTCCTCAAGTGGCATCCAGCATAGAATCATAGCGAGCTTTTTGAGGTTTTTTCGGGTTAAAACCAGCGTGTTATCATCGGAATTGGTTTTTTTAAACAGTTTATTTGCGACTTCAGCTAAATTAATTATAGTGCCCGAAGAACCCCAGGCTAATCGAACGCCGTAGTCTAATAGGTGGGGTTTGATTTTGTTGATTTTACTACAGGCATAATGTTTGATGTTTTTGTAGAGTTCATGACTTATAGAATTTACCCAGCCTTCGCCTATGAACTGAGCAGTTAAGCGGATTGCACCTAAACGAAGACTATCAACATAGAAACATTCATGTTGGTCTCCGATGGCAAGTTCAGTACTACCACCGCCTAAATCGATAAAGAGTGCTTTTCTGCCACCGATATCTATACCGCTAGAAACTCCCAGCCAGATAAGACGCGCTTCCTCCTCACCAGAGATGACTCTAACGGTTAAACCGGTTTTTGCTTTGAGGGTTTCAAGAAACACGGCTTGGTTGGTGGCTTCACGAATCGCTGAGGTTCCCACTGAGATAATTTCTGTAGCTCCATAAGTTTGGGCTAAAGCAGCAAATTTTCCACAAACCAATATGGCGCGCTCCATCGCAGCGGGTTTTAGGATTTGATCTTTGAATTCACCCTCACCTAGCCGAACAATTTCTTTTTCTCGACTTATGGTGGTGTAGGAAAAGTTGGGGTTGATTCTTGCCACTAAGAGCCGAATGGCATTTGTGCCAATGTCAATAAAGCCCACTACGGTTTCGGCAGTTTTCACTGTTGATGCCATATAAGTACCAGATCCTTTTTGAAGATTTTTTCAAACAGATCTTTCTTTTTATTGAACTGAGGTATTTCTAGCAAAGAATCACCCTCAGCTATGGTTTCCACGGTTATCTTTTTTGCATGGGCTCTAACAGACAGTTTTTTAACAGAACTTTCATGACGATAATCAAGACTGTCAGCTACACGCAAAAGAGCCGCCAATACACAGATAGAATGTAGCGATTTGCGGTCTAGGGAAGCCAAATTGTAATGTCTACGTTTAGGCAGACCCCCACGATGATACCGCGCAATGCTAGCGATAATTCGCCGCTCCTTTGAGGGCAGAGGCAACTGGGTGTCGTTTAGAATAAGTTTCATCGATTCTTTGTTATGCTTCTTTTGAGTTTTTGATAGGCCCACATCATGAAGCAGTGCAGCACACTCAAGCCAGCAACGCTCCTGTTTGCCTAGTTTATGAACACTAGCCAAGCCCTCAAATAAGGCTATAGCCAGACTGGTGACCTGTCGGCAATGCGCAATTGGCCAAAGATCACCTGAGAACTGCTCACAAGCCGCCGCTACCACACTACAATTTGTTTCTATTGTGGCTTTTTTGGCTTTATCATCTTTGACCACGGTATCTATTGATACCCCGCAGAGAAGCATTTGGGCGAAACTCTCAGGCAGTCCCCGTTTGCGCATATCATAAACAGTGGTTTCTATGTCGTAGGGCAATCTAATTAGTTCAACTCTAAAGGGGTTAAAACTGAGAAGGGCATATGCGGTCTGGGGGTTTTTATCGCCGGGTCTTCCGATGCTTCCTGGATTTATAAAAACTGTTTTGCCTACCTCGCGTTGGAATTGTATATGCGAATATCCAATTATTACAACATCGGCATCTGCGATTTTTGATAGGTGTTGTAGCTTTTTGGGGTCCGTGTTGGGGTAGAGGTGTTCATTGATCGAGGGTGAGTTTCCATGGGTCACAAAAAGTTGCTTGCCTCCTGCCTCTAGTCGAAGTTCTTTGGGCAATAGCTTTAGATAATTTTCAGAGGCTTTGGAGAGGTGTTTTTTTGTGTATTTAAAAGTCGTCTTTCTTGTGCCTTTTGCGTCGTTTTGGTTCTTAAGTATTGTTAGGTCATCGTTACCAGCGATGCTCAATATGCCTTTTTCACAGAGCAACTCAATGACCTCGTTTGGGCAGGCGCCAAATCCTACAGAATCGCCTGCGTTAACAAAAATGTCTGCCCCTCGCCGTTCGGCGTCTTGGAGGACTTTTTGTAGCGCCGGTAGGTTAGCATGGATATCAGATAGTACGGCGATTTTAACATTTGGTTTGGTTAGGGTTTGGTATGTTTTTTTCTGGGAAGCCACAAGAAGTCGTTGGCTGGTTTTATCGGTAAGCTTATCAAAGAAACCACTGTCCATTGATTGATTCCAACAATCTACAAACTGATGGTAATATTTTTCCCTTCTGTTTCCGATGTAGGTGGTGAAAATTTTTAGGGACTGATCAGAGATTAATTCTGGATTTTTTGTAGCTTTGTTGGTTTTTTTGTGTTGTTTTTGTGTAAATTGTTTGATATATTTGAGCCAAACATCACAGTCATGCACTTCACCTAAGGTATCCTGGAAAGTTTTGATCTGCTGAATTTCGAATTCTAGCTTGTTTTCATAGAGAAAGGCAAAACATTCCATGGTGTAGCGAAGTTTTTTGGCGTATATACGCATTTGGTGATGGCCAATGGGTTCATTGTCTAGGTAGACATAGCGTTCCATGGAGAGAAGCTCAGCTAGTTTGAGGCTTATGTTGTGGTGGGCACTTTGAATCATCGGCCCAATATCACGGTCTACCGCAGGTTGTTGTGAGGTTAGATTCTCACAATATGCCCTTATTTTGGTTAATGTTTGAGAGGCTTTGAGTTTCTCTAATCCGGCGATAACAGAGGGCTGTAGGTTTTTTCGACGATTTTTATGTTCCACTAATAAAGCGTTTAAACCAGTGTTACCTGTGTTGCTATCAAGTTTTTTTAGATATTCCTCTACAAAGTTGATTTGCACATCGAGATCTCGGGCTTTGGAGAGTAATCGCATTACCTCTTTGAGGTTTTTGGTCCAGGTTTTGTATTCTTTTTTGGAGAAGCAGATCTCAAAAAGGAGTAGTGTGACCCTTAGTCTTCTTGAGCTCACACGGGTTTTGTGCACGTATTTGATATCTGGGTTATGTATAACGCCCTCGATTAGGTCATCAATCCCCTCTAAGAGGTTTAGCAGGGTTTGAGCGCCAACACGGCAATATTCTGAGTTAACTATACACCCTTGGGGCGTAGGCGGCGTATTCATGCCATATGCCTCGGTTTTGAATTAACCAGAACTGTGAATTGAGGCTTGTTTCCCCCTGTTTGGGGATGATTCTTTGGTAGGTACCATTGTGTAAAAGTTTTCGGGCTTTAACATTGTCGTTTAGGTGGATTTTTAGCATGTAATCAAATATTATGCGTCGTATTTGGGGATCAGGAACACTAAAGAGAACCTCCACTCGTTCGTTGAGGTTGCGAAACATCATATCAGAACTGCCGAGTAGAAGATCGCCTTGGCCGCCGTTTTCAAAGTAGTATATGCGGGCATGTTCCAAAAAGCGTCCAACAATAGAGATTACAGAGATGTTGTCGCTTACCTCAGGTATGCCGGGGCGTAGAACACACAGTGCTCTGACATTTAATTCTACCTTGATTCCAGCCATAGATGCCCGATAGAGGGCTTCAATTATGTCTCTGTCCTCTAGATTGTTGAGTTTGAAGGCCAAATATCCCCGGCCTGTTTGTTGGTGAGCTAAGATTTCGCGGTTAATGCGGGATAGAATTTCGTTTTTTAGACTCTTGGGGGCTACTAGTAAATGTTTGAAGTCTTTTTCTTGCAATCCATTGATTAGGCTGTGGAAAAGTTCTTCGAGTTCTAAGCCGACTTCATGGTTAGCGGTCAAGTAGCCGGTGTCACCATAGATTTTAGCGGTCACTGCATTATAGTTGCCTGAGCCAATATGTGAGTATCGCATCAAGCCTGTTTTTTCATGTCTAGTTATAAGACAGAGTTTAGCGTGGACTTTGAGGTTGGGAAAATTATAGACTGTGATGACACCGGCTTGTCTGAGTTTGGAAACCAGCAGGATATTGTTTTCTTCGTCAAACTTGGCTTTTAACTCAACAATAGCAGTTACTTTTTTACCGTTTTGTGCGGCTTCTATGAGTGCACCCACGATAGGAGAGTTGGCATCCATGCGATACATAGTGATGGAGATGTTTTCGACCTCGGGGTCTTGGGCGGCTTCTTTGAGTAAATCTATGATTATCTCAAATCCATCGTAGGGGTGATAGAGTACGATGTCACGTTTGGCAATTGTTGTAAAGAGACTTTTTTCTGGTGTTAGGAGGGGTAAAATAGAGGGCAAAAATGTTTTGTCTTTTAGACCAGGGCAGTCGATTTTGTGGAGATGCCAAAGATCTACTATACCAAGTGGACCGTCGAAGGTGTAGGTTAGATTGTCGGGCAGGTTAAAATAATCCATTAATGCCATTTTTAGGATGTTAGGTGTATATGTGTCAAATTCAAGTCTGCTGGGGAAGCCGGTTTTTCTTTTTTTGAGTCCTTTTTTTACTGATCCTAAGAAATCTGAAGATTCATCCATTATGATGTCTATTTCGCCATTGCGGGTTAGTCTAAAGGGATAAGCGGCTAGGTTTTGTTCGTTTGGGAAAATTAAATCTAGACAGTTTGCAGTGAGGTCTTCTATGAAGACAAAATCATGTTCTAAGTTGAGTAGTTCGCGGTAGGGACTTTGGGGAATTTTTAGGAGGCGTCCAAATTTTTCTGAGGGTAACCCTATAATTGAGTGGAATTGGTTGTTTGCTGATTCTACGCATAGATAGATCCGCAAATTCTCAATTAGAGATGCCTCAGAGGAGTCTTTAAATATCTTTATTTTTGATAGAAAGTTGGTTTTAAAGTATTCGCGCATGATGTTTTGGGTTTTGGTTGATAAATTTAGGTATTTTTGGATGGTTATGTTCTCTTTGGCTAAGGCGGGCAGAAGTTCATTTTTCCAGCATGCCGCTTGCTTTTCAATTAGGGGAAGTACCTCTTTGCGGATGGCTAAAATCTGCTCAAGGGGGGTCATTCCGTCTACTGAGCGTTCTTGGGAGCCTTTAGCAATTTTTTTAAGCAATCTAGCAATTCGGGTCATAAAAAACTCGTCGAGGTTACTTCCACAGATTGCTATGAATTTGACACGTTCAAGCAGGGGATGCCACTCGTCGCGTGCTTCTTCGAGGATACGCGCATTAAAGCCTAGCCAGCTAAGTTCCATGTTGATGTAGAAACATGGATCAGTTAACTTTTTTTCTGCAACAGTATTGTCTGTTTGGATGTAACTTAGGTTATTTGACACGAGTTTTCTTTCTTCCTGTGCTTGTTTAACGCACCACTATAAATAAGATTGAGATAAATTCACTATGAATAGAGAACTAAATAAACGCTATCTTCCACAACTCATAAGAGTTCAGCGCCGCCGTTTCCCCAACATACCATCAACATCAATATTTTTCACTTTTTTAATCGAAAAATTTTCGAATACAAATAACGGTACCTTTTTATTCATTGGAATAAACCCAAAGAATAATATTAATAGAAACAGTTAAGGGCTTTGAAAATAGAATATATAGTCACCCATAAAATATATAGAAACAGTTAAATCAAAGCCGTTTCCTAATTAGATACCATGAACTCGCTTACTTTAAAGGAAAATGGATTCACCAACTTTCTCCCCCTAAAAGAACTCCAACTAAACAACCTTCCAGAAAATACAAACAGCATCATAGTTATAGTAGACACCTCAATAGACAAAACAAAATCAGACGTCCTCTACATTGACAAAACCAAAAAACTCACAAAAAGAATCTACGGCGGCTACATATCAGGATATGGCGACAAAACAACCCAAAAAATACACACTGCACTCTTCAATGAAGGCTACATCGAAAAAACTGCCATAAGCTGGATGCTAACCAACAACCATAAAACCGCGCACAAAGCATTGCTTGAAAACTTTAAAAAAGAACACGGCGAACTCCCCACCTGGAACACTGACAAGAAAATAACCTCTGAACAGAAAAAAAACACCACCCCCAAAACAAAAACAAAACCCAAAAAAACAAAACCCAAAAAAACAAAAACCGTCGCGATAACCAAAACTATAAAAAAAGCCAGCTAAAATAAAGGCTACAACTAATTCAAACCAAATATCACCTATCGTTTAGCACTCAAACATTTCATTTACAATTTTTACTCGATTAACACACCCATCGATCAAGTATGTATTTAGTCTACGGCGAGGTTTATGGACAATATGACCCTATTGTGGCAATGTTGATTACGTTTCCCCCGGCACCTAAACACATACGCAATCAACACACAACCCAGACATGAACCGTAGAACAGAAATAGCGATGGACCGCTACGGTTTGTCGCCCAGATTCCGTCTGAATACCTCAAATCCTACACTCTTACCCGCACCCCTTTGAGCGCATAACGTCCAAACTTAGGTTGCTCTCTCCCGAGCCTAGCCGGGTTCGCCTGCTAAACAACGAAACAGTTCCCCCACGGAAACCGCCCGTTGACCGTCAGCCCCAAAGGACGGATAGTCACTGGTTCGGAAATGAAGATCCAAACGGCCTT
>Ga0123356_10003799_pt1 | contig 15723 bp, 9 predicted proteins | sample TergutEmb28metaG_2_FD_92546 | JGI IMG/M metagenome (GOLD analysis project Ga0123356, IMG submission 92546) | Embiratermes neotenicus P3 segment gut microbial communities from Petit-Saut dam, French Guiana - Emb289 P3 | ecosystem: Host-associated > Arthropoda: Insects > Digestive system > Gut ... | reverse complement strand
GGTCTGTGGGCATGATGTTGGCGGTAAGCGCCACGATGGGCGTCATGTTGCCGATAATAGTGAGCTTTCGGGCGGCTTCGAGGCCGTCCATGACCGGCATGTGCACGTCCATGAATATGAGGTCGAACGGTTTTTTCTTCTCGGCTATGCGGCGGCGCACGATGTCTACGCCCTCCTTGCCGTCGGAGGCAATGACGGTGGTGATCCCCACACGGGAAAGGTGGTCGCTTATTACCTGCTGGTTCATCACGTTGTCTTCGCAGACCAATATCTCGCCGCTGAACATCGGCTTTTCCAAAATTTGGATTTCCTCGGCCTCGTGCAGGAACATGTCGCTGTTTATGTCCATAATCCTGAACTTGATGTCGAAGCTGAACTTGGTTCCCACGCCCGACGCACTCTCGACCTTCAGCTCGCCGCCCATGAGTTCGATGATGCTCTTGGTGATGGGCAGACCCAGCCCCGTCCCGCCGTACTTGCGGGTCATGGTGGAGTCGGCCTGCGCGAAGGGCTCGAACACGCGGGACACCTGCTCCTGCGTCATACCTATGCCGCTGTCCTTGACCTCGAAGTGGATGGTCACGCTCTCGTTGTCCGACTCTTCTATTGACGCGAGGAACTTGACGATGCCGGTGTGCGTGAACTTCACGGCGTTGGAGAGCAGGTTGAGCAGGGCCTGACGCAGCCTTGTCGGGTCGCCCAGGAGGCGGCCGTGGATAGACGGCTCCGTGTAGCAGAAGAGGGTTATCCCCTTCTCAAGCGCCTTGGGGGTAATCACCGTCTGGCAGGTCCGCAGCACCTCGTGGACATCAAACGGGATATTCTCTAACGACACCTTCCCCGCCTCGATCTTCGAGATGTCGAGGATGTCGTTGATAATCTTCAGCAGCCCCTCGGAACTGCTCTTGATTTTTTCCAAGTAGTCCCGCGTCTTCTGCGAGATTTTGTCGTCGAGCGCCAACTCCGAGAACCCGATGATCCCGTTCATCGGCGTGCGTATCTCGTGGCTCATCGTTGCCAAAAACACAGACTTGGCGCGGGACGCCTCCTTCGCCGACTCGGCCATCTGGCGCATGTTTTCGACGTAGACCGCCTGGTTCGCGTCCTGCTGCTTCTTGACCGTGTTGTCGCGGCCCATGCAGACCTGCACCAGGTTGCCGTCTAACCACCTGATGATGGACGTCCTGCGGGCGAGCCACTTGCCCTTAGACCTGAGCGGCTCCTCCCACTCGCAGGTGGGCAGCGTATCCTTGTAGGGCAAAAGCCCAGGCAGCGGGCAGTAGGAGCACGGCGCATCTAACCCGTGCAACGCCTTGTGGCACTTCATCCCCACCGCCTTCTCCTTGTCTACGTCGTAGAAATCCGCCACCGCCTGGTTGAGGAATATCAGATTCAGCTCGAGGTCGGTGACGCATATCAGGTGGTCCATGTTGTTGAGGATCGTAACCGACTTGTTGAGCATGGCGATGTTGTCGACCATGTCGGCAATGCTGTTTGACAACTCCCCGAACTCGTCCTTGGTGTCCTTGCGAATGGGGTAGGCCAGATTGCCGCGAGATATCTCTCTCATGGCGGTCTGCATGCTTACTATCGGCTCCTTGATAAGGCGCGGCACGAGCACGCTCACCAAAATGGCGAGCGCCAGAATGCATAGCGAAAAGCCGATAACCGTATTCTTGGCGCTGCTGGTGTAGCCCCTCAGTTCCTCGCTTCTGTGCTGCACGTTGCTGAACACCTTGGCCCTGAGCGTGTCAAGCTTCAGCGATATCTTGTCCCCCGCCGGGATGCCGCCCTTTATCAGCGCCTCTATCCTGTCCCTGTCTTTATCCATGAGCGCGCTGTAGCCGCTGTTCGCGTAAGTCCTGTACTCGCCGAACCACCGCCTTATCGCGCCAACCATCTCCTCGACGTAGCGCTGATCTTCCTCCGAGATGTGCGAATCGGCCGTCAGGTTTGTGTAGTACATGTCCATGTACTGCTCGAACTGGTCGGCGGCGGCCTTATAGTCGCGCCAGTACTGGTTGACGGTAACGGTGTCTTCAGAAGTAACATACCCGGCCGTCAAAACGCTGCGGCGGACCACCGAGAGGCTGCGCACGGCGTCGGAGAGGTAGGTGAGGCGCTGCTGCGGCTCGTTGGCCATGCTTATGTAATTCTGCTCTATGCTGTTGAACTTGTTTATGGAAAAGATGAGGAGCGAGGCTACTAAGAGTATGAATATGCAGAAGACCAGGAAGAGTTTTCCCTGGATTTTCATGTTGAAGAGGAGTTTTTTTAGTGATTGCATATTGCGTTATTGGCCTTTTTGGGGCTCGGGAACTCTATCTAAATAATATCATTATATAGTGATAATATATATTGGGGGTGGTAAAGTTTGCAAATTGGGGGGGTAAAATTTAGTGTTAAAAATCAATATGGGATTATGGGGCTGCGAGGGTAATTCTTATCGCCGAGCCATTTCTATGGGAAAACCGCAGCGTGCGAGTGTCAGCGGGAGGGCAGAATTCATGCATTAATCCACATCAACACCATCATCCGGCTCGAATTCTTTGCCTGGTGGGGGTAGGCCTGTCAGGGCGGTGTAGGTGGCGTCGTCTATTCTTCTGCGCAGGTGCATGTTGTTGGCTATTACCAGGACGCGTTTGGACATGTAGCCGGAGCGGGTGTGGTGGGGGGTTATGCGGGTGGGCATGGCGAGGCAGGCGGCCATGCGGACGGATTCGGAGACGGTCAGGCGGGCAGCGCTTTTGTTGAAGTATACTCTGGAAGCCGCTTCGGCGCCAAAGACGTTTCGGCCCCATTGGGCGTAGTTCAGGTAGAGCTCGAGTATGCGGTCCTTGCCGAGATATTTTTCCATGAGGATGGTGTAGCCCATCTCTTTTATTTTGCGTTCGAAGGTTTTTTCGGGGGTGAGGAAGAGGTTTTTGGCTAATTGCTGGGTTAGGGTGCTGGCGCCGCGCTTGTTAGCGTTTACGGTGCGGTTGTGGTCTATGGCCTCCACTATGGCGTCGAAGGAGATGCCGGGGTGGAGGTAGAAGCCGTCGTCCTCGGCGGCCAAAACGGCGTGAACCAGCGTCTTTGATATGGAGTCTAAGGGGACGAAGCGCCAGACCAGCGTGTCCGGCTCGCCCTTTTGGCGCAGAATCTCACGCACCTGCGTCATGTAGGCGGACTCGTCGGGGTTGGTGGTGATTAACGCCTTTACCTCGTTTAGCGGGGCCATCACCTCCTCGTTGAAGTAGATGTAGGCCTTGTAGATGAGGAAGGTGCCTACCAGCGTGAAAATGACCGCGTACATCACGATTACCGTCCTGATCATGACATAGATACCGATCAGGATCGATACTATTATGTGCGGTTTCTTTACGTAGCGGTTCTTTTCGTCAGCCATTTATCGTCATGTCCACAAATAAAAAATCCATCAACAAAAAATCCACAAATAGAAAATGGGAGCGACGAACCGCGCCCCCATGGTATATCAACACATACATTACTTAAGCAACAGGTTCTGCCGAACAACAGCGCCGTTGCTCATCGACATCTTCACCACGTACATCCCGCGCGGATGCTTAGCGCTGTTCCACACCACCCTCGAATCGGCACCGCCAGCCCTGCTGAACACCCGCTTGCCCTGCAAGTTATAGACGCTCACGCCGGTTATCGTCCTGCCCTCGGCAACCGAGAAGGCGACCGCGTTGGGGCGTACGCTTATCTGGTAGCCGTGCTTCGCCATCGCCGCGCTACGGGGGCGGACCGATACATCTTCTTCGTTGACAATGGCTATGGTATTGGTTATACCAGAGAACCGAACAGTCATACTTTGAAAAATCGCATGGCGGACGACAAGCGAACATCCGGCTACGTTGAAGACAACGGCCATATCCCCAACATTCGGCGACATCCAGCGTACAGAATCGCAGATGACATCGGTAAAGACCGCCCCATCCTGATCGAAGACATGCGCGTAGAGCGTAGCCGTATCATTTACGCTTAAACGCAGGGTATCCACGATAAAGGCGGGCGCGGAAGCCGGGTTCGACGACGTGCTTATCTGTATAATTGTGGGAACTTTGGGAGGCGGCACGTCGATGCCGAACTTGCTCGTATCGGCCGGCGCGAGCTTTGAAACTATGTACGCCAGCGCGCCGAGTAGCCCGGCGTTCATGTCTACGCCGCCCTCAGACTGCGTGTATTCCTGAATACTTTCAACGTACTGGTTTGAATTCCGGTTTCCGCCCACCATGTACCCGAAGTATTTGTTTCTCTCGGGTATGGGCAGCTGGGCCTTCAGGGCGTCGTTGGCGTTGCGGTCGTCCAAGAACACGTTTCTGTGGTGCGGCAGTTTGATCCCGGTTGGGGTCTGCCCGCTGCGCCTCTGCTCTGTAAACCCTACAACGAACGAGCGGTTGGCGTTATTGTTGCCGAGGATGAAGTCGACCTGGTCGAAAATGAACTGGTCGTACTGAACCGTGCCGATCTCGGCGGAGTAGAGCGCGGCGAGGAACGCGGTGTTGCCGGCGTAGCGCAGCATACCCCAGCCTCCGCCGAGCGTGGAGACCTTTTCGCCGTTTACTTCCCGAGCGTATCTGGTCACGTAGCTGTCGCGCAGCCTGTTGAGGTTGGTCTGCCTGCCTTCGCCTGTGAGCGCCTGCGCCGCGGCGAAGACCGCGAGGTCGTGGGAGTTGGAGTAGTCGAGAACGTGCCAGCTGTTCCACGTTTCCTCGCCGCCAAAGGCGACATCGGTCAAAAATGAGGCTTCCCCGGTAGTTTTGTACATCTCCGCAGAGGCCGTAACGAACACGGTGGCGGGGGTCTTGTGGGAACCGTAGTACTGGCCGGCGCCGACGCTGTTGGTTCTGTTTGCCCTCGCGTAGGCGTAGGCGTGCCTTGCGTGCGTGAGGCAGAGGTCGGCGTAGGCCGCATCGTACTTGCGGTAGATCCGGGACATGATAGCGAGCGCCGACGCCGCGAATGAGGGCATTACCCCGTCGTTGGGGTTCTTGACTATCGGGCGCGGGCCGCCGGCCTCGCCGCCGTTGCTGTTCGGCAGCGTAGACATGAACCCGGAGGTAACCCACTGCTGGTGGGCGGTGCCGTCGCCCTTCTGCGAGTAGAACGTCGTCGCGTTGGGCGCGGCCTTGATGATGTAGTCGGTGGCGTACTTGAGCTCCTCGAGCAGGTCGGGGATCCCGTTAGGCTTGCCGCCGGCGATACTCCAGTCCCGCGATTCAGCATAGTCGCTGTAGTCTTTCCCGTGGTAGAGATCGTGAAAGCCCGTCGGGAACATGTCGTAGGCCTTGGCCAGCACGTAGGCCGAGTAGAAGAACGTCTGCCCGAACAGGATGTGGTCGCCGCAGTCGAACCACCCGCCCTTGAGGTCGTGCGCCCCGTCGGCGTCCTTCATGTAGCTCGTCTTGTGCTGGTGGTCCATGAGCAGCCAGTTCGGCCCCTCGCCCATCCTCTGCGCCCCGTAGAACCGGGTGACCATCCACAGTGCCTTCCTGTACTGCTCGGGGGTAAACGCCCCCTGAGCCGCCTGAGCGACAACCGGTATCTGCCCCAAAACCAAGAGGCATATAACCGCATAGAATACTATTTTTCTCCAAATCATAAGAGCCTCGCTCCTTTCATTGTTTTTATTTATTTAACCAAAATATTTGTCTGGACCACCGCGCCGGTATTGAGCTTCACCGCCGCCACATACATCCCCCTGGGGGTCGCCGCGGTGCTCCACTTTACCAGTGCCGAAGAGGCGGAGCCCCTTTGGGAGAAAACCCTTTTTCCCGCAATATTGTAGATACTTACCTCGCTGATCGCCCCGCCCTGCGCCGCGGTAAAGGTTACAGCGCCGCGCTTGACGGCCATTTCCAGGCCAGTATTCGCCCTCGCGGCCGATTTATGCGGTTTCGCGCTGTTGGAGGGATTTCTCCATTCCGCGGTCTCGGCGTACCTGTTAAGCATATTATAAATGTACGCGCCGGAAGCGGTCATGGCGTCGGTGTTGGTCAACTGGGCTTCTGTCCAGGCGGCCACGGCGGCGTTCGTAGTTCCTGGGTTGCCTCCATTTGCGGGCGCTCTGAAAAACGCGGAGCCTTCATTTTTATTATTCAAGTTCCAGGCGGCGGAGGAAATCTTGTGCTCATCTAGAAAAGCCATCCAGGCATCGGTACTGGCGACGTTGTGTGTGTTGAAATTGTTGCCGTTCCCGCCGTCGGCGTGGGTAGTGCCCCATTCGCTCACAAAAATCGCCAGATTCCTTCCCAGAGTGGCCTCAACGGCTTGTCTGAAAGTCGGGCGGGTAGTCGCCGTCTCACCCGGTATACCTGTTGCGTCAACAACTCTGGCCGTCAGGGGATGGCTGTGAGCATAGAAATGCAGCACATAAGCGACATTGGGGTCTGAAATCGGGTCGGGTATGTGGTCAATCCGCTGGCACCAGCGCAGGGTTGGCACCAACACAAGATTATCGGAATGCTCCCGGATGGCAGGCAGGATCTGATTTGTATAATTCCTGAGATCAGACCATGTCAGAGAGGTTACGTCCGGTTCATTGTAAATCTCAAAGATCACATGGTCATAGTGGCCGTACTCTCTGGCTATCTCGCTGAAAAATGTCCTGGCGATTGCGGTTTCGGCCGCTGAGTGAGCGGTGTGGGAGTGCCAGTCGATGATTATGTAGACGTCTTTGGCGATTGCCGCGTTTATGGCGGTCTTCACGCGGTCGAGGTTGGCCTGAGCCTGAGCGGACGACTGGGTAGCAGGTACGTAATAGCCATTACTGCCTATGCCAAGAGGCGCCCGGATAACTTCCGCTTTCCAGAGGTCCACCATCGCGTTAACGGTTGACGTGTTAAAAAAACGGGACGTTTCCCAAGTGCTGTTGCTCCACCCGAGGCTGACCCCTTTTATCTGCACCGGCTCGCCCGTTTTGGAGCCTATAAGCTTATTTCCGCTTGCCTGAAGCTTTCCGTAGTAGGAAACAGGCCCCTGAGCGGCAGCCGCCGCCAGCCCCCCAAGCACACAAACAACCGCTGCAATAACGGCAAAACGACGAATAATCATGGCTGAACTCCTTTCGGTGAGAACTTTACCCGGTAGTATACACATTCATATAAGATAATTATCGGCACGGCGTTACCGGTAATATCGTATTTTTTTTTTGAATTTATATTTTGATTTTCCCCGTGGACTGAATTATTTTATATCGGCTTTATAGTATGGCCGCATTTCCAGTAACCGTCAACAATTAACCCCCCATATAAAGAGGAGTAGCATGAGCACAATTAACTTGCAGACCGACTGGCAAAAGCTGGCGAATCTCCCGGCCCACGTCAGAGAAATCCTGGCCAGCAATAAGGGCCTGTCTTTTCCGACCTGCCGGGCAGACCTGATCGACCTGGCTTTGGGCGGCAAGGGCAACACCCGCTTCGACGTCTACTATGACGTTCCGGGCAAGGGGAAGATCCACGAGGCCAATATCGTGCTGTGCCGCAACGGGCTCTCCGTGAACTACCAGGAAGTCTACATGCGCCGCCGCGACCCCGAGTGCACCGTCATCGCCGACGGGCTGCCCACCGACCGCGACACGTTCAAAGACCGTTTCGGCTACGAATTCGGGGATCTGCGCCTTGACACCTTCGAGTGGATGAAGCAGCAGGAGCTGATCGTTATGCCGTTCATGCTCGGCGAAACCAAGCACGGCGCGCTCATGATCGGGCCCAAAAACGCCGGTTTCTTCGCCGGCGCGCTCGCCGACCTGCAGGGCATGGTCGACCCGACTACGCTCCCCGTCGACTTCGACGTCCACTGCGTGATCTACCTCGCGCCGCCGTACCGCCATACGAAATTCGACGGCAAGCAGGTGGTAGTGCACAACCGCATGGACAAGCTGCACGAGATCTTCTCGTACAACCTCTACCCGGGCCCCAGCGCCAAAAAAGGCGTATACGGCGTGCTGCTCTCCTTAGGCGAAAAAGAGGAATGGCTCACGCTCCACGCGGCCACGGTACAGGTCGTAACACCTTACGATAACGTAACCACGATCATGCACGAGGGCGCCAGCGGCAGCGGCAAGAGCGAAATGCTCGAGTACGCCCACCGCGAATCCGACGGCCGCCTGCTCATAGGCAAACACTTCAAAACCGGCGAAAAGCGCGTTATCTCAATGAGCCAAAACTGCTCGCTCCACCCGGTAACCGACGACATGGCGATGTGCCCGCCCGAAATGCAGGACGACAGCGGCTACGTGAAAACGTGCGACGCCGAACGCGCCTGGTTCGTGCGCCTCAACCACATCACCCACTACGGCACCGACCCGCATTTAGAAAATATCACGATCCACCCGAAAGAACCGCTGCTCTTCCTCAGCATGGACGGCGTGGAAGGCTCGACGATCCTGATCTGGGAACACACGCAGGACGAGCCGGGCGTTCCCTGCCCGAACCCCCGCGTGGTCATGCCGCGCAGACTTATGCCAGGCAGCGTAGACGGAACGGTCGAAGTACACTTCCGCAACTTCGGGATCCGCACACCGCCCTGCTTCAAGGACAAACCCACCTACGGCATCGTGGGCTTCCTGCACATCCTGCCGCCGGCGCTGGGATGGCTCTGGAGACTGGTATCGCCCCGCGGCCACTCCAACCCGAGCATCACCGACACCCACGGGATGACAAGCGAAGGCGTAGGCTCATACTGGCCGTTCGCCACCGGACGCCTGGTCGACCACGCCAACCTGCTGCTCAGGCAAATGCGCAAAACTTACAACATGCGCTACACGCTCACGCCCAACCAGAACGTAGGCGCCTACCAGGTAAGCTTCATGCCCCAGTGGGTAGCAAGAGAGTACCTCGCCCGCCGCGGCACAGCAAAGTTCAGGCCAGAATCGCTGGTAGCCGCAAGGTGCCCGCTCCTCGGCCAAACACCGGCGCAAATGCAGATCGAAGGCACATTCCTGCCCACCGACATGCTAAGAGTAGACGAGCAGCCGGACGTAGGAACCGCCGGATACGACGCCGGTGCAAAAATCCTGCACGACTTCTTCAAGGTGGAACTCGAAAAGTTCAAGCACAACGAACTGGACCCCATCGGCAAGAAGATCATCGACTGCTGCTACGCAGGCGGGTCGCTGGCAGATTACGAAAGCCTTATGTAATCGGTTGATTTTACAGCAGTAATGTAGTATGGGCGGGTATACACCCGCCCTTTTTTTATCTACTAATTGATAAAAAAAACTCCCTGCACAATCAAGCACAGGGAGCAAAATCAAATTCAAAATCAAAGACTATTAGAAGAAATTCTTCTCCGAATAGTGCGGGCCATTCCGGTAAATCAGCTTCTTCAAGGCCGCACGCCCGGTCGCCGGGAAATTAACCGTGTACAGCGCTTCGCGCTCCTGGTCCAGAATGTCCGGATCCATCTTCGCGCCCGACGCCGCCGGATACTCCTTGCCATCCGTATCCACCAAAATAAAATGCTCTGACCTCATGCGCAGCGGGTTATACGTATTGCTGTGCATGCGGATCTGGTAGGTGTTGCCCTTGGTCGCGAAAATCGCGAGCAGGATGTCGTACTTGTTTACCCTCCTGAACACGAGCGTATCCGAGTACTCGCCGTCCATGACCGTAACGAACGCCGAGTAGGTGTTCACGTTCGCCTTGTAGCAGTCGCTGAGGAGCTTGAGCGCCTTGGCGTGGGTAGAGTCGAAGTACAGCGCGACCTTGGCGTAGTACTCGGCTTTTATCAAGCGGGACTCGTCCTTGTCTTTGGTGCCCATTTCCCACTCCATCATGCCCATCTCGTAGTTCTCGTCGGCCACGCTCTTAATGACGCCGGCGCGCTTCGCCTTGAACGGGGAGGCGTCGGCGGCCTTCTCGATCGCCTTGTCGTAGTAGGCGAGGGCGTCTATGAACCTGTTCCTGGCAGAGGCGGAGTCGCCCATCTGGACCAGGAACGCCGCGTACTGCTGGCGCAACTCGTGGTTCGCGTCGTCCTTCAGCTGGCCGTTGATGTCGTCCATGAGGAGGGGAATCCCGTCCATCGTGTAGCTGCCCTCGTCGAGCATCATCTTGGCGCGGACCAGGGCCATCTCCAGGAAGCGGTTGCGCAGCTTCGTCGAGACCTTGTTCGTGTCCGCCATCACCGCCTTGCGGTAGTGGATGTAGGCGGTCTTGAGCTGCGTGCGGCGGGCGTCGCCGGTGGCCTTCTTGGACATCTCGTAGGCCTTGTCGCCGGCAGCCTCGTCGCCGGAGACACAGGCGCCCGCGAGCAAAGCGAGCGTGGCTACTGTAATTGCGGTTAACAACAGGCGTAATGCAGACTTCATTTAACTCCTCCTCCTTAGGGGATTTATTAGAAAAATATTAAAATCAAAATCTTTTAATGCTTTTGGGGACAGGGGCTACGCCCCCGTAACGCCCCCTATGCTAAAACCAGGAACGCTAAAACCCATATCCTAAAACCTAATACCCAAAACCGGTACGGCAAAATCAACGACGAAATCAACACACAATATCTTAAAATGATATATAACCACATAGTTTGTCAATTATTTAATTTGAGTTTTTGCAGATTATGAGTTATATTAATTATTATGGATAATAGTTCCGCACAGTATAAAGCCGCCGTAAGACTCGTCCAAACCCTTCGGGATGGGGGGTTTGAGGCGTTTTTTGCGGGGGGGTGGGTGCGGGATTTTGTTATGGGGGGCGGCGGCGGGGGGGATATTGATGTGGCCACCGCGGCCCGGCCGGAGGATATACGAAGGCTGTTTGGGCGGACGGTGGGGGTCGGGGAACAGTTCGGGGTGATGGTCGTTCTGCAGGACGGACTACCCTTCGAAGTGGCCACCTTCCGGGCCGACGTGGGGATCGCGGACGGACGGCACCCGGAGAGCGTGGTCTACACCGACGCCAAAAACGATGCCCTGCGGCGGGACTTCACCATAAACGGAATGTTCTACGACCCGCTGACCGAGGAGGTCATAGACTACGTAGGCGGACGACAGGGCATAAAAGACAAAACCATCACGGCCATAGGCGACCCCGGCCAGCGGTTCGCCGAAGACTACCTGAGAATGCTGCGCGCGGTCCGGTTCGCGGCGCGGTTCGACTTCGCCATAGACAGCGGCACCTCCGCGGCAATCAAAGAAAACGCGCACCGCATCAATGCCATATCCGCGGAACGCGTATTCGCCGAAATGGGCAAAATGCTCACCGGACCCAACCCGCACAAAAGCCTCGAGCTCCTGCACGACTCCGGACTCCTGACGCACTTCCTCCCCGAAGCGGAAAACCTCCGCGGCGTAGAACAACCCGCCCAGTTCCACCCCGAGGGCGACGTCTTCGTCCACACCGTCAAAACACTCTCCTTCCTGCCGCCAAACCCATCCCCCACCCTGGCGTGGGCGGCGCTGCTGCACGACATCGGAAAACCGCCCACCATGACCGTCACCGACCGCATACGCTTCAACAACCACAACCACGCGGGAGCGCGGATGGCCGAAATCGCGCTGAAACGCCTGCGCGCACCAAACGCACTGACCGACGCGGTAGCCTCAATCGTCGAAAACCACATGAACTTCATGAACGTAAGCAAAATGCGACTATCAACACTAAAGAAGTTTTTGTCAAGAAACACCATCCGCGACGAACTGGAACTGCACCACGCCGACTGCATGTCAAGCCACGGCGAACTGGACAACTACCACTTCATAAAAGAAAAACTGACCGACTTCAAGGCGGAAGAAATAAAGCCAGACCCGCTCATCACAGGTAAAGACCTTATAAAATTAGGGCTGAAGCCAGGGCCGACCTTCGGGAAAATCCTGGGGGAAATCTACGACCTGCAGCTCGAAGACAAAATCACAACACGGGAAGAAGCGCTCGAAACGGCGCGGGAGATGCTGTAACATGACAACAATCCGATACAATACCCTGGCCCTTATCATTATTATATGCGCGCTGACCGCACCATCGCCCGCACACGCCCAGCCGCAGCCACCCAACTTCTACGGCCCAGTCGGCTCAACCGCCTACAGCATACACGACCGCCACTTCCGAGGCGTCCTCTTCCCCGAGGCCTACAAATCCCTCCCCAGCACAAGAATCCGCTACCCCGGCCTGTGGACCCCGGAAAGCACCGCCGCCACATTCGCCCTCCTGCCCAACCAACTGCCCCCCAACTCCGCCGGCTGGAACGGCATGTACGCCTGGGCCGACATAGACCTGCACCCCGGAAGCGCCGGATTCTGGATCGGAGACCTCGACTACGGCAACGGATACCGCGTAGACGAGTACAAAGACATGATCTTCGCCTGGAGCACACGCGAACTCTCACTGCGCGGAGCGCTCTGGCTAACACCCTACAACAACAACCGCCTGCGCGGATTCTCAGCGGCAACCGACATAGACAACGCATACGCCTTCAACGGCAACCCATACGAAGGACTCACCGACATCAGCCACTTCTGCCTGAACCTGAACGCGCTCCTGCGACTAAACGACAACTACAACCTGCGCATAGCGCTAAACCTCAATAACCGACACTCCGAAGACCCCAACGAACTTCGCTACGACAACCGACGCCTGTTCGCCGACGCCATGTCCCTCACAATCGTAGACAACAGACTGCGAACGCTGGAACTGCGAATACAAAACACCTTCACCATGAACTACGCCGACGAAAAAAGCGACACCATATCCGCAAGCCTGCACTTCTCACAGGGATGGACACACCGCTACATGAAACACTCCCTCTTCGCAGGCGTAAAAGCAGGAGCCGGCATACACATCCCATCCAACATAAGCGACGGCGCCGGCAGCTTCCAATACATGTACTACATGCAAAACATGACCCAGGAAGGAAAAGTCGTACGAATGGAAGCGGAACTGCCCGTAATACTGGACGCCGACCTGTACAAAGGAATAAGAGCAATGCTCTCCATATCCCCGCAAGCCGTGTACCGACATACCAGCCCGCTGTACGCACCGCAAGAATCACACCTGCAAATGGAACCACAACACCGGTTCTATCTCTATATGCCGGCAGCAGAACTCAGCCTTAAAGGAGTGGCGGGAGACAAGTTCGACTTCGCGGTTAAACCAGACCTGAACAGCCAAGTCTTAATATCCGCCCTTGAAATCAAATACAGATTCTAACCCCCTACCAGTCCGCCTCTATATCCCCACCTATTAATTGCGAACTCTTAGGAGTATATTGGTGAATCTCGAAATCATTACCATCCGGATCCTTAAGCCAAATCTGATATGTCGCGTCACAACCGAATTTTTTTGGAGTGAACTCTACACCCGCAGCCGTGAGCGACTTCATCACCGCCTCTATACTGCCGGTCTCTAAGCAAAAATGCGCCAGACGACCGTTGTTGTTGCCGGCGGTACGAACGGCGGTGGGATCCTCGAAAAGCTCTATGAAGTTGCTCTCGCCAAACTCCAAATAGGCGCCGTAAAGCTTGCCAGACTTGTTGAACAGAAAGCGACGCTTGAAACCCAACCTGGCGTAATACTCCATAGACCGCTCAAGATCCGAAACGTAAAGGCAAACGTGCGCGATCTTCGTAAACAAAGGCGCCGCCGGCGACGACCGGGTGGGAACCGAGCGAAATATGAACGACGGCTCAACCGGCGGAGACGTAACCACCGGAATAGCCTTGGTCTCCGGCGGCAACTTCGCTCCGCCACGCGGCGCAGACTTGGTTGCAAGATCGGCCGGAGTCTCCATCTCTATAAGCACAGAATCGGTCGGACGCACAGACATCGGGACAGACATGGGCAAAGGCGCAGAAGGCGGCAAAACAGCAGACACCGGCTCCTCGGCAGGGGAAGCAGACGCCAAAGCGGCGGCCTCAACGGGGTCGACATAGTCGGGGTTGGCAACGTAGTCGGCGTAGTCAGCGGAATCCGTGGAGTCGTAGTGGACCTCGGCGACAGAGCCTTTTTTCTTTCCGAAAAGCGATAGCAGTCCCATTTGTGATGCCTCCTGTGGAGCGGGTTGGGTTGACAATATGTGAAAATAATAAAAATCAGGGGGGGAATTGGCTTTTTTTTAAAAAAGCTATTATGGGATTATGGGGCTGCGTGACTTAAATATCTTTTAAAGGCACTATGGGATTATGTGTCTGCGAGGGTAACTCTGGGCACCGCACCATTTCTTGGGGACAAGCGGCAGCGTGCCGGCACAAGCGGGAGGGCAGAACCCGTAGTTTAACAACGCGGTCGCAGAAGGATTCGCGCCTGCCACCTGCTCGCTGCCCGGCGAAACCGGAGTGGGCAATCTATGTCCACACCTGTGTAGGGGCGGCAACCTGCCGCCTGCCTTTAATTTTTTTTATCCACCATCATGTGCCAAATATTATTTTATAGATAACAGCCCCCGGGGAAGATTGGGCGGCTGTTGCCGGATAATCCCTTTTAAGATAATGGGATTTGGCGTTTTTCTTCTCTCGGTTTAAACGGCGGCATCCAAGGATGGGTGCAACTCCGGCCATCAAAAAATGATGGCGAATCTCACGATTTAATTTCTTGGATGATTCTCTAGCATTATCAAAACATGCCGTGGCCCAGCCTTTGGCCTAAAATGCCGTCACAGGCGATTGCCCCGCATCCCGAAGGGATGCACAGCCTGGTAGAAAACACGACGTAAATAAATAATTTTTCCGCATCCCGAAGGGATGCGCAGCCTGGTGGGAGAAAGAAGCTGTATGGACATGAATTTAGATATTAGCGCGAACAGAAAATACAAAGATTCTGTATTCACCATGCTGTTCAATGACGAAACCGTATTGGTACAAATGTCAAACACACTCCTCGGAACACATTATGCTCCGAATACCGAGGTGATGATCACAACCCTCAAAAACGTTCTGACCACGAGCAAGGTCAACGACCTGTCCTTTGTGCTGGACAACAGGCTCATCGTCCTGATCGAACACCAATCTACTCTCAGCGAAAACATGCCCTACAGGATGCTGCAATACATCGCGGAAATCTACAAAAGGCAGATAGAGGTCGGAAGCGAGTTCGACAGCCGCAGGATGCTGCTCCAGCGCCCCAAGTTCATCGTCCTGTACAACGGCACCGAGGAAATGCCGGAAGACGTACGGATAATGCGCCTGTCCGACATGTTCGCCGAATACCGCCCGGAGGACAAAAATGCGGACGACGGGGAGATAGACCTCGAATTAACCGTAAAAATGTACAATATCAACAGGGGGCACAACGAAAATATCATCAGGGGTTGCGCTACATTGCACGGATATAGTATATTCATAGATATGATCCGCAAATACCAAAAGGGTGCGCCCCTGGGGTGGGCGATCCAAAAAGCGGTGATGGAATGCATAGAACAAAATATATTGAGAGACTTTCTAAATAAACATAAAGGGGAGGTAGTTAATATGCTGCTGACAGATATGATGCCGCCTAAGGAAAAAATGGAACGGGAAGAGAAAGCCAAGTGGATATGGGGGATATGGGGGGAAGGCAGAGAGGTAGGTATAAAAGAAACCGCCAAAGCCATGAAAACAAAAGGCATAGACGTCAATACAATAGCCGAAATAACCGGCATGACAATAGAACAAGTCCAACAACTATAACAATCACACACACCACAAAATCAAAAAGCGAGAGACGCCATTGCCGCGGCCCTCGCCAACCTTACTGCTAAACTACACACGGTTACTACATCATACACAGACTGATACAGGCAGCC
>Ga0123356_10003798_pt1 | contig 15726 bp, 11 predicted proteins | sample TergutEmb28metaG_2_FD_92546 | JGI IMG/M metagenome (GOLD analysis project Ga0123356, IMG submission 92546) | Embiratermes neotenicus P3 segment gut microbial communities from Petit-Saut dam, French Guiana - Emb289 P3 | ecosystem: Host-associated > Arthropoda: Insects > Digestive system > Gut ... | reverse complement strand
CTACGTACGGCGCTACTTTATTAACATTACCATTCTGAAATGAATCGCGGTTAATAGTAAGACTAAAACTACCTTCTTGACCGTTAATATGCCAAAATCCTGATTCTGCATACTGCGTTCCTGTTTGTCCGTCAAAAACACGGATCATGCCTTGACTAAACGGAGTAGACGCGTTTTGATTAAACGCAAAGCCGCGTATAATCCATACGTGCGGTACCGGCATATCAGTAACCGCAAGGTCGCCCGTAGAATGAGAATCTACAGACTGAGACAGCGTAAAACTACTTGACTGATAAAGAAGACGGCCCTGATTGTCTTGAACCCTGACAATTAGATTCGGATTGGCGCTCCCAAATTGTTGCTTGCTAAGCGTCATTGTAAAATCGCCGTTATTATTATTAATACCGGCATTAGCCAGCTCATGATTTAGATTGACAGCGTTAAAAAGCCTGACTGAAAGACCATCGGAGTTGATAAACGGGGTAATCCCGTCAATTTTTAAAACTCTGCCGCTTATAATCCAATTGTACGAATTGCCATTAGACATAACGTTTCTCCTATGAAATTGTGTACAATATCAAAATATATCTTACCAAATTAAGCACTCGGTACCACCCTCCTACCCTATTCATATAACATAATTCACGCACAACCCATGGATAAATAATTTTTTGTAAAAAACTCATGATCACTATCATGGTAATATCATCATTTCAATGTTTTGACATAACCGTCAAATCTGCCTAACCACTTGATTTTACAAGCTGTACGGATGCGCTATGCTGTTAAACCGGAAAACAGGGTGTAGGTACTGCTCAGACGGCAGGGACGGGACGGTGGACGGTTTGGGCGATATCCACACACACCCACAGCGGCAATTCACCTAACCCACGGACTGCACAGCTACCGCCTCAATCAGTCCGTACGGCTTATTATAGCCGACATTTGCAATATGATTTGGCGTACGTGAAATTTGACTTGCCGCTTGTGTCCAAAAATACTCCACTGCTTCTCTATGATATTTCTTGCTCCAAAATACTAAGCGCGTTCTGATAATTGCCAATAAATATTTTAGATAAAACGAAGTTTAATTTTTGGCCTTTCCACCCAAAAACATAATTTATAAACTTATATACAAATCCGTTTATCTTTTGAAATCCGCATTTTTTCGTGTCGTTTTTATAGCCAATTCTAATTGTTTGTTGGCTTCTCTATGGTATTTTTGTTCATCGCGTGTCATTACTTTTACCCCTCAAAATATAAATCCATTACATTATGCCACAGCCGTTTAACACGATGCGTGCTTCCACTGTACCTACACCTATAAAAATTTATTTTATATGTTTATATCGCACATATACTTCACACATACCACTTTTATCAGTTATCCCATTAAGTACTTCTTTTAAAAAGTTCTGTTCAGAATAAACAATTGGAATATCATCATAAAAATCACTATACCACATTATTATTTCTAAATCATATTCTAATAATTGTTTAAAAATGCAATATATTTTCGTTTTCTCGTATTCTACACCATCATATATTTGTACTTGAGCTTCTGTAAGATAATGATCTATTTCTACTGTCCATATATCATCTTTGTTTTTATCTTTCCAATAAAACAAGCAAACTTCTTCGCGAATATCTCCAAAAGGGTAATAAACAATTTTGTTTTCTCCTAATTTTTCAAGAGATATTTTCCCTTTACATAAAATAAGTTCACTCATATTATTTTCCTATTTCTTTTGCTAAAAATCATTATCTCTAAGGACTTATCCGTTAAATCAGCGTCATTTAAACAATCTACAACAATTCAAACAAAATGAAAAGACTTACTATAAACCGCCTAAATCTTTTTTCCCTGTATGTTCTCTCAAAATTCCATTCCTCAATGCTTCATCAGCAGAATTTATATCCTTACTAAATAATAATCAAAATCATATCCCGCATTTAACAGAAGGTCTTTTATATATGACAAAAATAATACTCCTTGTTCATTGGGATCATATTTAAGAGCAATGCTTATTGTAACCTTTTTACCAACTGAAGTAGGATGTTTTTCGTTTAATTGTCCAGATTCTATTGCCCCTAGATAAGCATTTATTTTTTCCTGTAATAGAAAAATATGCTCATTATCGTCGTCCCATTCTAAATGATCGGAAATAGTTAAAATAACATTATTTTTTTTTTCAGTAATAAAATCTATAACTTTGGTATTTTCAACAGACATAATATCAATTTCCTATTTTTAATTTTTCCAGATCACTTGGTCTAATTACTTCTACTTTTGTCGGTGGAATTTTTGTCTCCGCTGGTAATCCAATTTCATTTCCTTTATTACCCTTTACCGTTCCACCACTCGTTTCTATTTGAGGGAATGCTCTCTCTTGATTTTTTGTTAAAGACGCATTCTCAGAACTTTTGGCTTCTGTTAACGTTATTTTTCCATCTTTATTTTGAACATAATCTGCCCTTATTCTCGTTGTTCCATCTGGAGCTTCAATCGTCACTTGACTGGCTTTGTTATTTCCTAAAACGTCACCAACTTGTTTTTCATGCGCTTTTCCCTTTGCTGCATTTTCAGTAATAGTAGATTTTTTCTTCGTATCAGCCACTTTTTTTGTCGTCTTCGCGGCATCCACAGCACGTGCGCCTTTAATTGCCACACCTACACCGCCCGGAACAATTGGAAGTGCCACGGCAGCAGCATCAATTACAATCCCCACACCATCAACTATTGCCGAGCCTACATTACCTTCCTTAACATTACCAACAAAAGAATGGACTCCTACAGTAAGACTAAAAATATCCCATGCAGACTCTACCCACATTCCTGTTGTGTCTATATACTTAACAGGATTCCCACTGCAGTATACGTATAGATTAACCCCATCCACCAACTCCGCCGGATCCACCGCCGTCCACCGTCCTAACCAACAAGCATAGTATCTTGCTCCGTGGTAGTAAAGTCCGTTTTCTTCATCTTTCTCTTTACCGGTGTAACGGTAGCGCTTTTGGCTTACTTCTGAAATGGATTTTCCCGCTTGATAGCTTGTGTCTCCATAGGGATAATATTCTTCATAGCTGATGATATTTGCATCTTTATCAAGTTCCAATGTCGCGGATTCTATGTTGTTGCCTAATTGGTATCTTTGCAGCAGTGTTGGATTATCAGCCTGTATACCGTTTTCCCAAGTTTTCGTTTCTATCATTACCATGCGTTTACTGCCACTTTTCGCGCTCGGTTTCTTATGTTTGGTATCATGTTTGTTTTTAGAACGAGATTCCCTCTCTTTTTTCTCCACAACAACTGGTTTTCCATCATCCATTATGTGTAGTGTTTCGCGCTCTAATTCTAATGTATTACCGATTTTCTTTCTAAAAACCTCAAACCCACCAAGATACAACCGCGTTTCTATTATACTGCCGTTGTTCTTTTCAACAACTTTCCTTACACGCTCACCACTACCATCATAATTGTAATACGCTTCTGTCGTCCCATTAGTGACATGGCTCAACCTCTCCGCAAAATCCCATTCCATCGCCTGTAAGTGCGGCATAGCTGTCATTGAACCGTGAACATTGTACATGTAACTAACCGCAGCCTGCTGGCCAACTTTGGTAGACATTAGCCGATTATTGTCAGAGGCATAATTACACGTACGGCTCCAATCGCCATTATCCGCATTATGTATTAGTTTTAAGATGTTTCCAACTTCGTCATACTCCCATTTACGGATATAATTTCGCAATGCGGTAGCATCGGCGGGTATCTGTGTATGAGCGTTAAGATACCCGTTTTCTTCCAGTTCGGTACCTGCCCCATTATCAATATGTTCTCTTCCTGTAGCCTTTGTTAACCTGTAAAGAGCATCGTATTCAAATGTCTGACTTGGATTTATTACTTGACCATTGAAGAATATCGTTTGCTGAGCATTATCTGTTATCTCGGTAATATTACCCACAGGGTCATATGTATAATTTAAGTCTTGTAAATTCTCCGTACCGTTGCTCCTAAAAGTCCATAACCGTGTGAGCCTAAATGTTTTATCATCATACATATATTTAGTAGTTACACCGTTGCCGTATTTTATGCGCGTTCTTTGGCCTTTGGGATTGTAGTTTATATCGGTTACAAAATCGGTACTTTGTGCAGAACCGCGCAATTTCGCTTTTACGCATTTCAATAATCCACCCTCATCATATTCCGGCAAAATCTCATTAATCGTGTCAACATTATTATGCGGAACTTTGATGTTTAACGCACGATTCAGAGCATCGTAAGCTGTAATTGTTGTGAATGTTTCATCTTCAAGTTCAGGTGCTGGGCTTGCGCTCCAGCCTATTGTTTGTTTGTATTCTTGCGTTAATCGACGCTTGCTTTCTAACAGATTACCTTTAAAGTCATACTTTACATTTTCAACTAACCCTGATTGGTCATAAACTTTCCATATCTGGCCACGTAAATTATTGGTTTCATGGGTATTATCAGATTCGCCATAGACAGTCTCCCCAACAAGCATTTCGTCATTTAGCCATTGTTTTGTCGGTCTTCTTAACACGTCATACTCTGTATGTAACTTATGTTCCCGCGAATCCCAAGTATATATCGGTTGTTCATCGGCAGCGAGAAGCAACCATCGCTCGCCAGCGTCCATGCTTTTTGTGTAGGCTTTTTCCCCATGTATGCCGTATTTGTATTTCATTACAGGGTTATTACGTGCGTCAATAATTTCTTTTTCGTTCCCCTCAATATCAAGCACTGTACGAGTTACAATATTATCATTTACACCATCATTTGCCACTACGTAAAACGGCCTGCCTAAACTATCAAGGTGCGTGATGGTTGGTGTATTGTAATGCGAATTGCCTGCGGTTGTGTCATTTTGATCGTAATCATCTTGCCTCCAAGCAGTAAATTCTACCTTACTGTGCGCACCATCAGGAAAGTCTGTACGTATAAGCCTTGACAACGGATCGTAGTACATTATAGGCGTAACACCGGTCTCTACTATTTCCGGCTCGCTTTCCCAGCCGTCGTTGTCACTAAAATATGGCTCGTACTGTTTGACCGGATTACTCTTATTGTTAAGGACTGTCCGACCGGTGCCCACCCAGCGCTCATTCCCGTCTTTATCCGGCGCAGCTTTCGTTTTAGCAAGTGCGATCCGTCCAGATCCATCGCTGTATTCTATCTGTTCTAACCAGCGGGTATTGCTACTGCCATGAACCTCGCGGCTTAATGTGCTAACCCATGAGGGTTTTAGAAGTTGTCCATGGCTATCAAACTCCGCAAAGTCATATTTCATTTCGGTAGTGGGATCATCTAGCGTATCACCTTCGTTGACGTTTACCTTGCCCATGATCGCGGTCTTTACCACTATGCCCAGCGCGTCGGTCGCAACCATCGTGCGATTATTGTTGGGGTCGGTAAACATAACAGGATTTAGTGTGCGATAATCATTCTCTGCCGTCACTTTATTGCCGAGTTCATCCGTAACAGATACTATCAATAGATTGTAACCATCATAATCAATTGTCGTTTCTGCGCCAAACGCACTCAAAACGCCGCGCGGTAAAAAGAAATCAGTGTTAGCAGTATCATAGATATTCCGTCCTGTCCGCGCCCACCAGTTACCATCCCTCAACAAAAATCCACCCTCTGTGAGCATATTACCATCAACACGGCAGTTATTGTTATCATCATCATAAAGATAAGACAATAAACTTGGCGTATAGGATAGAGTATAACTTTCGTACGGTAATCCGTGGCTGGCCATCTCACGGGCGGAGAGCGGGGTAGTTGAAAGGTTTTCGTCGTAAAAGACTGTTTCAATATGTTCAACGAATCGCTTTTGTAGTCCAGACGTTGGCTCCGTTTCAAAGGATATTTCTGCGGCCGCACTGAACGATTGCAAAAGATTATCTATTTTGAAAATGCCTTCGGATATAGTTCCCGTTAATTCCCAGGTTTTGACAGAACACTCCACACCCATACGGAACGCATTTATGTCGCGTACATCGTTTGCGTATTCTGTTTCTGTAATAACTATATGACGTTTTTTCTGCTCATCACCAATTGCGCCTGTCTCAGCCATTTCCGGTTTGCGTCCGTAAACCACTTTTGCGGACAGTTCAGGACGGCCGTAATTATCAGATTCAAGTACGAGAGAGTGCGCTATTCTTGGATCGCTTAAATCACGTTCATAATGATGCGTTAAACTCTCGCTCTCTGTCACATGATAAACCGCATGGCGCTTCTCACCTTTCGCTTGTAACCGTTGGATAGCATAGGACGTTTGTGTTGTTGTATACGGCTTATCCTCAAGTTCCGAGCCATCTAACGCGTAAACCTCTTGGCGTAACATCATACCTTTGAACGCCCGCATTGCCTCACGTACCTCCTGAATTTTCCAACCCTCTCCGAGCTTAGGCTGTTCCAACTTTGATTCTACTTTATAAACCGGATGATACTCAGATTCGTAATGCTCCAATATCCCTTTATTCTGTATCCACGCTCCAAGATGAAACCATGTTTTAGTTAATACCGGATCTTGGTACAACTCTCTTTCAACACCATTACTTGTGTCCTTGCTGTCCTTAAAATCCTCAGAATCAATCTGCTCCACACAGCCAAAACCTCTAAACTCCCGCTCAGCAATATCGTAATAACCATGATGATATTTGTAAACGCTGCTGAACCTATGGTCACTTACTTTATCATACGAGATTACTTTACTTAGGCAATGCACCGGAAACGGCAACTTCGTAACCCACGGTTTCCTCGCTTTGCGGTCGTCAAGGTAATATTTCGTTGACGGCGTGTATTCAAGATTTAAACTCTTACCAAAGCCGTTATCATAACCAACCATAAGATGCGGTTTCTTGCCGCCCATAAGATCGATATAGCGCATGGAGCGCCGTCCAGAGTACGATGGAAGCGGAGAAGACCACACGATACACGCCGTACCCTGACCTAAAAAATCAAGTACGGAGATTTGCGTTGTATTATCATTGCGGAGCCTAAACTCGCGCCCTTCTGTAGTAAAACCATTACCGCTTTTGTTAAGCCACACGGTGACTTTGTCGGCGCTGATATATATCAAATCCGACGCCCCAGAGCCGTCAACATCTGCAAGCCTCACGCGGGAGGTACTGAACATCTCCCTGCGATCCATCATTGGGCTTGCGGACATACAGACCTTAGCCCCAAAACGGCCATGTCCCAAGTTCGGCCAGTAGCAAACGTTACCGTTGCGGACACGCACTATGTCGGTCAAACCGTCGCCGCTCATGTCGGCAAGGAAGATGGTTTGCTCATAATCAGCGAATATTATCCGCGGGCCCTTCTCTTCGTCAAATACCTTAGTGCGCTGAGATTCAAGCGCGAAGCCGTCTTTGCCTTCACTGCGGTAGTACGTAAATACCCGATCGTCGTCTACAAGCAAATCTGCGCGGCCATCGCCGTCAAGATCAAGAACTTTAACGTGCGGGCTGTTGAAGTTGATATTGGGTAATTTCTTAAATGGCTGATGGCCCGTCCACATCTCACCGTTTTGAAAACGGTAAAATCCGGGTACGTCGCCGGCGTAATCAACTAAATACTTCTCACTGTCGCCCTCAAGCTCCTGAATACCAACCGCGCTGCCGGTATGCGGACGGGTTTTGAGCGCGGTAACCGGACCGAACTTGCCGCCTCCAAGATTACGCTTGTAATACCAGCCCTGACCCTGCTCTGTTAACACACCGGAAAGTCCCTCTCCGTAAAGGTCAAGAAAATGACTGCCCTCTGGTGCGAGACCGGCGGGAAGGCCGGAGAGGCTTTCGGTATCAAGCTCATGTACTCTGCTGTTCCACTCGTGAGCCTGATACGTAAAGGTCATTGCCGGAAGCGCTTTAGACTCATATTCACCGCTATCTTTTTGTTTGTAACCCTTTTGCTGCGCTTTGATTAACTGAGAAATACCCGAATCATTATGGCCATAATCAAAATCAACTGAACGCACAAGGCAAGGTACGGTACCAAATTCTGGGAACTTATGAAACATCAAAACACGCTCACAGCGACGCCAACTGCGTATCTCGAATCCTGCGCGGTATTGAGAAAACGGATCGGGACGGGCTGCCCACGTTTTGTTTTCACTGTGAGGAAAATTAGGAAGGTCATGTTCGCCGTAATCAAATACAAGCTCGAAATGATAATCTGAATCTGCCGGATAGGCGCCGCCGGTGCAGTGAGCAAAATTACCATAAGAAACACTTTTAAGATAACGATTTGTCCAACAAGCGTTTTCATTAAGTCTGTTCTTTTCAGATACTGTTTTCTGTACGCCATCGCTATTTTCGCTTTTATAGGTGTAGGTTACCGCACTTCCCTTGCCGTCATGACTGAACTCCAAAAGCCACTGAAATATACGTTTTTCATTCGTAGGATCAGCAACACGGGCATTCTCACTCTCTCCATAAATACGCGTAGTATTATCCGCAGAAATAGTACGCCAGTGGATAATGCCCGTTGCATTATTTGTCCACTGCTCAATACGGGCAAACCCGCTTTCAACACGTGGACGGTACAAGCGCACTGTGTAGCCGTTGGGTTCGGGAATGATGTCATCAGGAGTTTTATCTTTAGGAACAAGATCTTCCGCACCAGACATTACAAAAACATCACTTAAGTCATTGCCGTCCTTAAAGTCCCCAAATTTATCACGGTACCGCGGTAACCCTTTGTCGGTTTTACGGGTGATGTGAGGAACTGAGAGCGACCACCCAAGACCAAAAGGACCGTTGCCCGAACCGGAATCGTAAGATAAATCAATCTCAGGAACAATCCCGCCGCGAGATGGGCTGAGAGGCAGCGGGATAGAAAACGACGCGCTTCCCGTTACCGGGTTAGCCGCAAACTTCTCATCAATACCCTTAAGCGCTCCCCCGCCCTTGGGTAAATCAATAGACGGTGAAGCGACAAGACGAGAAGATACGCCATGACGCGCGGTAGTCTGAGAGGATCGGCCTTGGGAAATCATGGTGAACTGGCAGTCGCAGAACGCGTTTCTGGTTGAGCCGGAATATCAGACCCCTTTTCCGCCAACTCCTGCTCAGCGGATTCTTTTGCGGAATCGTTTTCACGGCGTCGCACAACACTTTTAAAACCATCACTGCCCTTGCCAAGTATGTAGCCCGATATACCAGAAAGTATAGCAGCAAGTTCACTACCGCCCAGTACGCCGATGGTACCAAAAAAAACTATCGCTATTATTAACACAAATACCGTTATGAACTGCAAGCCCAAACCGCTTAATAAACGCCCCGCGATGTTCGAGTCGGAGCGCTTCAAAATGATCAAGAAAAATGCTGCAATCAACATGCCAATTAACGCAAAAAATGTGAAACTTATCAATTTTTTGAAATTCTGGTCTCGAAACTCTGGCGACAAAGATTCGTAAAGAGCCTGCTCAGCCAAAAAGACGTCTTTACGCAGCCCCTCGATCCTTCCAAGCATTAGCATATAATTCTCATTGTTCAGGCTGTCATCCCGGTTAGTATCATCAATGCGCTGTTTTATTGTAGGAATTATTTCATTACGGATGCGCCGAACTGTAAACTCGCCTTTGAAATTGAAATTTGGCCTGACTGAAGAGAGGCGCAGCAAAATAACCTTGTTAGAATCGTGCCCCCACAAGTCGTCTTCCAAATCTTGCAGATAATACCTGGGGTTCATATCCCGTGATGAAAGAAGGGCGCTAATATCGCTCAGCCGTATTCTGGCCTCACGCAACTCCTCTTCCTTCTGGTTGATGTACTCCCGCAGCTTCCGGTGATCACGTTTGCCCCTAATGTTTCCAAACGCCTGTGCAAAATCAGAGGCGTATCCTTGACCGGCACCGGTATCCGGCGCGGAGGTATTACCATCTATCCTCCTTGCCGCAGAAACATCAAAAAACGCCGCCGTAACCAACAATACCTGTATCGCAACCGCAATCAATGAAAATTTTTTATTTTTCATCATCATATCCTCCTTAGAAAAGATCTACCCGCCGCACAGCATCGGAGGAAAAGCAGCTTTCCTCCCAAAGCAAACTAATTTACCCTAAAATTACTTTACAGCGCCCCGAGGTCGACCCCAGGCACGTGTTCCTGCGCGTCGTCTAAGCTTGTGTAGAGCACAAGGCCGGGTATGCGGTGTATGTTGATGGTTTTGAGCATTTCGCAGACGTAGTTCGACACTACAAGGCGCAGCGCCTTTCCTGTTCCCGGCAGTGTTTTGAGGTACTGGACCACTATGCCGATCTCGCCGGAGTACATGACCGCGCCGCCGGTGAATTCCAGCACTACGTCGCGTGATTTGCCTGCGGCGGCCTCGGCGACTAACTGTTTTCTCAGGCTTTCCACGTTGTCTATGGATTCCTGGTTGTATTTAATGAGCAGGACTTCTTCCCGGTCAACTATTGTGATTGCCATTCGTACCCCTGTCAAGGTCAAAGTCTAAATCAAGTGTATCAGAATTAAACGCAAAAAGCCAAACGGATCCGCCGTCGTCAAAATCGATCTGTGTCTCTTTACACAATAATTATAGTATTATGCAACCGCATTTTCAATAGCGGCTTCTTTCCCCTTTTGCATCGAGCAGTTTCCGTGGTAGACGGCGCCCTCTTTTATTACCAGTTCCTTGGCGTGCAGGTCGCCCACCACCACGGCCGACGTGTGGAGCTCCACCCTGTCTTCGACGTAGATGTTTCCCATGACCTTGCCGAAGATGAAAGCGTTCTGCGCCTTGACCTCGGCTTCTACAGTGCCGGCTTCGCCGACGGTGACCGCTTCTGCGGTTTGCAGTTTTCCTTTGAAGTGTCCGTCTATGCGGATGCTGTGCGGGACGTTGATCGCGCCTTCGAAGACGCTGCCGGAGCCTATGATATTCAAGAGGCCTTTACCGTTTTTTTCCATTGCAATTCTCCTTATAATAAAATCAACACATATTATTCTATATCATGCGAACCGATGAAGTTCATCGGGTTTACGTATTTTCCGCTTTTCATTACTTCGTAGTGCAGGTGCGGCGCTGTTGAGCGGCCGGTGTTGCCTACGAGGGCTATTGTTTGGCCTCTGTTTACTCTTTCGCCGGCTGAGACCAGTATTTGCGAACAGTGGCCGTAGCGGGTTACGAAGCCGTTTTCGTGGCGGACTTCTACCAGGCGGCCGAAGTATCTGTCGGTGCGGACGTCTTCTACCACTCCCATCGCCGTTACTCTGATTGGCGTGCCTTCCGCCGCTGCTATGTCTATGCCGGGGTGTGCGTCGGCCGGGTCTTTCGAGAAGTGTTTTGTTATCCAGCCGTCTACCGGCATGATGTTCGGCATGGATTCTATGTACTCGCTGACCGCTTGCGGCGCGGCGCGGCGGGCCGTTGCGGCGCGGGTATCCGACGGGCGCACAGCCTCCGTTTGCACCAATAGCTGGACGGTCGGGCTGCTTACGCTGGGCGCCGTTCCCGCCGACGCTTTTGAAGCCCCTGCAGACGGCGCGCCGCCAATGTCGGTGACGCTTGCGAGGCGGTGCAGGTACACGGTAAGGCTGTCTATGCTCGTTATCTTCCGCGACGATATCTCAAGATCCCGGCTGTGCTCCTTCAGGCGCCGGTTCTCCAATTTCAGGTCATGCACCTGCTGCAGCCTGAGCGCGGTCTCGCCGGTTTTGAAGATAACTACAAATAAACCGGCAAACAGCAGAATGATGGATATTACTGTCAGGCGAATAGTATAACGGTGTATACGGAGGGTAAAGGGGTTACCTTTGCCCTCGGGGAAGAACATAAACGTGTAGTAGTTGTTTCCGTTATTTTTTTTCTTCATAAAATCAAAACCTATTAACCAATCTGCACATCATCCAATACCGTTTCTGCAAGCAACAAATCAAACACCCTGACCAAATCACTCTCACTAAAATACTCTATCTCCACCCTGCCTTTATTATCCCCGGTAACCTTCAGTTTTACGGACGTCCCAAATTTATATTGCAGCCGTTCCAACTGGTGGACAATGTTCGGATCCAACACCTTATCCTGCTGCGGTTTCGCCGCCGTTTCGGTCTTTGCCGGCTTATTTACTTTTTCTGCCTGTACGAACTGTTCGATATCTCTCACCGTCAGCTTGTCATCCAAAATTTTGCGCGCCGCTTCCAACTGCTGCGCTTCTGTTTCCAAAGACAGGATTGCTCTGGCGTGCCCCGAGCTGATCTCGTTTTTCCGCACCATTTGTTGAATTTCGTCCGGGAGGTTCAGCAGGCGCAGGCTGTTAGTGATGACGGTGCGACTTTTGCCTACCTGTTTTGCGAGCGCTTCGTGCGTGTATTCGAATTCTGAAATCAGTTTCTGGTACGCGGCCGCTTTTTCTATCTCGTTAAGTTCCTCGCGCTGGATGTTTTCCACTAAGGCGAGTTCCAGCATTTCCTTGTCGGAGACTTGTGTTTTTACGATACAGGGGACGCTGTCTCTTTTCAGGTGTTTGTGTGCGCGGAAGCGGCGTTCGCCGGAGATGATTTCGTAGCGGCCGCCCTTCTTGCGCAGAACTACCGGCTGGAGCAGCCCCTGGTTTTGGATGCTTGCCGCCAGGCCGGCGATTTCGTCTTCGTCGAAGTCTGTGCGCGGCTGGTGCGGGTTGGGGTCTATCGCGTTTATGTCTACAAGCTCCACGTCGCCGCTGCCTTTTTCTTCCTGGCTCTTCTTGTCCCCGTCGTCGGAATACGTGGGGATGAGGCTGTTGAGGCCCCTGCCCAAAACGGATTTGCGTTTGGAATTGGTTTTATTTGCGTTCATTTTGCATTACTTCCTTTGCCAGCTCTAAATAGTTTCTTGCCCCCGGCGACATTATGTCGTAGAGGATGATCGGTTTGCCGAACGACGGCGACTCGCCCAGCTTGACGTTGCGCGAGATCATGACTTCAAACACCGGACCAGAGAAGCACGACCTTATGTGTGACACTACATCGCGCGACAGATTGAGCCGGCCGTCGTACATGGTGAACAGCGCGCCTTCTATCGCAAGCTCGGGGTTTAGGTTTTTTTGAACGAGGTGGACGGTGTTCATGAGCTCCGACAGTCCCTCGATCGCGTAGTACTCGCACTGTATCGGGATGAGCACCGACGTCGCGGCGGTTAGTACGTTTACGGTCAGGAGTCCCAACGACGGTTGTGAGTCTATGATTATGTAGTCGTACTCTTTCTCTACCGCTTTAAGCGCCGAGCGGAGTTTTTTCTCCCGCGCCATCATGTTGATGAGTTCGACTTCCGCTCCGGCGAGGTCGGGGGTTGCGGGGGCGAGGTCCAAAAATTTCATAAAGTCTGTGTGTACGCGGATGTCGCGTATTCCTACTGGTTCTCCGTCAACCTCGCGCTCGGTGATTACGTCGTACATGGACAGTTCGAAGTCGTCTTTGTTGAAGCCCACGCCTACGGTTGCGTTTGACTGCGGGTCCATGTCGACTATCAGCGTTTTGCGTTCCGCGGCCGCGAGGCATGCGGCAAGGTTTATCGCGGTGGTGGTTTTGCCCACCCCGCCCTTCTGGTTGCACACCGCTATGATTTTTGCCATTGCCGACACCTCTTTTTCGTTTTTATCGTTTTCACCGGCGCCTACTTATCAACACACCTGTTGGTTTTTTGTTGATAACTTGTTGGTGTTTGGCCTGCGCCTGTTTACACCTGTTGACATCCGTTTTACATTGCGCACAAGTTATCAACATCTGCTTGTGGATAACATAAAATGTCTGTCATTGCCAAATTCCGCTTATTTACAACGCTTTACGCCTTTTGGGCGGTTTTGTGCGTTGGCGGTATGTATCTTAATACACAGTTTTCCACATTAATATCAAACTAATTCCATAGACACCAAACTAAGCCCGTGTACAAGACCGCCCAGGTCGTACTGCGCGATTTCTTTTATCTGCACTCCGTCCTTGACCTTGTTGGTGGTCATAGCCTCAAGCTCCGCCGCGAACTGCTTTGTCTTGTATGTGTACATGTGCCCGTCCGCTACCAAAAACTGCCTGGCCGTCTGTGCGAACTTCTGCAGCGTCCCCGCTCCTCGGCTGATCACGTAGTCCACCTTTTTTTCCGGCTTTACGCTCTCCACCTTGCCGGGATATACTTCCACGTTATCAAGCCCCAGCTTCGCCTTCACCCACTCTAAAAACTCCGCTTTTTTCTGGCTCGGCTCAATCAGCAAAAACGACAGGTCTGGCCGGAAGAGCCGGATCGGGATAGAGGGAAATCCGCCGCCCGAACCGATGTCCAACACTCTCGCCCCCTTCTTAAACCCAAAGAGCAGGAGGGGCTGGAGCGAATCACAAAAATGCCGCTGGAACAACTGCTTCTCTTCCTCAAGGGGTACAAGCTCCGCAACCTTGTTCCCTTCCAGTACCAGACTCAGGTATGCCAAAATCAGATCCCTCTGCTCCGGCTCCGGCGACAACCCAAGGCGCTCTAACTCTTTCGGCTCGTAGCGCTGCCTTGCCAACTTCATGAATGGGCTCGTCGATTCGTCCATACCATACAATCCGGTTGTTTCACGTGAAACAGATTTTTACTGCTTATTATAGCATCCTCACCGATCCAATTTCAACAGATACATCGCCAACACCGAAATATCCGCCGGTGTTACTCCGCCAATCCGCGATGCCTGTCCCAACGTACCGGGACGAATCTTTTCCAGCTTTTGGCGCGATTCCGTAAGCAGTCCGGGCACATCGCCAAACGAAAATCTGTCCGGAATCTTCGTCTCCTCGTACCGGCGAATCCTTTCAATGTCCTTCAACTGCTTTCGGACAAACCCCTCATATTTGATGTCGGATTCAACACCGAGCGTCAGGTGCCTGTCAATATCAATACCGCCTGTTCCCGCCAAACTTGACTTGATAACATTTTTACCGGCACTATCCACATCAATTAAAGGCTGGCGGCAGGTTGCCGCCCCTACAGAATTGTTTACGTGGATATCATCACCGGCAAAACCCTTGCCGGCAACATCAAGTCCCCGCAGTAACCTGTCAATCACAACCTCCGGCCGTTTCAGTAAATCCCTTGCATTCTCCGTTTGCGAAATGCTGTTGATCTCTGTAGAATCTCCGTCAACAATCATCCCATATTCATCCGGCCTGACCTTAACCCCGCCCAACCACTCCGCAAACTCCCGCTTCCGATCCCAAAACCGCCGGCGCTCGTCGTACTGCTCAGCCGAAATCGTACCCAACCCGTACCCAACCGGCATCAGCCGCTCGTCGCAGTTATCCTGCCGCAATATCAGCCGGTACTCCGCCCGCGATGTGAACATTCGGTACGGCTCCTCGGTCCCCTTAGTCACCAAATCATCTATCAGCACCCCGATGTAGGACGTATCCCGCCCTAAAACAACCGGCTCCTCCCCGCGCATCCCCCGCACCGCGTTGATCCCCGCGATAAGCCCTTGACAAGCCGCCTCCTCGTACCCCGACGTCCCGTTAACCTGCCCGGCGAAGAACAGCCCCCGCACCACCCGCGACTCAAGCGTGGGGCGCAGCTGCAACGGCTGGAAATAGTCGTACTCTATCCCGTAACCCGGCCGCATGATCCGCGCAGCCTCCAAACCCCTGATACTCCGCACCATCCGCTCCTGAACGTCGTACGGAAGCGCGGTAAACAGGCCGTTGACATAGAGCTCATGATTACTGGTACTCTCAGGTTCTAAATATAAT
>Ga0123356_10003797_pt1 | contig 15728 bp, 17 predicted proteins | sample TergutEmb28metaG_2_FD_92546 | JGI IMG/M metagenome (GOLD analysis project Ga0123356, IMG submission 92546) | Embiratermes neotenicus P3 segment gut microbial communities from Petit-Saut dam, French Guiana - Emb289 P3 | ecosystem: Host-associated > Arthropoda: Insects > Digestive system > Gut ... | reverse complement strand
TTTGCTCGCAACTTGAGGAATGATTTTATCTTCTAACACGGCAAAAATTGACTTATCCCGGAAAAACTCCGACACATTTATGGTTACCGTATCCAAAAAGTCCAGAAATGCCTGTTTATCTGTAGTCAGCATTTTATGGAACCCAACATAATCGCCCGATTTGACTCCTTTTTTGGTCATCAGACCATCTAGTCGGCGTTTTAATTGGTTTTCCTTATATGCGTTCAGATTCAGTTTAAAATCCTTATAAATCCTATCTCTGAAAAGTGAAAAATCCATATTGCATACCTCGTCCTGCTATATAGTCTTTATCGGAGTACCTACCGTGCGAATCGTAACCTCGCCGTTGGTAGTATCCAGTATCATTGTACGTCCCCGAGAACCGCCCACTTCGTTAGCTAAAACTCGTATACCCATATCTTTTAGCACCTTTCTAGCCATATCAACATTACGTTCCCCGATATTTAACGCCAGTTTCTGATTAGCGCCGGAAAACATCTGCGCCCCGCCTGCCATCTTTGCTTGAATATTATGAAGCTTGCCTCCCAGCTTTTTAAACTCGTTTAGCATCAAGGGTAATCCGGTATCGGCAAATTTTGCGGGTTTAATCGCACTGTTAAACTGTTTACTGTCCGGGAGCATAATATGTAATAGCCCCCCAACCCTGACTGTCGGATCATAAAAAGTAACTCCGACACAAGAACCAAGTCCCAGCGTAATAATGCGGTTGGGGCTTAGCGAAACCTTCAGGTCCGCTATACCCACCTGAATCTCTTCCGGCTTTTTTAATGCTGTTGTATCTGTGTTGCGTGTAGGTGTCATAAACATGTCAGTAAATCACCCTATTTTCGCAGATTATTAGCAATACCCCACATCTCGTCAGCGCTGCGTGTGGTCCGCACATTTAAACCATAAGCGCGCTGAGCCTCCATTAATGTGGTCAATTCATCTATCAATCTGAAATTCGGCGTCTCCAGAAAACCTTGCGCAATGGCGCCAAAACCTTCGTCACCGGGAACTCCTACATATACTTCCAAGGGATCGCCATGGTAAGAATACATGTTTTCCCCTTCCATCTTTAGCATGGCAAGCTTTTCAAATCTGTATAAATCAATGTAACCGGCTTCATATTCTCCCAGCTGATCCTCTCCAAGAACAGTACCATCCGCCTCAACTGTTACCCTGGTAGTACCGGGATAAAACTGAACCCCTTCCAGAATATAACCCTGACCGGAAACCATGTTACCTTCAACATCCATAAAAAATACGCCATCCCGTGAATAGTAAGTCTCGCCAAACCGGCTCAATTGAAAGAATCCTTCACCACGGATAGCCAGATCCAACGGTCTGTCAGTGTTAATCATATCCCCGGCGCTAAAATATTTTGCCGCTTTGGCAACCCGCACACCGGCGCCGGTAGTAGTCTCCTCCGGCACAGGATCACCAAGATACAGAGGTGATTGATGAATCAGCTCAGAAAACAAAGGTTTTGTCTTCTTGAAACCAGCCGTATTAACATTAGCAATGTTGTTAGCAGTGGTATCAATACGAAACTGTTGAGCATTTAAACCGCTTGCGCTACTACATAAAGTCTTTATTATAACCAACACCCCCTCTATTACTACGAGTATCCTCGGAAACTCTAAATCTGTGCCAGTACTCAGCTTGCGCAGTTGACCAGGATTTATCACCCCCATGTGGGTGGTATACTGATCCGGCGGGGCGTCGAGGGCACCGCCCCCTACGTACTTGGCACTATATGGTTTTCGAGGACATTCACTACGAGTATCCTCGGAAACTCTAAATCTGTGCCAGTACTCAGCTTGCACCGCTGACCAGGTTTTGTCACCCCCATGCAGCGGTATCCTGATCCGGCGGGGCGACGAGGGCGCCGCCCCCTACGTACTTGGCAATATGTGGTTTCCTTGGACACTCCTTTACTTAATGCTACCTACTTGGTTTACTGCTTTTGCCAGCATTTCGTCCTGGGCTTGGATAATCCGCTGACTGGTTTCATATGCCCGGACTACGTTAATCAGGTTGACCATTTCATCTACCGGATTAACGTTGGAACCTTCCAAAAAACCTTGAAACACCGTGGTCTCCCTGGCGATGGTACCGGTACCGGCGTCATCAATAAACATATCGTCCGTTTCCTTATATAAAGCCTCTAAATCGCTGAATTCCACCAACCGCAGCTTGTCAATCTTGACATCATCAACATACACACTACCTTCTGCGCTAACCACAAAACGTAACTCACTGTCGCCTATATAAATACCGCCGTTTTCGCCCTGGACCTGATGACCGCTGGCAGTAACCAAATAACCGTGTTCATCCACCCGGAAAGCTCCGTTACGGGTGTATGCCATCCTGCCCGGGTCCTTTCCATCAGAAAACTCAACCGCAAAAAACGCCGGTCCTTTTAGCAAAATATCTGTATTATTATTGGTTTCATAAATATTACCCATAGCATAATCAATTTTTACATCGGTAATCAGCGCACCAATGCCGCTAATACCTACCGGACGGTTATGCCTGTACTGAAAATGACCTAATCTGTTCATGGGACCATTTTTTTCAATCACCAGCATTTCCGGAAATGTTTTATTCAAATAAGTATCCCTTTTAAAACCCGGTGTGGTAACGTTGGCAATATTATTACCGATTCCTTCCATGTTGACTTGTAGTACATCCATCCCTGCGCCAGCCATATATATTCCTCTTAGCAACCTAACACCACACCCTTCTCGATCTTTGAAGTATCTGTTTGGGAATCCCCGGTTATCTTTGTTACCGTAGAAACCCCATCCTTTTTTGATTTTCTTGACGTTGGCTTTTTAATATCCGCTTCCACATTCATGCTCTTTCTTAATCTGCCGATAGCCCTGGTATGCAACTGACATACCCGGGACTCAGATACCGTCAGAATCTTGCTAATCTCCTTTAGAGTAAGCTTTTCGTGATAGTACAGCGACAGGATCAATTGATCCTTTTCCGGCAACTCGCTGATGCATTGAGCCAAAATCTCCCTGCTTTCTTTATCCTCTATTACCGTCAGAGGATCAGGGCTGTCCGGGTCACTGATAAAATCCACCAAACTCAACTGTTCGCCTTCGTGAGTCATTGCCGACTCGTCCAAGGACGCCAAATACATTTGTCCGGTATTTAAGATTAGTTTATAATAGTCCGGCATTTCCAATCCCAACGCCTGCGCCAACATCTCATCATTTACATCTCCGCCGTGAATCCTTTGAAGTTCTTCCTTGGCGGCGGACAGTTTTTGCACCTTTTGTAATACCGAGCGTGGTATCCAACTCATTTTACGTACTTCATCTATCATAGATCCTCTGATACGGTTGTGGGCATAAGTTTTGAAACTGACACCCAGATCAGGGTTGTATTTCTCCACCGCTTCCAATAAACCAAACAAACCGTAACTCTCCAGATCCTCCTGTTCTATTACCGATGGCATCCGCACCATCAAACGGCCTGCCAGGTACTTTACCAATGGCAAACAAGAGATCATTACCTGATGTTTGACACTTTCCGCACCGGTAGCCCTATATTCCCTTAATAGCTCCTCAACAGCAGCCACATTACCACCACCCATCACTACCCATACCTGATTCCCGTATCACAAATATAACCGTCGGTCTTTCATCATTACTGAAAACAAATATCTGGTGATTTTGTCAACCTGTCCCTGGTTCACACTGGTAAACCGAACAGCCACTTGATTTTTTTTGCTATCCTCAGCATCCCAAACCCGAACCACAACTCCCAAAACTCTGAAATACTCCGACGTACTTTTAAAGGGTAGGGTAAACTCCAAAACCAACCGGTCGCCTCTGCTAAGTCCTTTCTTTGAAAATAACCTGATCCCACCCGCACTAAAATCCAAACTGTACGACTGGGCAAACTCCCATTGCTCCTTATTTTTAGTCAAAACAGCATAATTCACTGGAATAGATAATGGTACCCGAAAAAATTCCCTCAATTGAACACGTTCATATTCAACCGGCATTTTCAAAACATACATCGGAATATTTTCTTTTATTTTCCTGATCACCTTCGTTGTAAAATGGTACCTTGCTTCACCCTCAATAAAATATATATCCACTACTTCATTATTAAACAACAGTAAATTCTTTGTTTCTTTTATTGGAATGGTTATATAAAACTCATCTTTTTTTATATCCTGTACACTTGACGCATACCATTCATCATCGTGTTCCGACAGAGATACCTCAATTTTTTGTTTCAAAGTAATAATGTCCTTACCAGGCATGATCTCCATCCTTTTGCTAATTATCTGTTAATCCCTCTAAGCAACAACTCAGATATGCTTCTGGGACCGGCTTCACTGATATTATCGGGAATAACCTGACCGTCCGTAAGATAAGTTGCCGGTAAACCATGGGAAATTACTATGTTTAATATAGAACCGAAAGCATCTGTTTCATCCAGCTTGGTAAATATCAGCTTAGAACACCCCACCCGGAGATATTCCCGAACAGTTCTATGTAGTTCGCGATTTTTAGTAGTTATACTCATTACCAAATACACATCATGAGGCTCCTGCACCGATTTAATAAAGCTTCTTAATTCCAGCAGCATACCACTGTTGCGGGCGGAGCGACCGGCAGTATCAATCAGAATATAGTCCTTGTCACTATGCTTTTCTATTGCCCGTACCAGCTCATCCGGGGTCATGGCAACTTCTGTGGGAACGTCCAACAAATCACCATACTCCCGCAGTTGTTCCGAAGCGCCTAATCTATAGGACTGCACCGTCACCAAAGCTACGGTTTTTTGCTCATTTATGCTTAGCAATGTGGCAATCTTTGCCAGAGTAGTAGTTTTTCCCACGCCAGTAGGTCCGACAAAAGTCATGATCCTGGGGTTGCTAACGGTTTGATAAGCAGGCTCCAAAAGCTCCATGGCTTTTTTGCGGACACTCATATAAACCCCCTCCGGATTGTCCAAATCAACGGCGGTTCCTTCTTGCAAATCAGACAAAAGCATATCCACTACGTTGTCATCCACATCCATATCCAGCAGGGATTGCCGCCATTTGTCAAGATTGTCTGCCAAGGTTAATTCGTGTTTTACCATTAATCCAAACAAACTGCTGCCCGGCGCTGCCGGAGCGGGAACCAGACTCAATCTGGCAGGAGCTTCCGGTTGCACTGTGTCAGCAACGGTTACTATGGAAGTGTCAAATCCGGTCTCTTCGTCACTATCGGTATCCATCACCGAAATATCATCGGCTACGGTATCCTTTATAATGGGGATAATTTCCGCCGCTTCCGGACTTTCCTGTTCGATTATTTCCTCAAACAGCTGGCTATGGATCTCCCGCCCGGTATCGGGCTGTGCTTCCGAAGAAGTTGCCGCCGCTTCACTGAGGATCTCCATTACTTCCGGACCTACCTCCGCCATATCAAAGGCTTCAGTTTTATCCGGGTCAGCCGTTAATGCAGGCGTCCATTCCGGAAAATCAGCCCCTTGGTTTGCAGATTCCGCCAAAGCCGCACTCTCTATTCCGGACAGAATGGCGCTAAAATCCGCCCCGGCATCAGCCGTTTCCGCTGTTCCGGTGTTTTCCGCCAAGTCAGATTGGGCAGCCGCTTCTACAGATTCCAGGATTTCCATCAGGCTTTTTTTATCTTCTATGGGTTTCTTCCGGTCCTCAGCAGTATCCGGTTTACCAAGAACAGTCTCCGGCGCTTTTATCAGCTTGCTGATCCGGTTTCCTCCCGTTGCGGTTAATTTAAGAGGCAATTTTTTCACCCGCCGCCCCGGATCTTGCTGCTCATCCAGTGCCGCAGTCACTTCCAGCAGTCTGGGCATAAAGAAGCCGATAAAACCCTTGGGCGGCACCCGGTAACTACTAACAATAACCGCCTCCGGTCCCAAATCCTGCTTGATCAGCTTGATAGCCTCATGCATCTCCTTGACCACATATCTTTTAATCTTCATCCAATGTCACCGTCCTTATAACTTCGACTTCCACATTAGAGGCAATTTCATTCATTGACAGAACCGCCAATTGAGGCAACAACCTTTCCGTCAGCCGGCGTAAGGGTAGCCGCACTTTAGAGGAACAAAGCAATACCGGCGACGCGCCGCGCATAGCAAGAAACTCCACGTCCTCTTTTAGTTTTTGCAGCATCTGTCTGGCTAATTGCGGCTCCATCACAGGGTAGGCGCCCATTTGGGTCGGCTCGATAGAATCCGACACAATTTGTTCCAACCTGGGATGCAACGTGGCAACCACTATTTTCGATGATTCATGGCTAATATACTGGCTGCAAATAGTTCTGGCAAGAGTCTGCCGCACACACTCCGTTAAATAATCAGAATCTTTACTTATTCTGGAGGCATCCGCCAAAGATTCCAGAATGGTAGCCATATCCTTGATAGGCACCCGTTCCTTCAACAGATTCTGCAATATCTTCTGGACCTCGCCCAAAGCCAGTAATTCCGGCACCAACTCATCCACCACTACCGCGTTTTTCTCTTTCACCACATCCAGCAGTTCTTTTACTTCCTGCCGTCCCAACAGTTCATGGGCATGTCTTTTGATAATCTCAGTCAGGTGGGTAACCATAACTGTAGCGCAATCCACCACAGTCAAACCAGCCATTTCCACCTGATCCCGTTCCTCCGAGGACACCCACCAGGCAGGCAAACCAAAAGTAGGTTCCTTGGTAGGAGTCCCACGTATCGGCAGATCCTGTCCCAAAGGGTCCATCGCCAAAAACTGTCCCGGCGCCAACTCACCGGCGGCAATATCCACGCCACGTATCTTAAAAGTATATCCGTTAGGATTTAGCTGTAAATTGTCTCTAATACGGATAGGACGAACATATATACCCATCTCCCGGGCACATTGCCGCCGTACCGCCGCAAGCCGGTGCAAAAGATCGCCGCCCTGCCCTTCATCGGTAAGCAAAATCAAATTGTATCCAATTTCCACCTCCATAGCATCCACCTGGAAAAACGTAGACACGTTTTCCGGTTCCTTGCGCTGTTCCTGGATCTCTCGCACTTCTTGTTCCTGGATCTCCTCCACCTTCACCTGCTCCGCCTTATTGGCCGAAAAAGCAGCGTAACCCAAAATGCTTGCCAGCATTAAAAACCAGAAGCTAGGCATAGCCGGCACCATACCGATAACCAAAAGTACCAGAGCGGCAACTATCATCACCTTTGGGAAATTGGTAAACTGGGTGGAAATGTCTTGTCCGAAACTAGCTTCCGAAGTAGCCCTGGTCACCAGAATACCGGTTGCCGTGGAAATAAGCAACGCCGGAATCTGCGCCACCAGCCCTTCGCCGATAGTCAACAGGGTATAAGTCTGCAAAGCTTCCACTAAACCCATGTTTTTCTGGACAATCCCAATAATGAAACCGCCGATAATACAAATAAGAATAATAACAATTCCCGCAATAGCATCGCCGCGTACAAACTTGCTGGCACCGTCCATCGCCCCGAAGAAATCCGCCTCCCGTTGCAAACGCTTCCGCTTGTCACGGGCTTCAGTCTCATTGATCATGCCGGCGTTAAATTCCGCATCAATACTCATCTGCTTACCAGGCATAGCATCCAAGGTAAAACGGGCGGCAACCTCCGCCACCCGGCTGGCGCCGTTGGTGATAACCACAAACTGCACCACAGTGATAATGATAAATATCACCATACCAACCACATAACTGCCACCAACCACCACCGTACCGAATGCGTGGATCACTTCGCCTGCGTGAGCCTGACCCAAAATCAAGCGGGTAGCCGCAATATTCAAAGCCAGCCGCAAGAGCGTAGTCACCAGAAGCAGGGTTGGAAACACCGCAAACTGCAGCGGTTCCACGGTAAACATTGTGATCAACAATATTACCAACGCAAAAGTCATACTACAAACCAACAAAACATCCAATATCGCCGGAGACAGAGGGATAATAATCATCAGGATAATCCCAACAACCAACCCGGCAATGATCATATCCTTGCTTTTATACAAGTACGACTTAGCGGTATTCACAGTCAGTGGCGTGGAAGCCATATGTTCAGTTTCCCCCAAAACAATTAGCAAATTCTAATTGTTAGTTATAATTATACATTATTATCTAATACGACCGATAGTTCTCTTTAGCTTTCAGCCGGTAAACCATAGCTAATACCTGAGCTACCGCCTGATATATTTCCATAGGAATTTCCTGATCCACATCCACATTATCATATATGAACCTGGCTAATTCCTTGTTTTCCATAACCGGTACCTTATGCTCCAGGGCTACTTCCTTAATCCGCTTGGCAAAAACCCCGGCACCTTTTGCCACCAATTTCGGTGCTGTCATTACATTTTGATCATAACGCAGGGCGACCGCAAACTGAGTAGGGTTGGTAATAACCACGGTGGCTTCCGGCACTTCCCTGGCAATCTGGTTCATAGACAAACTCCGGTGGATCTCCCGGCGCTTTTGTCTGATAAGCTGGTCGCCTTCCATTTGCTTAAACTCGTCTTTTACTTCCTGCTTACTCATTTTTAAGCTTTTATCATACTCATACCGCTGATACCAAAAATCCAGCAATGCCAGCGCCAGGTACGCCAACCCTGCCCAAAAAGCGATTCTTATTACCAGATCCAGGACAATATGATAAATACCTATCGGGCTTGTGTAAAACAATACCAGTAACGAATCCAGGCTCTTATTGATTAAAACATACGTTATCCCGCCAATAATAGTAAACTTTAATAATGATTTAAATAATTCCACCAGACTACGGCGGGAAAACATCCGCTCCAAACCCTTGATGGGATTAAACAAACCCGGCTTCGGGCGGATCGCTTGAGCGGTAAACAAAAAACCTACCTGAGTTAAGTTAGTAAGGATCACAACCAGTAACGCTACTATAAAAAACGGTGCTACCAACTTTAGGATAAACATGGTAGCTTCACGTAATGAAAACGTGGGATTAAACCTAGCGCCGAAATTCTGACCTACATCCAAAAAATACCCGGTAAAATACCGCTGAAAATCAAGGATAAACGAATCCTTGCTAGCGAACAATAAACCAATGATAGCGATCAGACACAGGGCACCGATTAAGTCAACGCTTTTGGATACTTGTCCCTTTTTTCGCGCTTCTTCCAAGCGCTTAGGTGTTGCCTGTTCTGTTTTTTCCTGTGAGCCTTCCGCCATTTACATCAACGCTCTCATTAATGTGTACAAATCATTCTCAATTACATTTATCAAGGACTGCATCACCGTACCCATAAACGGCATCAGAAAAGCCAAAACCAACATCCCCACCACAATCTTTATCAGAAAACCAGTTAAAAAGACGTTGATCTGCGGCGTAGTCCGGGACAAAAAGCCCAATGCCAAATCACAAATCAGCAACACGGACAAAACCGGCGCGGCAACCTGCAAAGCAATAACAACCATCCTGTTAAAAGTCTTAACCAACTGTTCTCCCACACCGGCACTGATACTTGCCATACCCAAAGGGATCATTTCGTAACTCTTGATTAATCCTAAAATCAGCAGATGATGACCGTCCATAACCAAAAACAAAATAAATGCCAGATAGTACATAAACTGAGCAACCAAAGTAGTCTGAGCGCCACTTAAGGGGTCCGCCATAGCGGACATGATAAAACCTATCTTCAAATCAATAAACTGTCCGGCTAACCTAAGACTATTCAGCAAAAAAGTAACCGTAAAACCCATCATCAAACCAACGCCAAGCTCACTGGCAGCCGCCAGTCCATATTCAAAGGCACCGCTAGGCGCCTCCGGCAACTCACCCATTACAGGGTAAAGCACTACCGCTATGGCAAAAGGGAAACCAATCCTAAAAACAGTTGGAATACCTCTGAAAGCATATAGCGGTCCAGCTGTCAGAAACGCCGCAGCCCTTAAAAAGACCAAGAAAAAGCTGGTTACTTGGTTAATATCGGGCAACGGTCAACACTCCGGTCATCTCAGAATTATTGGTATCTGGTTAAAAATATTTATAGCAAAGTTAGTTACAAACTTTAACATCCAAGCGCCCATCAGCAGTATTGTTAAAAATATCACCAAAATCTTAGGCACCATATTCAGCATCTGATCCTGAATCTGCGTAGTAGCCTGCAGGATACTAATAAACAAACCAACTATCAAAGCAATAAACATAGCCGGTCCGGCTAAAGCCAGCACCGCAATAATCGCTTCCCGAGCAATATGGAGTACAAAAGTTTGATTCAACCTAACAAAACCTCCTCGGATCTCCTTGAGCCATCACAGCAACCCAAAGACCTTCCGCCGATCATTTCGAGGACCGGAACTCCAAGAGTAAGCACATACCTCATGACTACGATAGCCTTCCGTCCACGCGTAGGGGACGGCGCCCTCGACGTCCCGCATGACTGCAACAGTCCTACATTGTCCAGACACCCAGCCACCAACCCAAAGTTAACGCATAGGGGACGGCGTCTTGATGTCCCGTATGACTACGTTAGTCCTAGACTATCCTCGCGGGCTGTCGAGGGCGCCAGCCCCTACAAAAACAAACGTTGCCTAGCGGAAGCTTTCTAATAAGGATCTAATTACCAAGGACCAACCGTCAACCATTACGAATAGTAATAGTTTAAAGGGTAACGCAATCATAATCGGCGGTAGCATAAACATACCCATAGCCATTAGAATACTGGCAACCACCATGTCTATTACCAAAAACGGAACAAAAAGCAAAAACCCTATCTCAAAAGCCGTTTTTAACTCGCTTATTACAAAAGACGGAATTACCACATGCAAGGGTACATCTTCGATTCTTTCCGGCCGCTCAATTTTAGCCAGATTAATAAACAGCGCCAGATCATTCTCTCTGGTTTGCTTTAACATAAAAGTTTTCATGTGTCCGGCAGCAATTTCCTGAGCTTCCACCTGCGTAATTTCGTCGTTCAGAAAGGGCTGGATAGCCTCTTCATTGATTAATTGATAAGTGGGCTGCATAATAAAAATAGTCAAAAACAATGCCAATCCGATAATCACCTGAGCACTTGGAATCATCGGGGTACCGATAGCCGTGCGCAACAGGGACAGTACAATAACCAGCCGGGTAAAGGAAGTCATCATTACCAGAAAAGCAGGCGCCAAAGACAGCAATGTCAACAATATCAATAACTTAACACTGTCAACTATTTGGTCCGGAGTATCGCCGGGACGAATAACTAAGTCAATTGCCGGCAGAGGCTCGGCAAAGGCTTTCCCGGTGAAGAAGAAAAACATACCAGACACTGTAATGGCTATAATTCCAACCTTTAAGCTTTTCACAGAACTCCTCATTCCCGCTTTGTCTGATCTTTCCTGTTTACCAGTGCCCGGAACTTATCAACATAATCCCAGCCAACGGCACGAATAAACCTGCCCTTTTGAGGCAAATCGGAAAAAACACCCCTATTCCATACAAAACCCGGCTCTGATACCGAAACCTTTTCCGCCTTATCTACATTTTTGTCAATGTCCAATACAGACCGGGGGATCAGTTCCACCACATCGCCGGAAACAGCCTTCTCAGACACAGGCAATTGATCCAATTCCTTGATCAACTGCATCGAGTTGTCCTGGTGAGCCAGGAGATAGTATTTATCTCCCAGCACCACCAGGCTAAGCATCGCCTTTGGTCCTAAAGGAAGCTGTTCCACCAGCTTCATTTTGTTATTAGTTCCGCCGATAAAAGAATACCGCCGGGACAAGCCATATTTGATCAACAGGTACGCCATAATCAGTACTATCGGCAAAGCCACAAACACCCGCACGGCGGCCCAGACCAATTCATTATCATTACCGTTCATATCAAACCTTCAGACAGTTTTAGATTTCTCACCTGATTAACCGTGCTAATCCGCACGTTAAACTCCTCGTTAACTATAATTACCTCGCCTTTGGCAAACCTTTGCCGGTTTAGATTCACATCTACCGCCTCGCCAATAACCCGGTCCAGCTTGATAACCGATCCTTCTTCCAAAGCCATCAGATCTTTTACATTTAGCTCACCCCTACCCAATTCAACACTTACTTCAATGTAGATGTCGTCAATATGAGTCATATTAGGCGGCTGATTATCCGCGTCCAAGGGCTTCAGCGAAGGAAACTGCACCTTGCGGATTTCTATATCACTTTTTCGCGAAGCACCCGGCAAAAGTCTGGCTTCTTCCTCGGTCATTGGCTGTCCCCCCTCTACTGTACAAGAAAATCCGTGAAATAGATTTCGGTAAAATCACCATACAACAGATTCCTGTTAATGTCTTTTAGCAAACTGTTTTTTAACTCGTCCCGCTTAAAAACTTCCGCTTTGGTTTTAGAACTTAAGCTGGTGAGAATAGCATCCTTAATCAGCGGGTCCTTTTCAGCTATTTCCTCAATCAGTTTCTTGGCGGCAGCGGGATATTCCAAGGTAAGACTAACCCGGAGATACCCACTACCACCATCTCCCACTAGGTTTACTATCACGTCATTGTATTCCAACCGGTTAAATTTGGTACCCGGCGGATACATGTACTGATTGTTTTTTCTGCTATTATCCGCCTCTTCGTATTCATCTTCGTCAGGTGCGGTATTTTTTATCGGATAAAACTCATTAGGGTCCTCTCTGATAAAGAAATACCAGCCGGCCCCGGAACCGGCTAAAACCACTAATAATACTAGCAGGACTATTACCAGCTGGCCCTTCTTATTTTTAGTTGCTTTTTCATTGTCCCCAGGCACGGCTACACCCTCTTTTCTGTTTATTAACGCTTAATGTTAAGCAATTCTTCCAAAATCTGATCCGATGTGGTCACCGTCCGGGCATTAGCCTGATAACCCCGTTGGGTGGTGATCATATACACAAACTCATCGGTCAAATCCACATTGGACATTTCCAGGAAACCTGAATTCAGAAAACCATATCCCCCTTGGTATGGCTGACCAAATACCCCTTCGCCGCTGGCTGGAGAAATTCTGAACAGGTTTTGTCCATCTCTTCTCAAACCATCCTGATTGGCAAACACCGCCAGACCAATAGGTACTGAGCTGTCCCGGTCAGTAGCGCCGGTACCGGAGCCGTCATAATAAAAAGTTCCGGAATTGTTGATCAGGGTATAAGAAATAATTCCGTTCTGCTCAATGTTGATGGTGTCCATTCTTTCCCCGTCCGCTAATTCCTGAAAGAATATCGGCTTTCCATTCATATCACAAATACTGTATCCGTTGGAGTTTACCAGGTTGCCCACATTGTCGATATAAAATATACCTTCTCTGGTAAACGCTGTATTGGGAGAACCAGTCTCCACGGCATCCTGAGCACCGTCGGTAGATATAATAAACCAACCGTTACCCTGTACCGCCACATCCAGCGTCCGCCCGGTACTTTGGACATTACCCTGCCCGGTATCGCTGGTGATACTGCTGACCATCACCCCTAAACCTACCTGGGAGGGGTTAACTCCGCCGCTGAGCGGGCTATTATAACCAGAACTGGGAGAACGCATCAACTGGTACAAAGTATCCTGGAAATTACACCTGGACCCCTTAAAACCAGTGGTATTCACGTTAGCTACGTTATTTGCGATAACATCCATACGGATCTGGTGATTCTTCATCCCGGAAGCGCCGGAAAAAAGCGATCTAATCAATACAATCTGTCCTCCTTGTATGTCAGCCGCGTCGGTCATTCGGCGGCTGCCCGGACTCCTTGCGGGCCATCCGGTAATATTTTTTAATCTACTGTGTTAATTAATCCCGCTTAGCCTACAATTACCGCGCTATCAATATTGGTAAACACTTGGGAAGCGCCGCCGCCCAGATTATCTATGGCGGTCACAATAGTTTTATTGCGTACATTAGTAATCAATGCCAAACCCTCATAGATAATCAGCGATTCCTTTGCCCCTTTTGAAGCCGCTTGCCCCAAGGCGGTATTAATTTTCTCCAGATCCTTCGGTGCCAAAGTAATATTTCTCTCCCGGAGGCGTTTTTCCGCATGAGCGGAAAGTTTCACTTCCCGGTTTTCCACTATCTCCTTGCGCACAGCGTCCTGGAACGAATACCCGCTACTTTGCTTTACCGGCGCCTGCTTTGCCGTTTTCGAGGGGGCTATTGGTAAAGGCGCCCCAACGGTTGTAAGCAAGTTGATCTCGCTGTTCATCGCTTATCACCTCTAATACACTTCTGTTACTCTGTACAAATCGAAACCTACTGCAATATCTTTCAGATACACCTTCAGTTCCCCTTGATATGCCGTGATTCTCTCCACAACACCCTCAATTTCCACGCCGGTTGCCGCGTTTATTACCACCGAACGTCCGATCAACCCGGAAGCCTGATCCATTTCCGTCGCCAGCTTCATCTTACTGATCTCCGAGTTCATGTTCGTCAGCTGTTCCAAAATGGAAAACTGTGCCATTTGAGCCATAAAATCATTTGGGTCCTGAGTATTGGTTGGGTCCTGATTCTTTAGGGACAATATGAACAACTGTAAAAACGCGTCTTTGTCCAGAGTTTTGTTCGCTGTCCTCTTTCCCGGCGTATACAATAAATCATCAGGCACAACACCAGTATTAACACCGTTTACCGCCATAAATTCCCAACCCTCCTATTCTAATTACCTTAAACATAATAATTCACCTGATAGTCTGCTGATTCGTCAACTTCCCGCATTTGACGGGAATCCGCCACATCCCCCTCGTCACCGTTTTCACGGTTGCCGTGATAACGGGACGCCACATGACGGTTGCTGCCTTCCGCGTTTGCTCCGCCATTCTCTTGCTGATTCCGGTTGTAATCGTTTAAGAATACCTGGGTTTCGCTCAGCTTCAGATCCTGATTTTGCAAAGCAGTTCTCAATTGCTGCATGGAAGATTCCAAAACTTCCTTCACATTATTACTGGCTGCATAAAAGTGCGCGGTAATCTCTCCGCCTTTTTGGAAAAAGAGCCTTACTGTCAACTCGCCCAAATGCGCCGGGTGAAGCTTCAGATGCACCTGTGCCTGCTGCTTGCTGTTGCCTAAACTTTGATAGATATGCCGGACTTCCTGGACCATCCGGTCACGCAAACCAGGTAATGTTACCGGTTCGTTACTAGCCGCAGCGATTGTCTGACCGCCTGGCGGGACTGGATTAGCCACCATAGCCGGTCCATTAACGGGATCAGCCTTATCCGGTATTACCTGACCGGATTTTCCGGCTTCAGCTGCCACCGGGTCAACCGGTTTATACTGCAATATCATACTCTCCCGGTTACCCTGCCGGGCATCGGGTTGCTGTTCCTGTTGTACTTGCTGCTGCAGTTGTTGTTGCATTTGCAGTTGCTGCTGTTGCGTTTGTTGTTGTGTTTGTTGCTGGGTCTGTTGTTGCGCCGGTTGAGGTTCCGTAATAATTACCCGAGCTGCATTATCCTCGGCTGGTTTGCCGTGATTATTCAAAGCATTTAGCATAGCCGCCAATCTATCCTGATTCGGCACGTTTCCGGCAATAGCCGTCTTGGCTGGTTCAGGAGCGGGATTAGTAGCCTGCTCATTTTTGGCAGCCTGTTCAAGTTCAACCACCATTTTGACGTTACCCAAAGCATTATTATGGGCTTTAGCCGCCTCAGCCGCCGCCATGGTTGCCTGAGTTTGCGGATTAACCTTCACATCCTCAGTAGCACCTTTTACCAATATCTGCTCCATCACCACATCAACACGCCGGCCAAACAT
>Ga0123356_10003796_pt1 | contig 15729 bp, 12 predicted proteins | sample TergutEmb28metaG_2_FD_92546 | JGI IMG/M metagenome (GOLD analysis project Ga0123356, IMG submission 92546) | Embiratermes neotenicus P3 segment gut microbial communities from Petit-Saut dam, French Guiana - Emb289 P3 | ecosystem: Host-associated > Arthropoda: Insects > Digestive system > Gut ... | reverse complement strand
GTGAAGGGGGGGCTAACTGCAATGCCCCAACCCCGTCAGGGGGCCTCGCAGAGCCCCGGAGGGTGTTTTTTTGGTTACTTTTTTGTCACACAAAAAAGTGACTCGCCGGGAGGCGAAACCTACTGCAGCCGCGCAGCGGAAACAGCCGGGCCGCAGGCCCAGCAATAAAACCCCCCCCGGAGGAGCGAAAAAATATTTTACCCCCCTGGAATGGAAAAAGAAATGCTTTTAAACCCCCGCCCGAATGGGCGAGAAAAACGTTTTTGAAAACCGCCGGGCCGCAGGCCCAGCAATAAACCCCCCCCCGGAGGGGCAAAAAGAAATATTTTTTAAACGAAAATGGCGCACTCCGAGACTGCGGAGCACCCCTCCACGGGAGTGGAAAAAACACCTCCCTTAATTTCGTTTAGCCCTCTCTATTTTGAGGGACTTGTTGCCGATTTTTGCTCCGCTGAGGGCTTCCAAGCTTTCGGCCTTTTCCTCTGAGACGAGGGCGAAAGAAAAATTTGGACGCAAGTCAACGGACTGGAAGGCGTCTGTTGAAACGCCCACTTTAGAGAGCTCCTCGCAAAAGGCTTCTTGCGTCCCACACTCTTGGGTGCCCAAGTTAATCCACAGGCGAACCATTCCCTCGGGCAGAGGCTCCTGCGGGCGTTGTTTTTTCACCAAACGTTTGCTGTTGCGCTCTCTGCGCTCTTTCTCTCTGCGTTCTCTATGCTCTCTGCGTTGCTCCGCCCTCTCCTCTTTGGATTCGCCAGGCTCAGCGGTAGGGTCTCCTATCCACGGCAAAGGCTGGCCGGACTGCAAGGCTTCAAAAAGCTCTCTGTCCGACAAAGGGCGCCTGAGTTTTTTGGCGAGCGTCTCTTCTTCATAGGGCCTTAGGGTGGATTCTTCTAAGTCAGGGGTTTCTATAGCGGGGCTACGGGTTGAAGGCTCGTCGTTGAAGTCAGGTTTTTCTGCGAGGGGCAGGGGTGTCGAGCGGGGGCGCCTGGGGGTTTCCTTCTCAGGGGGGGCAGCCGTCAGGGAGGAGGCCATAGGGGACTCCTCGTTTATTTCAGGAGGGGGTGGCGAGTGGGGCAAGCGGGGTGGCCTTTGGCGCGCTTCCCGTGGGGGGCGGCGCTCGTTACGCGAGCGGCTGGGGTTTGCTTTTTTGTCTCTTCCGTTTTGGGGGCCAGTGGGGGAGCGCCTGGGGGCAGGGGAGGGTGTCTGCTGCTCCTCATGTGTTTTTTGGGCTTTGGTTTTTCGTTGGTGCCAGAAGAAATAGCGCATGAGGAAAGCCACCAACTCCTCGGCGTCTCCCCGTTGTTTCATTTGAGAGGCAAGCCCCAAAAAGCCTTCGAAGACGGTGGTGGAAGCCGCCTCTTTAATTTCCCTCACATGGCGCTCTGTCCACATTTCCAAGGCGACTTGAGGCGAGGGCATTTGGCGCTTCTCAAATTGAATGCCATATTTCTTTTCCAAGGCCGAATAGGAAGAAAGCTCGCGGCCGGAAACCAGGTTAATGGCGACGCCTTTTTTGCCGATTCTGCCTGTGCGCCCCACGCGGTGCAAATAGACGGACGGGTCCTCCGGCAGCGAATAATTAATAACGTGCCCTAAGTCCGAAATATCAATTCCGCGCGCAGCCAAGTCCGTAGCCACCATGAAGGCAAGCTCTCCGCTTTTGACTTTGGCCATGACGCGCTCACGCTCTTTTTGCGGCAAGTCTCCGTTGAGCAATTCCGCGTCCAAGCCGTTGCGGTTGAGGACAGCCACCACCAATTCCGTATCGTCCCTCGTATTGCAGAAGACGATGGCATTTTCGGGCTGCTCCATTTCAAGCACATAGAGCAGGTTGCGCGGTTTGGGGAAAGCATCGTCTACGTCGTAGCGGACGTGGTGGATGTGCTCGACGGTGAAGACGTCTTTGGAGAGCAGGAGGGTTTGAGGCTCATGCGTATAGCGCATAATCAGCCTGCGTATGTCGTCCGAGACGGTTGCCGAAAACATCAGCACTTGTCGCTCAGGAGGAAGCGCTTCAATAATGCTGGTGACTTCCTCATAGAAGCCCTGGTTGAGCATTTCGTCAGCTTCGTCCAGGACGATGTGGCGGCAGGTGCGCAGCTTCAAATTTCCGCGGCGCATATGGTCCAAAATGCGCCCTGGGGTACCGACGACAATAGCGGAGCCCGTTTCAAGGGCCACCTCTTGGGGCTTCATGGCGGCGCCGCCATAAATGGCTGCAATTTGAATGTCGCGATATTTGGCAAGCTCGCAAAGCTCCGTAGCCACTTGCGAAGCCAATTCGCGTGTAGGGCAGAGGATGAGGGCTTCTGTTTCGCGTGTGCCTTTGGGGATACGCTCCAGCAAGGGCAGGCCAAAGGCAGCGGTTTTCCCGGTGCCTGTCTTCGAGCGTACAATCAAGTCCTTGCCTTGGAAGGCGGGTTGAAAGGCCTGTGCTTGCACAGGGGTGGGTTGGCGATAGCCGCGTTCGGCCAAAGCTTGAAGGGTTTCTTGAGAAAGCCCCAGGGAGTCAAAACTCACGTCGGCCACATATTCAGAGGCGGCTTCGGCTTCAGGGCTGGGCAAAATTTCGGTGGTGTTGTCAGTTGCGCCATGGGTTGCGCTGTCGTTTTCAAATGTCACAGTCTGCATCTATCCTCCTCTGAGGGAAATTTGAAGCGACAAAGGTAACTTTACGCTAAACAAAGTTTCATGGACCACCTTGAAGAGGAAGCTCCCCCAGCAGACATGGGCGAAGGCGCAGAGCCGAAGCTCCACGTGGCTGGGCTGCCTCAAGGCCCTGAAAGCTTGTCTGCCCTTGCCCCCCGAGAGAAGTCCACCCAGTTGGCTCCGGCAGACCCTCTGACAGTCTATATGCGGGAAGTCATGCGCCACCCTTTGCTGGAACGTGAGGAAGAGTTGGCTTTGGCAAGGGAATTTCAGAAAACGGGCGACCCCCGGCTGGCCTGGAAGCTGGTGGCGGCCAACCTGCGTTTGGTGGTGAAGCTGGCCTATGAATACCACCGCTCCCCCCTGATGCTTTTGGATATTATCCAAGAGGGGAATATGGGGTTAATCCAAGCGGTGAAAAAGTTTGACCCGGAGCGTGGTGTGAGGCTGTCCTCCTATGCCGCGTGGTGGATACGGGCCTATGTACTTCGTTATATAATGGACAGTTGGAAGCTGGTGAAAATAGGCACCACGGAGGCGCAGCGCAAGTTGTTTTTCAAGTTGCGCCAGGAGCAGGAGAAGTTGGCGGCCCAGGGTTTTGAAGTGACGCCCAAGCTGCTTGCGGAGCGTCTGAATGTAACGGAGGAGGAGGTAGAGGAGATGGATTTACGTTTAGGGCAGGATGAGCTGTCCCTAGATGCGCCGCTGGGGGACGAGGAGGATGGGCGTATGCGCAGCACAACCCTTTTGGCTTCCCCCCATGCCTTGTCGGACGAGCTTTTGGCGCAGGAGCAGCTTTCCAACCTCTTCAAGGGGAAGCTTAGGGCCTTTGCGAAGACGCTCAAGGACAAGGAGAAATATGTTTTTGAGAAGCGGCTGGTAGCCGACGAACCGATGACTTTGCAGGAGATAGGCACACATTTTTCCATAAGCCGGGAGCGGGCGCGGCAAATAGAAGCCGCGCTGATAGAGAAAATTCGCAAATATATGCGTGCAGAGATTCCCGACTTTGACTTGGTAGCGATAAACCCCCCTGAAGCGGAGGGTTAGGCCCTAGCCTGGCGGTGTTTTCCAGCGTTGGTGCATCCACACCCACTGTTCGGGGGTTTCGCGTATAGCGGCTTCAATTTCCCGGGAGAGGGAGGCGGTGAATTCCAAGACGGCTTTTTCGCGGTACTCCGCAGGGGAGGGGGGTGTATTGGGAGAGGGGTTAGGGTTAAGGCTGGAGGGGGTGGGTGGGCCAGGCGGGTAGACCCGTCGCATTTTAAGGCAATAGCGTCCCGAGGGTTGGCGTTGGCAGAAGCCGACGACGACGGGCGCCTGGCTACGCAAAGCCAAGTCTGCGGCGGCCCTAGGGGTTTTGGCGGGTTTGCCGAAGAAGGGGACGAAGACGGACTGGACGCGGGTGTCTTGATCGATGAGGAGGCCCAATACGCCGTTGTTGCGCAGTGTTTGGAGCATTTGGCGTACCGCCGAAGGGCTTTCGCGCCAAATGCTGAGGAGTTTTCCCTTTGCCCTGAAGGCCTCTATCCACCGTGTCGTATGCGGATCGCTGCTGGCCTTAGCGATGCTGGCGCAGGGGATGTCCTCCATGGCGACGCGCCGGGCCAAAAGCTCCCAATTGCCGATGTGGCCGCTGACAAAAATAACGCCGCGGTTAAGGCGCCGGGCGTCTTCCAGCACTTGGCGCGCCTCGGGGGGCCAATGTACCCAAGCCTCCGGGTTGGCGTCTATTTGGGAGGCGCAGGCCAACTCGCAAGCCATACGCCCCAGGTGTACAAAGCAAGCCCTGGCCAGGCATTTGTTATGGGCCTGGGTATGAAGGGGGAAGGCGATGGAGAGGGAGGCGAGGGCTTTTTTAAACTCTCTAGGGAGGAGGAGGGGGGCCAGGCGGCCGAGGCGTGCCCCCAGGGCAGAGGCGCAGGAGATGGGGAGGGCAGACAAGAGCCCCGCCGTCAGTCGCAGAAGGCCATAGCGCAGGCGGCGTTTAAGCCGTTTACTGAGTTGAGCGAGGGGTGGGGGGTTCACCGGCAGAGGAATAGCAGGTGGGTAGCTCAAATTCCACTGTTTGCAAAAAGTCCCAACTCTGGCAACCTGGCTGCCTATGCGTTGTTTGTTGCTGACGATGGTTGTGTTGCTGTCGGTTTTGTTGGGGTGCAAGGGCCCGTGCCGGCAGTTGTCTGAAAAACTCTGTGACTGTGATGACTATAAGCCCTCCCAGGACTATTGTCGCCAGCGTGCAGCCGACAAGGAAAGCCTCTATCCGCCGAGCAAGGCGGAGGATGCGCAGTGCAAGCTTTTGTTGAAGGGGTGTGATTGCAAGAAGCTGGACACGGCTGAGGGCAAGGTGGCCTGTGGTTTAGCGCGTCCCTAGCTTGAGGGCCGGACCGCTGAGCCTGGCGAGACGCACGGGTGGGAAGGTGGAGGCTTGTCCCCGTCCCATGGGGCATGGGGGAGTTTCAACTTAGAGTTGGTTTAGACGAGAGGGAGGGAGGGGCAGGTAGCCTCTCTATTGCAGATGGAGCGGAAGATGTTGATGAGGAGGGTAGGCCCAAAGGGTTTAACGACATAGTCTTCGGCGCCCAGCCGGAGGCAAGTCAGCCGCGTATACTGGTCTTCGACGCCGGACAGCATAATGACGCGGATGTTTTGGGTTTCAGGGTCTGCCTTCAGCATGCTGAGGATGTCTCTGCCGTCGACGGGCTGGCGGATGTCCAAGAGGATGACGGCAGGGTGGTATTGTTTGGCCATTTGCACCACTTGGGTAGAGGTGGTGTCGGCGATGACGGACATGCCGAGTTTTTTGGCTTCGCGCATGACGGCGGCGACGAGGAGCGGGTCATCATCCGAGATGAGGATATGGGGGGCAGGGCTCATATTTGGCATAGAAGCAAGAAGTAGGCCAGCAGCCGGGGGGGGGGGTATCGTCCAGGGGTAGCGGTAGATTTTTGCGGCTATGGGGGGGTCCTAAAAGAAGTTTTACCCAGGGGCCCGGGGTAGGGGGCTAGGAGTCTAGGGCGAAGGGGTGGGTCATTATAGGGGAGGGGGAGGAGGAATGACCCACGCAAAAAGGCGAGGTAGGGGCGTTGACTTCTGAGTGGAGGGGGCATAACAGGGGGAGCTACGGGGAGTGGCTCAGCCTGGTAGAGCACTTGGTTCGGGACCAAGGGGTCGCAGGTTCAAATCCTGTCTCCCCGACATGGAGGCGCGGCCGAAGGGAGACGGCTAGGGGCGCAAGCGGTTTTGCAAGCGGAGCCCCATGGGAGGCGAGGGGGTTTGGCCGCATGGCCGGCCCCCCTCCCTAAGCCCGAGGGGTATACCCCCCGTACAGGGTTTAAGCAGGCAAGGGAGGGTTGTAGGGGAGAGGGGTTAAACTTACCTCATGATATAAGGCCTCTATATGTTATGGAGGCCTCTGCGCTTTGTATATTTGGACGTTATGCTAAGGATAAGCCATGAGTGCGTGCCCCAGGCAGCGAAAAAATGGCTATAGGACAGTATGTTTGTTGGCGGGGTGCCTGATGTTGGCAGCCTGCGCGCATACAGGCCGGCCTGAGGCAACGGCGGGCGCCAAGCCGGAGGGGCCTGCGGATGTGGGCAAGAGTTTGCAGGCATGTACCCAAGCTGGCCGGGAGAAGTTGGCGGCGGAAAAGGCCTATATGCATGCCAAGGGCAAATATTTAACCAACACTCAAGCGGTTTCTGTGAAGGAGATAGGGGCCACATGGAAGGCCTTGTCCCAAGCCTGCAAGCGAATGGGAAACTTGCCGCAGGACCATGTGCTTTGGAATGCGGCGGCATTGAATTTTGTGAAGGCGGAAGCGGCCTCTGTCAAAGCCAACGCTGCCTATTTTAAGGCTGCGAATGCGGGGGAAGAAATTCAAACCGTAGCCAAGAGGGCCCAGAAAGCGGATGCTGCGGCCCAAAGCGCGAGCGCGCAATACCACAAAACCCGGAAGTCCATTTCAGAGCAGGAGGTGGATGCTTCTTGGATTGTTTGGAAGAAGGCCCTTGAGACGATGGCGCTTTTGTCCAAGGGACATGGGACGTGGAATGCGGCAGTCATGGGGCTTTTGGAGGCCAGGGAAGGCTATTTTGAGGCCCAAGAAGCGCACGCGAAAGCATGCCCCTAGACCGGTTTGAGGTTGAAGTGAGCGTGACGAGACACAAGGTTTTCGAGCAGATTCCCGCGGCCCGGACTGAGGACCCCGCAGGCGGGCCTGTCGGCCCGTCGAGGACGGCCGAAGGAGGAAGCGCGGGAAGATGCCGAAAAACTTGTGTCGCAGTAGCTCACTTCAACCTCAAACCGGTCGAGGGCAGCGGGCCACACACTTTTTGCAAGGCCATGTGCCTGTGCTAACCTCAAAGCCATGGCACCTAAGAAACACGACAACACTTTGTTTCCTGTCGTCATGGCAGGCGGCTCCGGCACGCGGTTTTGGCCGCTGTCGAGGCATTCTTTCCCAAAGCAGTTTTTGCCGCTGGCTTCGTCCAAAGCCCTGCTGACAGAGACGTTGGAGCGCTTGGGCAACATGGCGTTGCCCAAGCAATGCTATGTGGTGTGCGGGAAAAAGCACCTGTCCATTGCGCGCAAGTTGTTGCCGAAGGTGCCCAGGGGAAACTGGCTTGCGGAGCCCCAGGCCAGAAACACGGCCCCCGCCATTGCCCTCGCCCTGGCGCACATTTCCAAAAAAAACCCTGAAGCGCTTGTCGCCATATTCCCGGCAGACCACCATGTGGCCAACCCCAAGGCTTTGCGCGTGTGCCTGCAAAAGGCCATGGACTTGGCCCAGCAAGGCCACATAGCCACTTTGGGCATTATACCCCACCGCCCTGAAACGGGTTTTGGTTATATACGCCGCGGGGAGGCCCTGGGAGAGGAGGGCTACAAAGTGCGGGCCTTCGTTGAAAAGCCTGATGAGGAGACGGCCCAAAAATACCTCGCCTCCGGTGAATATTTTTGGAATGCGGGCATTTTTGTTTTTAGGGCCGACGTCATGCTGGAAGCCTTCGGCAAACACATGCCCGAAGTGGCCCAAGCCCTTTTGCGCATTCGTTCAGCCCTCGGAAAAACCGGCGCTCCCAAAGTGTTGGAGCGCGAGTTTAGGAAAATGACGGCCACCTCCATTGACTTTGGCGTTGCAGAAAAAGCCGACAACATGGCGGTGGTGCCTGCGGACATAGGCTGGCACGACGTGGGCAGCTTTCAGGCCCTGGAGGAAGTCAAACCCAGGGACGACAACGACAATGTCTCCTGCGCACACACCTTGCTTGAAGAATGCAAGGGCAACATTTTCTGGTCCAAGAAACGTTTGGTAGCGGCCCTCGGTGTGGAAAACCTCGTTGTCGTCGACACAGAGGACGTGCTGCTTGTTTTGGACAAGCGTAAATGCCAGAATGTACGCACGTTGGTTGAGAAACTTCGCCAAGATAAAAAGCTAAACCCCTACCTCTAAATTTTTATTTTATTGCCAGCCAAAGGAAGCCCCATGCAAGCACACATTTTTCGAGAATATGACATACGCGGCATTGCCTCAGAGGACTTGGATGAGGCGACGGTTGCCGGAATAGGCAAGGCGCTGGCAACGTGCATTCTACGTGCAGGGGGGCGGGCGATGGTGGTGGGGAGGGATTGTCGCAACTCCTCCGAAAGCCTGTTTGGCGTGTTGTCCAAAGCCATTCTCGAAACCGGCGTTGACATTTGGGACATCGGCGTCGTCCCCACGCCCGTCACCTATTATGCAGCCCATGCTTTGCCGGCGGACGGGCTGGCGATGATTACCGGCAGCCACAACCCGCCCGAATACAACGGCTTCAAAATTGGCGTGGGGCATACCACGCTTTATGGTGAGGGCATACAAAGTTTAAGAAAGCAAATAGAGGCGGGGGATTTTGAGAAGCGGGGAGGGGGACGCCTATGGCGTTATGACGTGTTAACCCCCTATCTCCATAACCTCCTTCAAATTGCGCGCATTGAGAAAAAACCCCTGAAGGTGGTGGTAGACGCCGGCAACGGCGTGGGCGCTTTGACTTCTGTCCCCTTGCTGAAGCGGCTGGGTTTTGAGGTGAAGGAGTTGTTTTGTGAAATGGACGGCAACTTCCCCAACCACGAGGCAGACCCCACGGTGGCCAAAAACCTCGAAGTGCTGATTGAAACGGTGAAGCGTGAGAAGGCCGACATGGGTGTGGCCTATGACGGGGATGCCGACCGCATTGGGGTGGTGGACGAGAAGGGCAACATTTTGTGGGGCGACAAGTTGATGATACTTTTTGCGCGCCAAGTGTTGGAAGCCGTCCCCCAGGCCACCATTATAGGCGAAGTGAAATGCAGCATGACGCTGTATGACGACATTGCCAAGCATGGCGGCAACGGGGTGATGTGGAAGACGGGCCACTCCCTCATTAAGTCCAAAATGAAGGACTCGGGGGCTTTGCTTGCCGGGGAAATGAGCGGCCACATTTTCTTCAAGGACCGCTATTTCGGTTTTGACGATGCGGCCTATGCGACGGTGCGCCTGCTTGAAATTTTGACGCACTCGGGCAAGCCGCTTTCCGAGTTGCTGGCAGGCGTGCCCGACACGCATGCTTCGCCGGAGTTGCGTGTGCCGGCCGACGAAGCGCAGAAGTTTAACCTGGTGGCGCGTTGTGCCCAATTGCTGAAGAAGGCAGGGTACGACTGCATAGAGATAGACGGCGTACGCGTACGTTTTGCAGACGGTTGGGGCCTGGTGAGAGCCTCCAACACGCAGCCGCTGCTGGTAATTCGCTGGGAAGCCACCACTCAAGCCCGCATGGCAGAAATTCAGAAGTTGATTGAAGGAACCATTGCCTCGGCGAAAGCAGAACTCGGGCTCCAATGACGGAATGCAGCCAGGCTGAGCCCCACGTGTTGGCTGTGGACTTGGGGGGGACACACCTACGCCTTGCCTGCATAGGTTTGGGCGGCGAAGTGAAGGGGCTTTGCAAGCTGAAGTTGGAGGACAAGGCGCCCGAGCCTGTGGCGCGCCTTATTGGCGAGGAGGCCCAGAAACTCTCCGAGGGTTTAGGGGTACATTTTAAAGCCTGCGGGGTAGGGCTAGCGGCCATGTTAAGAGAGCAGACGGTGGTGATAGCGCCCAACCTAGGGTGGAGGGAGGAGGCCTTTGGGAGGAGGTTAGGGGTGCAGCTAGGGATAGGGGTATATCTCTTTAACGACTTATCCGCGGCGGCCTGGGGGGAATATTCACTGGGGGCCGCGCGAGGCTATTCCCACGCCCTAACGGTATTTATAGGCTCCGGCATTGGCAGCGCCATTATTAGCGGAGGGCATTTATTAGAGGGGGCCTGGGGTTTAGCGGGGGAGTTAGGCCACATAAAAATAGGTGGGGAGGGGCTATGCGGTTGTGGGCAGAGGGGTTGTCTTGAAGCCTATGCTGGGGGGAGCAACCTGCAAAAGCGTATGCTGGAGGAGGGGCTGGAGGGTGGGGCTATGGAGTTAGAGGCAGCAGCCCGGCAAGGAGACCCCCGCGCCCAAAAACTCTATGCCTTTGTATGCACGCAATTGGGGCTTGCCCTAGCGAATGCCGTCACTTTGTTGAACCCGGACGTCCTCATTCTTGGCGGCGGCGTGTTGCGCCATTGTCCTGGAATGCGGCAAGCCATTGAGGAGGGTGTGCGCGAGCAAGCTTCGCGTGCGGCGCTGGAGGGTCTGGCCATACGCGAAGCCGGCTTAGGGGACGACGCGGGTTTGCTGGGTGCGGCATGGTTGGCTGCCGAGCGGGCCGAGCTTTATTCCTGAAGGGTGAAGGACAACGTTTTCCAGGCCTGGCCGCCTCTGGAGTCCCGCAGGACGACGAAGAGTTTTGGGGTAGGGGAGGGGCAGGGAGGGATGTCCTTGCCATTGGGGCTAAGGAGTTGAGGGCGGGAGGAGGCAGAGAGGTTAAAGCTGGAGGTTTCCAATGTACCGCAGGTAGTGAAGACGGAGGCGAAGAGGCTTTCGGTTTTAGGGCTATTGCCCACGGGGGTTATTTCGACATATTCCTCGAAGCTCTGCTGGGGGACGACGAGGTCCAGCTCATATTTTTTGTTTTTTTCCAGAGAGAGGGGGGTGGTGCTGTCGGTTATTTGGCCGTCCACCTGCAGTTGGGAGATGAGGGGGTTTTGGTTGGGGGGCAGCTCGCTCTCGTTGATGGGGATACGGAAGAGGGCCATTTGGGAGTCGACGTATTTGTTTTGAGCGCGTTGGATGAGGGAGGCAATGTCTTCGGGTGAGGGGAGGGGGGGCAAGGATTCGGCGACGACCATGAGGAGGACGATGCCGAAGCTGCCGGTTTTTCGTTGGGGGTGGTTTTCGGGGAGGGCGGAGAAGAGGTGAGGGGGGACGGAATAGCGGGCATGGGGGCCGAGGCCGAGGAATTGAATGTTTTCGAGGGGGGCGCCTTGGGCATTGAGGAGGAGGGAGGGGTTTTGGAGTATTTCCGGGTTAGAGCAGGGGCCGCGGTTTTGGTTGAAGGGGTCTGCGGCGCAGCCGAGCCACACATAGGTGAGGGGGCGGTTTTGGGGCTCATCCACGACGAGGGCGGAGACGGTAGCGCTTTGGCCTGGCTGTAGGGTTGCGGGGGTAGCGGACATGGCCAGCACACGCAGTTTGTCCAATTTCCAGGAGGGGGAGAGGTCTTCCACGCAAGCGCAGAGGAGGAGGGGGGGCAGGACGACGAGGAGGGGGATACGAAGCATGTTAGAATTCTCCGCGTATGCCGAGGGTAGGGAGGACAGGCAAGCTGTTGATATAGGTACGCTCGCTATAGTCATAGTTATAGAGGACCCGCTCCGGGTTTTTGCGGTTGGTGACGTTTTGGACGTCCAAATAGAGGGAGAGCATCCACCTGTTGAAGACGAAGCGTTTGTCCAGGCGGACGTCGAATTGAAAGAAGTCCGGCACGCGTTCGCTGTTGCGGCGGCCGATGAGGCGCTCATAGGAGTTGCCGTTGGCGTCGAAGATGGAGCCGGTGACAGGAGTGGAGAGGTTTCCCGTCGTATAACGCAGTTTAACTCCGAGGATAAAGTCCAGGGGGAGTTTATAGCTGGCGACCACAATAAGGTTATGGGGCTGATCGAAAGAGCTTCGTCTATAGCCGCCATAGAGGATGTCGGTGACTTCTGCGCGTGACAGGCTATAGGCAACCCACCCGAAGAAGCGCTCTGTGAGTTGGTGTCGAAGGAGAATTTCCATGCCATAGGCGCGAGAGGAGCCGGAGTTGTCCCATGGTTTTGTGGTATCGGCCACATTCAAATTGGACGGAGAGGCGTCGCCCAAAGTTTGGCGGACGAGGTTGAAGCCGTTTTTTGAATAGAATTGCACGTCCAAGTCAATGGCTTTGGTGATGTTGACTTCGAGGCCGAAGCTGCTGTGGACATTTCTTTCAGGTTTAAGTTGGGGGTTACCGAAGGCGTTAGAGGTTTGGCCGTTGAAATAATCCGGTGGTTGGTGAAAAAGCCCCACAGCCCCTTTGAGTTTAAAGCGCTGGGCAAAGGAATAAGAAACGGCGACTCTTGGGTCCACCCAGGCTTTGTTGATGTGGCTGCTATAGTCCGCGCGAAGGCCGCCGACGACTTGAAAGCCTTCGAAGGGGCTGTGTTGCACCTCCACATAGACGGCGGGCTCAAAATCCACATAGTTTTCTTTTGTGGAGACCAGCTGTCTTGAGGACATGGGGTCCGGGATTTGGTTGGCTTTGGGGAAGTTGGGCATTTGGACATTCGCATAGATGGGCTTGAAGGAGAGGTCTGCGCCGAGGCGAAGTGTCGTGTTTTCGGTGAAGGCGAAGCTGAATTCATTTCGGCTGCTGATGGGGTATTGCGAGCCATTCATAAACAAGTCATCGCCCAGCTCCATTTTCATGGCGTCATAGCCGAGGGAGTTACGTGTTTTGAAGAAGAGTTTGTCCGAGAAACGTCGCTCCCAGCCTATGGCGAGACGATCATAATGCATGGTATTTCCGAAGCTGTTTCGTCCTTCAGGGTCTGCCGTCAAATTGGGGACGAGCAATTTCATTTTGTCGTCCGAGCCGAAGAAGAAGACGAAGAAGCGGCTTTTTTTGTCTTCAGAGAGGTGCTCCGCGCGCAGCTGATAGTCATAATAGCGTGGGGCTACGGTGAAGTTAAGCGCGTCTGAAGGGATGACGAGGGGCAGGAGGGCGTCGACATAGCTTCTGCGTCCGCTGGCCAGAACGGACCAGCCTTTGCCCACAGGCCCTTCGACAAGTGCTGAAGCGTCGATGAGGTTGATGTCGACATAGCCATGCAAGCCGTTGGAAGCGGGGGGGCGGATGTTGCCTTTGACGAGGCCGCCGATGCTGCGTCCATAGGCGACGCCGAAGTTGCCGGGCTCAAAGTCCAAGCGCTCCAGCAGTGCGGAGTTGACCGTGGCATAGAGGCCGCCGAAGTGGAAGAGGAGGGGAATGTGGACGTCGTCGATATAGAAGCGCGTGTCATTGGGGCGTGAGCCGCGCACCACCACCATACCCATGGAGAAGGAGGACCTGGCAACGCCCGGCAGATGGAGGACCACCTTAAAGGCGTCGCCCTGAGTGCCGGGGATGAGGCGTATTTCTTCTTGTTGGAGGCTGACTTGAGAAACCTCGCGTTTGTCTTTAGCGGCGCGCACGGTGGTTTGGAAGGCGCCATAAGTTTTTTTAAGGACGAAATAGCGGGTTTGGGTACGCTCTCCTGCGACAATGGTTTCTTCGGCGGTGAAGCGCTCATGCTCCGGGGAGGAGACGGAGAGTTTAAATTTACCGGGGGGGAGTTGGGAGAAGGAGAAGCGTCCCTCTTTGTCGCTGAAAGTTTCCTGGGCATTTTCGCCTTCTCCCAGGGAGACGAGGGCGTCGATGAGGGGGGTGCGGGTACCGCGCTCTACAAGCTCTCCGGAGAGCTCTCCCATGGAGGAGTGGGAGGGGAGGGTTTGAGCCTGGGGGCGGAAGAAGAATTCCGAGCGGTAGTGGATACGGACGGGGGCGGGTTTACCGTCGACTTCAGCGGGGGAGAAGCGGTATTTCCAAGCGGCCTCCACAGCGGCCTCGTCAAAGGCGTCGCCTGCGCTTTCCAAGACGAGCACATTTCTAACATCCCCCTCCTCGTCAATTTCCAACTCCAGCACGACGGTGCCGCTTTTTTTCTCAGCCTCCATTTCAGGGGGGAAGACGACAGGGGCAGACTCCAGGAGGGTAGGGCTTTTGGTGAGTTGGGGTTGAGACGGTTCTTGAGGCTGTGCTGGAAGTTGGGTTGGAGGTTGTGCTGCGGTTTCTTCTGTTGGTGCAAGGGGGGTAGCCCATGCCGCCAGGCCCCAGAGTCCCAGCAGGACGCTCCCTGTTTTTATGTTGATAAAGCTTTTAACCTCCAATGCTGACCCTCCGAAGACATGTCATATAACCCTCTATGTCCACAGACAACCCCCGAGCATTGACGAAAACATACATGGCCATGCCTATGAGGTATTTTCTCGAAGGCGGCGCCCGGCTGGCCCTTGAAATGGCGCCCCATATTTGAGAGAAGGCAAAACTCCATGTGCGTGGGCACATGAGAGGAGAGCAAGCTTGGACCCTTTTTTGCGTCGCGACGGTATTCTTTTCGCTGAAGACGTTTCCTTGGAAGAGGTGGCCTTGTGCTATGGCACCCCTTGCTATGTTTATTCCCGAGCGGCCCTGGAGGGGCGTTTTCGTGCCTACCAGGAGGCGCTGCAAGGGCAAAAGCACCTGGTTTGCTATGCGGTGAAGGCCAACGGCAACCTGGGCGTATTGGACATATTGTGCCGTATGGGAGCAGGTTTTGACGTGGTTTCCATAGGGGAGTTGGAGCGTGTATTGGCGGTAGGGGCAAAGGCCGAAAAAGTTATTTTTACGGGCACGGGCAAGCGCGAGGACGAGATGCGCCGTGCGCTGGAAGTGGGGATACGTTGTTTTAGTGTGGAGTCCGAGTCCGAGTTGTACAGACTCAACGCTGTTGCCAAAAGCATGGGGAAGAAGGCCCCCATTGCCTTGCGTATTAACCCGGACGTTAACCCGCAGACGCACCCTTATATTGCGACGGGCCTCAAGGACAGCAAGTTTGGAATACCCGCTGCGCGCGGGCTGGAGGCCTACCGTCTTGCGAGGGGGATGGACTTTTTGGAGGTAGTGGGGATGGACTGCCACATTGGCTCGCAGTTGACGGAGTTGGACGCATTTGGGGAGGCGCTGTTGCGTTTAAAGGAGTTGCTGGAAGCCTTAGCGTTGGAGGGAATTCATTTAAGGATGGTGGACGTAGGGGGTGGTTTAGGCATTCGTTATAGAGACGAGGAGCCGCCTTCGCCGGATGCGCACATGAGCCTATTGAAGTCCGTATTTGGCGTTTCCAGCGGTTATGAGATGGTGGTGGAGCCGGGGCGTGCCATTGTGGGGAATGCCGGGGTATTGTTGATGCGGGTGGAGGTATTGAAGCAAGCCGACGCGCTGTATTTTGCTGTGGTAGATGCGGGGATGAACGACCTCATTCGTCCGGCGCTTTATGAAGCGTGGATGGACATTGTCCCCGTGCGTGAGCGTGAGGGCGTGGAGGCCAGGCTTTGGGAGGTGGTGGGCCCCATTTGCGAGTCAACGGATTTTTTGGGGAAGGGGCGCCGTTTGGCGCTCCAGGAGGGGGACTTGTTGGCGGTGTGCTCCGCGGGGGCCTATGGGTTTTCGATGAGCTCCAACTACAATACACGTCCTCGTGCGGCGGAGGTGGTGGTGGACAAGGGACGTCATTTTCTCGTGAGGGAGCGTGAAAGCCTGCCCAAACTATGGGAGGGGGAGTACAGGTTACCATGAGTTGTTTTTCGCCCTCCGGGCGGGGGGTTTAAAAGCATTTCTTTTTCCCTTCCAGGGGGGGTAAAAGCATTTCTTTTCGGGGGTTGTTTTAGTGAAAAATATTTCTTTTTGCCCTCCCGGGGGGGGGTTGTTGCTGGGCCTGCGGCCCGGGCATTTCCGCTGCGCGGCAGCCGCAGGTTTCGCCTCCCGGCGAGTCACTTTTTTGTGTGACAAAAAAGTAACCAAAAAAACACCCTCCGGGGCTCTGCGAGGC
>Ga0123356_10003795_pt1 | contig 15730 bp, 13 predicted proteins | sample TergutEmb28metaG_2_FD_92546 | JGI IMG/M metagenome (GOLD analysis project Ga0123356, IMG submission 92546) | Embiratermes neotenicus P3 segment gut microbial communities from Petit-Saut dam, French Guiana - Emb289 P3 | ecosystem: Host-associated > Arthropoda: Insects > Digestive system > Gut ... | reverse complement strand
CGTAGAAGTCATTATTGAAGAAAATACCGAAGATATTGAGAAAATGGGCGCTCTTGTCCCGTCGGACGAACCATATCTAAAAACAGGAATTTTCAGGCTTGCAGGAAACCGTATGGTTTGGCTTTTGGTTTTAATGCTTTCGGCAACTGTAACAGGAATTATAATATCAAATTATGAAGCAAGAATGGTGGCTTTGCCTGTTTTAATGGTATTCATTCCACTGCTGATGGACACCGGCGGAAATGCAGGCGCACAAACATCAACATTGATCATCCGCGGTATGGCTGTAGGTGAAATCAGACCAAAAGATATTTTTCATATTATATGGAAAGAAGCTCGTATTGCATTTTTAATAGGTCTTGGGCTTGGACTTATTAACACAATCTGGGTGTATGTTTTATACGGACAAAATATATTATTGAGTATTGCTGTTACAGTGACATTGTTCAGTACGTTAATGATCGCAAAAATTCTAGGTTGTATTTTACCAATTGCAGCAAGGTGCATTAAAATTGACCCTGCAGTAATGGCAGCTCCATTGATTACAACAATTGTTGACGCTCTTTCCCTTATAATTTATTTTTCTATCGCAAAAGTTATTTTAGGATTGTAAAGGTTAAATGAAAAAGTTTTTAAAAAAAATTATTGCTGTTGTCCCGCCGGAATTACAGGAAAAATTTGACGAAATTCAATTAGCCAACAGTATTCGCAGAATAAGGCTTTTTACGCTTATTGCAATCGCCGCAAAAACAATCAATACGATCTTTGTTTATTATGCAAATGAGCACATGCGAGGCAATGGACTGTTCAGCTACATGGATTACAGTGAACTGGCAATTATTGCCCTGTTCAATATTGCAATATTATTTTTCAGAAAAAGCAGCAAAAAACAGGTTTTATGGATTATTTGTTATTTATTTATTGCAAGCTGCTACATATTGTATGAAGTTGTTATAAATTTAGCAGGAACGCCCAGCCAAATACCATTTATATTTTTTGTCACTTTTTTCTTTTTTACGATTATCCCGGATTTTAAACCGCAGATTTTCATAACGTATGCCGTGATTTATTTTATTTGCACGATAGTTATCCTTATAATGAAAAATCAGTCCCTTAACGATTATTACGGAGTACCGTCGCATGTTTTAAATATTTTTGTGATTATTCTTGTTACAAAAATACTGCTTTATAACAGCAAGGTAAAAACGTTTGTAAATGCATTCGAAATCAACAAGCTGAACGAAAATCTGGTAGGCGCACAGCAGGAATTGCAAAACTACAACGACAATCTGGAAAAAATGGTTTTGGAAAAAACCGAAAGGATCGTCGAACTTAAAAACGCCGTTATGGAAACGATAGCAGAACTTGTGGAAAGACGCGACGATGCGACAGGCGGACACATTACGCGCACCAGCCTGTATCTAAGGAAGTTTATCAATATAGTTCTTTCGCATGGAGTGTATAAAAAACAAACATCTTCATGGAATATCGAACAAATGATTTTATCGGCGCAGCTTCATGATGTGGGAAAAATAGCGATAGATGATTCTATTTTGCGAAAACCGGGAAAACTCACAGACGAAGAATTTGAAGTGATGAAAACGCACACTGTTCTTGGCGGAGAAATAATCAAGGATATACAAAAAAAAGCGGGGGAACAGGAATTCCTGGATTATGCGTTTGTGTTCGCAGTTTTTCATCATGAGAAGTGGGACGGCAGCGGCTACCCGTACGGCAAAGCAGGCGAAGACATTCCGCTTCCTGCGCGCCTCATGGCGATAATCGATGTTTTTGACGCGCTGATTTCCAAAAGGCCGTACAAGAAGCCGTTCAGTCATGAAGAAGCGATCGGTATCATTAAGGAAGGAAAGGGCACTCATTTTGATCCGGTGCTAACAGATTTATTTTTATCAATTTCTGATAACATCAATGGAGATAAACCGAAATGAAAAAACTTCTGTCAATATTTACAGCGGTATTCATAATTACGCTGCTTGCAGCTTGTTCAGCCGGAGAAACTCCATACAATGACAATGCAGATATCTTTGTACAGGCAATACCCAACATTCCAAAAGACTTCATGTACGGCGCTGATGTTTCCACTATTATCGCGCTGGAAAACAGCGGCGTAAAATTCTATGGTTTTAACGGCAGAGAACAGGACGTTTTTAAAACACTGAAACAGGCCGGTTTTAACTACATACGCATTCGCATCTGGAACGATCCTTTTGATTCAAGAGGAAACGGCTTTGGCGGAGGCAACTGTGATGTAAAAACGGCAGCCGCAATAGCCGCGCGCGCCAAAAAACACGGGCTAAAAGTATTCGTTAACTTCCACTACTCAGATTTCTGGGCCGACCCCGGGAAGCAGATGGTTCCAAGGGCATGGGCAGGAATGAACATCGATGAAAAAGCCGCAGCGCTGGAACAGTTTACAAGAGATGCGCTCAGGGAGATTGGCAGAAGAGGCGACATAGGCATGGTGCAGCTTGGCAACGAAACCAACAGCGCAATGAGCGGCGAAAATAACTGGGCAAATATTTCCAAATTAATGAATGCCGGAGCGAAAGCAGTCCGCGACTATAACAAAAATATCAAAATAGCAGTTCACTTTACCGATCCTCACGCGGGGCGTTACGCGAATCATGCGCGGACACTGAAGGAACACAATGTTGACTACGATGTATTCGCAAGTTCGTACTACCCGTTCTGGCATGGAACTCTGGAAAACCTCACAGAACAACTATCCATGATCAGGAATGAATTCGGCAAAGAAGTGATCGTCGCAGAAACTGCATACGGCTACACATCGGAGGATGGAGACGGCTTTGCAAACATTATCTCCGACTCGCGCGGGCTTGCGCGGGAAACTTCGTTGCAAGATGCGTACCCGTTCTCTGTCCACGGGCAGGTAAAGGCAATACGCGATGTAATAGCGGCAACCGTTGACGCGGGCGGCACAGGCGTCTTTTACTGGGAGCCCGCGTGGATACCGGTCGGTCCCGATTTTGAAACCAATCAGGAAATATGGAAGGAACACGGAAGCGGCTGGGCAACAATTTATGCGTCAATTTATGACTATCAGGACGCAGGCATGTACTACGGCGGCTGCGCAGTTGATAACCTGGCGTTATTCGATTTTAACGGACATCCGCTGCCGTCGATAAACGTATTCAGGTACGCAAAAAACGGCGCTTCGATGAGGGAAAACATCGTTGATACAATTCCCGACATAGAAGTCATGCAGCATTTGGGAGAGCCGCGCGTTCTGCCGCAGACTGTCGATGCTGTGTATGCCGACGGCAGCAAATTGCCCGTTACCGTTACATGGAATCAGCAGCAACTAAATGCGGCCAATGCGCTCGGTGATTATATAATCGACGGTGTCGCCGGAGGAGCTGCCGGAAGCTTCGCTGCAAGTGCAATAAAATGTTTTCTTAGTATCGAAGAGCATAACTTCATCGTTAATGGCGGCTTTGAAAACAGGGATATGAGTATGTGGGTTGTTTCCGGCTCTGTCAGCGGCAGCGGGCATGCCGAGCGGCGTCAGGAAGACGCAAGGTCGGGCGCAGCCAGCTTTCACTTCTGGGACAATCAACCGGTTAACTTCACGGTTACGCAAACCGTCACAGGGCTTGAGCCCGGCATCTACATGCTGACGGCTTACCTGCATGGAGGAGACGGCGGCCGCAATCAGGAGTGTTTTGTTTTTGCGCAGACAGCTTCTGATTACAGACGCGCAGATCTCCGCCTTGCAGGGTGGAGGAACTTTAACCAGGCTGTCATTTATATTGAGGTTGGCGCTGCCGGCACACTCACCGTTGGTTTTACAACCAGATGCGCAGCCGGCGGCTGGGGCGGCTGGGACGACTTCAAACTATTTAAGATTGATTAATCTCAAAGTTACACTTTCTGCTGGCGCAGCCTGATGTGCACCTCGCGGAGCTGCTGCTCGGTAACTTCGCAGGGAGCTTCCATCAATAGATCCTGCGCGTTACTGTTCATTGGGAACGCAGTTACTTCACGGAGATTTTCCTCTCCTGCGAGCAGCATGACAATGCGGTCGACACCGGGAGCCATTCCTCCGTGCGGCGGCGCGCCGTAGTGGAATGCGTTGAACAAGGCGGAAAATCTCTTTTCGATGTCGGCTTTGGAGTAACCCGCTATTTCAAAAGCTTTTACCATCACATCGGGCAGGTGGTTACGTACAGCCCCGGACGAAAGCTCACAGCCGTTGCACACAATGTCGTATTGCCACGCAAGTATATCAAGCGGGTCTTTGTTCTCCAGAGACGCAAGTCCGCCCTGCGGCATGGAGAAGGGGTTATGGGTAAACTCGATCACACCCGTGTCTTCATTTAAGCCGTACATCGGGAAATCGACGATAAAGCAGAACTCGTATCTGTCTTTGTCGATCAGGTTCAACTGAGTGCCAAGCGCAGTGCGGATTTGGCCTGCAAGAGTGTTAACAAGTTTCGGTTCATCCGCGATGAAGAACAAAGTGTCGTTTGCCTTAAGCGACAGATCTTTTTTTAGCGTTGCCTGCTTTTCTTCTGAAAGGAATTTTACAATTGGGCCTTTAAGAGAGCCGTCCTCAAGAACTGAAATATAACCAAGACCCTTCATACCGATATCAGTTGCAAAGGCAAGCATCTTTTCGAAGAAGGATTTTGACTGCAGCGCAGCACCTGGAGCCGCAATGCCCCGGACGGGGATTTTTTTGAACGGAGCAAAATCAACGTCTGCAAAAAATTCGGTCATGTCATTTATGATCAGCGGGTTTCGAAGGTCGGGTTTATCCGTTCCGTATTTCAACATAGCTTCGGCGAAGGGAATGCGGCGGAAGGGAACGGGGCTCACCTCTTTGTCAGAGAAATTTTTAAATGTATCGTACATTACTTTTTCTGCTACACCGAAAACATCTTCCTGCTCTGCGAAGGACATCTCAAAGTCAAGCTGATAGAACTCCCCGGGAGAGCGGTCGGCGCGGGAGTCTTCGTCACGGAAACAGGGCGCAATCTGGAAATAGCGATCAAACCCCGACACCATAAGGAGCTGCTTGAATATTTGCGGAGCCTGCGGAAGCGCGTAAAATTTTCCGCGGTGTTTCCGGCTTGGAACAAGATAATCCCTTGCGCCTTCCGGTGAAGAAGAAGTTAAAATCGGAGTCTGAAACTCGACAAAACCTTGCTCCTGCATCTTCACGCGGAGGAAACTTATTATTTTCGCACGAAGCAGAATGTTATTTTTTAAGGCTGGGTTGCGCAGATCCAAAAACCTGTGTTTCAGACGCAGTTCCTCGCGCGTGTTTCTGGACTCGCTGATTTCAAACGGAAGGGCGCGGACAGCCCTGCTCTGTATAACAACCGATTCGGCATGAACCTCAACAATACCTGTCTCTATCTTGGGGTTTATAGTTTCTGCATCCCGCTTTTTAACAGGGCCGCTTACAGTGATAACGCTTTCCTTTCCCGCCTGACATTCTTCATGCAGTACGATTTGGGTAATCCCGTATTGATCCCTTAAATCGAGAAATGTAACGCCGCCGTGATCGCGGATGGTATCGACCCATCCGGACAGTTTCACTGTCTTTCCAACGTGCTCTTCACGAAGCGCTCCGCAATTATGTGTTCTGTACAGGCTCATGCTGCTAATTATGCCTGTCTGGTCATATGCTTTCAAGTAGTCAGACAGAGCGGCTTTACGGAAATCTCACTCTAAGTGATAATAAAAAAATGGAAATCGTACTTGTCATATTGGCTTTTATTCTGCTCGTTGCCGGGCTGCTGGGAGCGGTAATCCCGGTTATACCGGGCCCTCCTTTAAGTTTTATCGGCTTGCTGGTTTTTAAATGGAGCGGATACGGAAACATCTCTCCCGTTACTTTATGGATATGGGCGGGCATAGCAGTACTTATAACTGTAATGGATTATTTTCTTCCGTCGATAATGGCAAAACGTTTCGGCGGCTCCCGCGCCGCATCAATAGGTTCAATGCTGGGGCTGCTGGCAGGCGTATTCATTTTTGCTCCATGGGGAATGATCGCTGGGCCGTTTATCGGAGCGCTGGCAGGCGAATGGATTATCAGCAGAAGCAACATCACAAAGGCATTCAAGGTTGCGTTAGGCGCATTCCTCGCCTTCATAGTTGGTACGGGAGCAAAACTGACTGCAAGTATAATTATGCTTGTTATTGCGGTAAGAGCGTTGCTCAACTCGGGGATTTAAGCGCGTCTTCCAGTGCTTTTTTTGCAATCTCAGGGTTTCCGCCCTTGCCGAGTTTTTTCATAACCTGTCCCATAAGAAAGCCGAACACCTTTTCTTTACCGGCGCGGTATTCATCGACAGACTCTTTATTTTCTGCGATAACTTCTTTTACCGCTTCCATAACTGCACTGCTGTCGCTTTGCATAAAAAGGCCTTTCCCGGTAATGTAGGTTTCCGGATCGACATTTTCTGTAAACACCGCTTCGACAGTTTCCTTGTAAGCGCTGCGATTGATCTTCCCGCCTGCAACAAAGTTAATAAGGGCCGAAAGTTTGTCAGCGTCTACAGAAATATTTTCCGGCAGGATGTTTGAATTGTTCATCAGGCGCATGATTTCGCCCGTGATAAGGTTCGCAGCTTCTATTGTGGCATTCGCTGCTCCGGCTGCGGCGCTTTTTTGCGCGACTGTTTCAAACAAGCTGGAAATTTTACTGTGTACGGTAAGAACAACCGCCGCAGATTCGGAAACCCCCATGCTGCGCACATAGCGTTCGCGTTTCTGATACGCAAGTTCCGGAAGGTTAGCCTTAACTCTCTCCAGCCACGAGTCGTCAATGTAAAGCGGCATCAGATCGGGATCGGGGAAGTAGCGGTAATCCTGAAGGTTTTCTTTTGTGCGCATTCCATAGGAAATCCCCTTATCATCGTCCCAGCGGCGGGTCTCCTGAAAAAGTTTTCCGCCGTCTTCAAGAACTTCGATCTGACGTTCCCTCTCTGCTTCAATTGCGCGCGCAATCGCCTTAAAGGAGTTCATGTTCTTTGTTTCGGTACGCACGCCAAGCTCTCCGCCGGGACGGCGCACAGAGAGATTGATGTCCGCACGAATAGAACCTTCCTGCATTTTGCAATCGCAGATATCAAGATACAGAAGCGTCTCGCGCAATTTTTCAAGATAGGCGATTACTTCCGCGCCGCTTCGGAAGTCAGGCTGCGAGACAATCTCCAGAAGCGGAATTCCGCAGCGGTTAAAATCCATGAAAGTGCCGTTTCCGCGTGGGTCATGAACCAGTTTGCCGGCATCTTCTTCCATATGTATCTGGCGAATACCGATTTTCTTTTTTTGTCCGTCGGTTTCAATTTCAAGATAGCCGTCACGGCAAATCGGCGCATGCAACTGGGAAATCTGATACGCATTCGGCAGATCGGGATAGAAATAATTTTTCCTGTCGAACATGCTGTTTCTGGTGATGGTGCAGTTAAGCGCAGTCCCAAGGCGAAGCGCATACTCGACAACAGAGAGGTTCAGTTTTGGAAGAGCGCCGGGAAGCCCCGAGCATACCGGGCAAACATGTGTGTTGGGCCCGCTTCCGTAAGCGGTCGAACATCCGCAGAAGATTTTCGATTTTGTAGAAAGCTCGGCGTGAACTTCAAGGCCGATTACAGTTTCCCACTTCATAGCGTTAATCCAGAAAAATCTTTCGGTCTCTCTTTATGAAAGCCTGTGCGGCTTTGATAAACCCGTCCTGCGTCGATTAACTTTTTCTCCGAGAAGGCGTCTCCAATTAATTGAAACCCGATGGGTAAACCGAGTTTGTCAAATCCGCAGGGAAGAGCGGCAGCGGGAAGCCCTGCAAGATTGACAGAAAGCGTGTAAATATCACTCATGAGCATTTTAACAGGGTCGCTGTTAATCTCGCCGAGCTTGTACGCAGTGGAAGGAACAACAGGAGAGAGAATCATATCAAACTGTCCGAATAATTTTTTATATGCGTTCTTTATAAGAGTGCGCCCTTGAAGCGCTTTCCTGTACCAGGTGTCGTAATACTCTGACGAAAGCACAAGAGAGCCGAACATAATTTTTCGCTTTACATCAAACCCGAAGCTCTCGCTTCTTGAAAGCCGGTAAACCTCGGAAAGCGTTTTTGCATTCGGGCTGCGGTATCCGTATTTAAGGCCGTCATACTTTGCAAGGTTGGACGATACTTCCGCAGAACTGATAATACTGTAAATCGGTATCACGTAATCCATCAGCGGCATTTCAAACTCTTCCACAGTTGCGCCCGCCGCTTCAAACTCTTTCGCAGCGGCAAGAACCGCAGCCTTTACATCTTCTTCTATTCCGCCGGAGAAGTAGTTGGCTGGAAGACCGATTTTTACATTTTTCATTTTAGCTGGAAGTTCCGCTGCGGAATGCACACCAAACTCAAAAGGCTTTTCTATAATACATGTGCTGTCTTTGTCACAGGGTCCGGATATAATCGATAAGAGAGCGGCGCAGTCTTCGATGTCCTGCCCCATCACGCCGGTCTGATCAAGAGACGAGGCGCAGGCGGCAATTCCAAACCTTGACACAGACCCGTACGTCGGCTTGATTCCCGTAACGCCGCAGAATGAGCACGGCAGCCTGATGCTTCCTCCGGTGTCGGAGCCGAGAGTTATCGGCGCTTCACCGGCGGCAACCGCTGCGGCGCTTCCTCCCGAAGAGCCGCCGCTGACGCGGGTTTCATCCCACGGATTGCGGACAGCGCCGAACGCTCCCATCTCGCTAGAAACGCCGAGAGCGAACTCGTCCATGTTGAGTTTTCCAATTACAATCATGCCGGCGCTTTCAAGTTTCTCGGCTACTGTGGCGTTGAAGACCGGTTTATAGCCGCCGAGCATTTTTGATGCGCAGGTGGTTTCGATTCCTTTTGTGAAAATATTATCTTTTAAAGCAATTGGCACTCCGGCAAGAGGTGAGAGCTTCTCGCCGGCACTTGCAGCGAAGCTTCCAGCATCGATACGAGCCTGCACTTCCTTCGCACGTTCAAGCGCGCTTTCCTTTGACAGCGCGAGAAAAGTGTTATACCGGTTGCCGTTATTTTCGATTCTTTCTATATAATGGCTAACGGCTTCTGCTACACCGAGTTTTTTCTCTTTGATTGCCGCCGCTAACTCCAGCGCAGTCATTTTATCTCCTTAATATTGATGGCGGCATAAAAGCCGCTGTTATCATCCATGGTTGCCGGTTTTGTCATCTGACGCCGGTTTTGTGCTAATCAATCGTCTTTGGCGCGGCAAAAAATTCCTCGTTCCTTACCGGCGCATTTTTAAGTATCAGCTCACGATCAAAAGAGGGCTGCACTTCATCATTCCTGAAAACATTTGCTTTATCAAAAGGATGGGTGCACTCAGATACTCCTTCGGTGTCAAGTTCGCTCAGCCGCGCAATACTATCGATAATTTTCTGCAGGTCTTTCGTCATACGGATTTTTTCCTCTTCGGAAAGCGTGAGGCAGGAAAGTTCTTCCAGGTACGAGATCAGGCTGTCGTCAACTCGGCTGCGCTGCAAATGCATTGATATCTCCTTTTCTACACAATATCAAATTATCATAACAAAAAAAAGTCCATTTAACAAATTTGGGGTTGAATAATAATAAGAAAATCTGTTATAATAAACGCATGGCTACAGAACCAGCAGAAAGAAGAAAAGACTACCTCAAGAGAAAAAAAAGCGGATTGTGCCCGCGTTGCGGAAACAAAATCAAAAAATCCAGCAAGTTTAAAATGTGTGATGATTGCCGGGAATACTTCAGGAACTATAACAACCAGATAGCTGATAGTCAAAATGAAGCAAAAAGAACACGATACGCCGAACGTAAAGCTAAATATTGCTGTCCGCGATGCGGTGTAAAATTAGGCAAAAAATCCGAAAATATTATATGCCAGCCATGTTTGAAAAAACAGTACAAGTATAATACCGGTAACATCAGGCCTAAAAAAAAGGCGAAAAAAAAATAAAGTCTTAAATTACACTGTAAAGCAGCTCCGCATACGTAGGTATAGGCCAGTGTTTTCGTGCAACCAGTGTTTCCAGTTCATCGGCAACAAGCCGGAGATCCGACATCGCCGTAAAGATCCTGTCACGATAGAAGCTTGCCTGCGCGAGAATATCGCGTTCCTCCCTTGATTCCAGAACAGCGTTCTCTAAAGCCATCAGGTTTTTAAGGAGACCGGCAGACAGCTTGGTTATACTGCGAAGGAAATAATCTTCCAGCGAGACATCAAAGCCGCCGTGCGTTTTCTTCTGCCGCAAGAGGTCAACAAGTTCCCTCTGGTAGTCAACACAGGCGGGGACAATCTCTCCCTTGACCATATCTATCATTGTTAAAGCCTCAATATGAAGCGTTTTGCAATAACTTTCCATTAATATCTCATAACGGGAATGCAGCTCAACTTCCGTAAACACATTATGTTTTGCAAAAAGCCCGATGCTCTTCTTCGAGATAAACTCAGGCAGAGCATCAACTGTGGTCTTAAGGTTTGACAGCCCGCGTCTTTGCGCTTCTTCCACCCACTCGCCGGAATAGTTATTACCGTTAAAGATAATCCGCTTGTGTTCCCCGAATGTCTTTTTAACAAGCTCCGCGAGATCGGTTTTAAAATCCTTCGATTTTTCCAGAATGTCCGCAAACTGTTCCAGGGCTTCCGCTACGATTGTATTTAGAACGATATTCGGCCCTGCAATGGAGAATGCCGAACCCAGCATGCGGAACTCAAACTTGTTTCCGGTAAACGCAAAAGGAGAAGTGCGATTGCGATCGGTTGAGTCTTTGGGAAAATGCGGCAGGACAGTCACGCCGATTTGCATGTGCTGTTTTTCTTTTTCGTTGTAGTTCGCGCCCGATTCAATGGCTTCAAGAATTTCCAGAAGCTCATCGCCGATGAACATGGACACGATCGCCGGGGGCGCTTCATTTGCGCCAAGCCTGTGGTCATTCGCCGCACTCGCCGAAGAAACGCGCATCAGATCCTGATACTCGTCAACCGCCTTGATAACCGCGACAAGGAACAGCAGGAACTGGGCGTTTGCATGCGGCGTTTCGCCAGGCTCCAAAAGATTGATGCCCTTATCGGTTGATATCGACCAGTTGTTATGCTTGCCGCTTCCGTTAACTCCGGCAAACGGTTTTTCATGAAGAAGGCACGCCAGGTTATGTTCGTTCGCAAGAGTTTTCATAAGTTCCATCGTCAACTGGTTGTGATCGGTTGCGACATTGGTTGTCGAAAAAACAATGGCAAGCTCATGCTGTGCAGGGGCAGTTTCGTTGTGTTTTGTTTTTGCATAAACGCCGAGCTTCCAGAGTTCTTCATCAAGCTCTTTCATAAATGCAGAAATCCTGGGCTTAATGCATCCAAAATAATGATCCTCAAGCTCCTGTCCCTTCGGCGGACGGGCTCCGAAAAGAGTCCTTCCTGTATAGATCAAATCCGGGCGCTGCAGGAACATTTCTTTATCAATAAGAAAATATTCCTGTTCAGGACCGGCGGTCGTTATCACGCGTGATGTGCTTTTATCTCCAAATAACTTGAGAATGCGAAGAGCCTGCTTTTCGATTGCTTCCATGGAACGAAGCAGAGGCGTCTTCATGTCGAGCGCTTGGCCCGAATAAGAACAAAAAGCTGTAGGGATGCAGAGAGTACCGTCCTTGATAAACGCGTAGGAAGTTACGTCCCAAACGGTGTAGCCTCTCGCCTCAAATGTGGCGCGCAGTCCGCCCGACGGAAAACTGGATGCGTCAGGCTCTCCGCGAACAAGCTCCCTTCCTGAAAACTCGATTATAACCTTGCCGTCTCCTGTAGGAGAAATAAAGCTGTCATGTTTTTCCGCTGTAGTTCCTGTCATCGGCTGAAACCAGTGAGTGTAATGGGTTGCGCCTTTTTCGACAGCCCATTCCTTCATTACATTTGCAACTGCATTGGCGGTATCCAGCTCCAGATGCGTACCCTGCGATATCGTCTTTTTTAAAGCCTTGTATGTGTCTTTGGGCAAACGGGTTTGCATGACCGCATCATTAAAGACCATGCTTCCAAACAAGTTTGTAATGTCTTTCATAAACTCTCCATATCAGGTACTTGCTCCAGTACTCATTATAGAGGCTTTTATAAATCTCCAGCAATAGTTAAGACGGGAAATTTCTTATATTGGATAATTTTTCTTCGGCTCTCTTTATTAACGTAAGAACTTCCTCGTTAGTTTTGGAAACATAATCTATTCCCTGACCGCTGACTAAGTACTCAAGGCTCACCTGTAAATATCTGGAAATTCTATGCGCGTACATCAATGGAGGATTAATATTCCTGGACATCCAGTTTCTTAATGTTGAATATGGAATTCTCCCGGCTCTCGCCATTTCCAGCTGGGTTCTGCCGTTTTCTTTTATGCGGCTTCTTACCCTGCTCCAAAAAATCCTTGTATTCATGCTGCACCCCCGGCCTGATCCAATACAAAGCAAAATATAATAAAATAGGGGGCAGGCGGCAAGAATAATCTAATATTATTTTAAAAATTATAATATTTACATTTGTACCTTGGTAACAACATCGTGTTGTCACCAAGGTACAAAACAGAATGTTTTAAATAACTTGTACAAAAATACGCATTTCTTTATGCTCATAATCGGGGGAGTACATTATGTCAGTTGCAGCAGAATCCGCCCGCTCAATGAGCGGAAAACAAGGTTTAAAAGTCCTGATAACAGGAAGCATTATGCAGATGTTTTTGGGCATTCTTTATATATGGAGTATTTTTGTTGACCCGGTCAGTCAGGTTTTTAACTGGCAAATTAAGAGCGTGAAGCTCACATCGTCATTTATGTTATTTTTCTTTGTACTCGGGATTTTAGCAGGCGGAAAGCTTCACTTAAAAATAGGCTCACATAAGGTAGTTTTATACGGAGGGCTTCTGCTTGCCGCGGGCATGTTTTTGACATCGCTTCTGCCGCAGGAAGCAGCGTGGCTCATGTATATTACATACGGAGTTATCGGCGGGTTCGGAGTAGGTGCAGCGTACAATGCCATCGTCTGCGCGGCGCAAAAGTGGTATCCTATGAGGCGCGGTTTCGCTACCGGGGTAGTTGTCTGCGCATTTGGATTTTCTACCGTAATTTTTGCTCCGCTCATCGAAACACTGATAAATCAATTTGAACTAAGAAACGCTTTTATGATACTTGCTGCCGTTTTCTTTACCGCAACAATTGCATTATTCAGGTTTATACGCCTGCCCGGCGAAAACGCTCCGACGGCAGTTCCGTCCGCGGCGCTTCTTGCGAAAAGACAGTACACCGTGACAGAAGCAGTAAGGACAAAACAGTTCTACTTAATCACTCTCTCGCTGATGTTCGCAACGGCAACGTTCTTCATACTTAATCCGTCATTTAAAACATTTGCATCCGCCCGCGGCGCAGAAGCGTTTGGAACAATCATCGTGATGATGACAGGAGTTGCAAACGCATGCGGACGTCTTGTTGTGCCGTTTTTGTCCGACAGAATCGGACGCGAAAAAGCATCGCTGACAGTTATTCTTTTAACAGTCGTATGCGCCCTGCTGTTATGTTTTGCCCAGAGCTTCCTGTTTATAGCGGTGGTTCTGCTTGCCGCCTTCTGTTTCGGCGGTCTGCCCGGTCTTTACTCGGTAATCGCTTCGGATTATTTCGGCATTAAAAACGCAGGCGCCAACTACGGCGCGATTATGATGGGTTTTGCTTTTTCGGCGCTCGCATTCCCGATAGTCATCGGCCTTATTCACAACGACACGGCAAAGTTTATAACGCTTTCCGCAATAGGAATTGCCGGCGCAATTCTGATACTTATATTGATAGCTTCCAAAAAAAGATCACCATAATAATTTTTCACAATAAGGATCAGGTTTTGAATAGTATGTCTCTTCGCATACTGATTGTTTTCTGACGTTTTTTACTTAATTCTTCATTTGAGATAAAGCCATTCTTTATGTAAAAATTAATTACGGTTTCGTTATGTTCGATGTCAGCATCTACGGTAATGAAACGGCAGGCAAAGTGTTGCTCATTGCACGATTCTGCAATTTGGATTGCCATTTCTACCATAAGCGAGCCGATGCCTCTGTATTTTTTCTGGAAATGAGTGGATACGGCAAGTTTAGCTATTTTCATCGCAGGAATAGTTCTGAATGGGTAATCCAGTTGGTGAAGTTCTTTCTCTGTGGTTGATAATTTTATCGCATCTGCAATAAGCGACATATAAGCAGCAATAGAGCCGGAAGAACGTTCTCGTAAAATCCATGTAAGAGCCATCTGATCTTTCTGTGATTTGATTGCCTCTTTAAAAAAATAATTATTATATTCTTCAATTTGACAATGAAAGCTGTCCAGCTTAACTTTCTCGCCAAGCTGCTCCAGAAAAAATAATTTTTTATCAGAGAGAATAGATTTTAAAGTTTGGTTCATTTTGCCGTTAATTCGTTAAATAGTTTCTTTCGTGATTTAGCCCATTTAATGTCTTTAACAGCCGGCTTGCAACGCACCTGAGCTATGACTTCGCGAATAATTTTTTTGTCTTTAATTACTGTCGGCTCTACAGGTTTAATTTTTGCAGCCACTTTCCTATCCCTTAACTACAAGACTTTATAAAAAAGCTCTAATCGTACTATACAAACTTACTTCGTTAGGCTAATACAACATAAGCAAACCGCTTTCCATGTACTTATTCATAAGATATATCGAGAAATTATATTTGTCAAGTAAAAATCTGTAAAGATTTTGTTGAATGCCTTCTTCTTTCGGACATTTTTCTGCTTTCTCCAGAAGCCTTTCCCCGCCGCCTTTGCCGGAGCTTACCCTCACGCTTCATATAAAGTTATAAACCAAAAAACTTATCATTCGTTTATGTGAGGAAACGATTTGTACAATCTAATTGTTATTACTTTTTACTCATTTTCCTCAGATAAAAACCTCTCATATCCCTCTTTAAACGCAGGAGGTAAATCAAAAAAGCAAATATAATTTGCACTTGTTCTGAAGCCCATGGCAACATTTTTTCCAAGTAATACCTCCAGAAGTTCATCTGAGTATCTAATCCGAATGATTCCTATACTTCCCCTTCTCACATATGACGCTCTAAACTCATATGGCTGTTCTATATCTTCATGTTGAATAGCAAAAAAAACATTACTATCATCAAAAAACCCAACATTATCGGATGTTTCAAAAGTAAGACCTTCAAGTTTTGAAAACCTCATGTTCCTAATTCTTGTAGGCGCATTATTATCAAAAGGATTTGAATATACTGCATTTATATCTCCGGTAAATTGGATATAATAATGATCCAATGGATTTCTGTATTGATCCATAAATTGGCCTCTTGTCCATCCAGGTCGAGATGTTTGTGACAATACTACTGGTGGTGCTATTAAACATCCCATTGCAAAAATGCTTAACATCGTAAAAACTCTTATTTTTTGTACTAAAAAAATATTTTTACCCATAACATACTCCTATAAAATGGTGATAAAATAATTCAAGCAAAATATTTATTGATTTTTATCTTCTGACAACCTCATATATCATTACCTTTTACGTGTAAAACGTATATCATCTATTGTTATCGTATTTTCTGTTCGCGAGAAATCGAACACCTCTATTGAGCCGTCTGGAAATGACAGTTCTATCTCATTATCAGTGACGGAAAAAGTTCCCTTTGTCACACGATTAAAACGATAATTTTCT
>Ga0123356_10003794_pt1 | contig 15730 bp, 11 predicted proteins | sample TergutEmb28metaG_2_FD_92546 | JGI IMG/M metagenome (GOLD analysis project Ga0123356, IMG submission 92546) | Embiratermes neotenicus P3 segment gut microbial communities from Petit-Saut dam, French Guiana - Emb289 P3 | ecosystem: Host-associated > Arthropoda: Insects > Digestive system > Gut ... | reverse complement strand
TAGGCTAAGCATGTAGCGGTTCGTATTAATTGTCTTTCGGACAGGGGTTCAACTCCCCTCACCTCCACCATACTAAATGCCCGTTTTTGAGATAAGCTCAGAAATGGGCATTTTTCGTTATAAAGCCTTGAATTTTTAGCAATTACACCAATTCATATCTTCTGTAAACTTCCGATATTTTCCACTGTTTTTCATCAAATTCCGTTATCTTAGTGACATTTTAGTGACATTATTTTTATGGTATAGATATGTGAAAATGTGTTTTCATATATGTTTAGTGGGTTAAAACATGAAAAGAAACGCGCTTATTGAGTGGAAAAACAGCGTTGACAGAAAACTTATTAGATCATCTCAAAAAGATCAATTTTGCCTTTGAATTATTTTAAGGCATAGTTGTTGTTCGTATTCTTTACTTTAAATTTTAGTGTTAAAATGTGCAAAGATATGACATTGAATGCGCGTAATTACTAAGAAAGTAAACAAAAGTATTGAAAATTATAAGAAAATGTTATATTTTATTAATTATGTTCATTTTTAGATTGAAAAACATAAGGGGTAATATATGGGCGATGTAGCTACTTCTATGGAAAAAAACATAATTCCAAATGATATTGATGCTATATTGAATAATGCTATTGTCAATAGTGTTAAGCAAACCCGTGAATATCAATTGGGATACAGAGATGGACAGATGCAGCTTGCCAATGAATCTATGAAAACGCTCAAAAGAGAAATGGTAGGCCCTGCGGAAGCGTTTTACTCTTCACTATTGAAAATAATTGATAAAAAGTGTGTTTTACAGCATAGAATAGGATTGGATTATACAACTAATGTTCCTACTACTTTAACCATTATATCGCACGAATGCGCCAATAAAATAGAAGATATTAGAAAAATGGCGTGTGACCTTGAATTATACATATTTGAGGAACATGAGTACGATTGTAATTTTTGGGTAATTACAGATAAAGGGTTAGAGCAAGAACTTGTTGACAGGGACTTTCCATATTTAAGGGCTTCTGCAAATGTCAACACATGATAAGCACATGGCGCAAGCTGAACATAACGAGAAGTTGCTTAATATTATTGTACCATCGAGCGATAACGTAGAATTTGGTGATTGGTATGCAACAGTTGCTTTTTATGCAGCTTTACACCATGTTGAGGCTATGATAGCCATTATGAGGCCAGTAATGTATAGCACAGGGTCTCGCAATGCGATTACTTATACTGACTCTCCAGACCATGCCGTAAGAAACTGGATAATAAAGTCCAGATATAAGTCTATGAACTATTTTTATTCTTCACTTTATAAGTGCAGTAGAACCGCCAAATATCACGGTTATACATCTGACGTGGATAAGCCTGAAGATATAAGAAAATATCTTGATATTGTCAAAAAAATATGTGGCGAAGAAAAACTTAAAAAAACTGGTAAAAATTAATTTTCAGTAACATTTTAGTGACAGCGCGTTGCAAATCTACTGAAAAATCAATGAGTTATCGCCGTAAACAGCAACTCCCCTCACCACCAGTTTTTTTCTTCTAAAAACGGCCAAAACTGGTATAAAAACGCCACTTTTGGTCGTTTTTTGTGAGATGAGTAAAATATAAAGAATCATATCACAGGAATTAAGAACGATCTTGATTTATTGACTGAAATTATCGTCAAGACAGCTCCTACAGAACAGATATATCTGTGACGGAATCATAATTGTATTCGATGAAAAACAAAAGCGCCACCAAACTATTAATAATTTTGCTCATTTCCGCCAGCTTCTGCGCGTCTGAATCCAAGCAAAATTCAAACGTCAGCGATACTGCCGAAATAGCATCCACCGCTTCTAAAGATATATTTCAGAGCGGTACAGCCGCATGGTACGGAAAGCAGTTTCAGGGCAAAAAGACCGCAAGCGGTGAACTCTTTGACATGAACGCTTTTACCGCCGCTCACAAAACACTGCCCTTCGGCACGATAGTGCGTGTTACGAATCTGAGTAACGGCAGCGATGTATTCGTAAAAATTAATGACCGCGGCCCCTTTACCCCAAAACGCATTATTGATCTTTCACACGCTGCTGCAAAAAAAATCGGTATGGTTAGCAGCGGCGTTGCTGAGGTGTCAATAGAGATAATTTCTGAGCCGCAGTGAGAGAACGTATTTTCTAACGTAGAGTTTTTTCTTTTATCGCGTTATTGATGTTCGTGTTTGGAATTATCCCACCATCGCACTATTATCATAATCCCGCATAACTTATTTTATTAAATGGATAAATAAATTTCAGTATTAAAACTCCATTTTCGGATTGTGTCAGGAAGTACAAAATACTCAAGCCTCAATCTGAAAATGGAATTTATATGGAAATCATTAGAAAACAAAAAACGAGTCTCTCAATAATGCCAAAAATATTCGATAACATTGAAAATGAATTTTCTGTTGGTTTGTCTGAACATCTACGCGCTGCCTCTCGTGTGGATTACTGCGTTGGTTATTTCAATCTTCGCGGTTGGAAAATGGTTTGTGATAATATCAGCAATCTTCGCGGAGCTGTTGTCAATGAGAACGGCAAAGATGTCGTGCGCCATTGCCGATTGCTTATTGGCATGACAAGAGCCCCAAAAGAGGAATTAAAAGAAGAGTTTGCTGACGTTGATCCTGAAGAGTTACTAATTGATAATGAAAAGGCCAGCAAATATAAGAAAAAATTAGCAATTGAGTTTGCCGAACAGCTTACTTATGGAACACCAACAAAAGCCGATGAGCAAACATTAAAAACTCTGCTTGAACAATTGAAAACCGGAAAAGTTATAGTAAAATTATTTCTTAAACATCAACTTCACGCGAAACTTTACCTTGCGCATAGTGACGGAAATATTACGCCTGTGTTAGGCTTACTCGGCAGCAGTAACTTTACGCTTTCCGGTTTGTCAAAGCAAGGTGAATTAAATGTTGATGTGCTTGAACAGGATGCGGCAAAAAAACTTGATAAGTGGTTCAATGATAGATGGCTTGACCGTTGGTGTATTGATATTACCAAAGATTTAATTGACGTTTTGGAAAACAGTTGGGCAAGGCCGGATTTAATACCGCCGTATTACATCTATTTGAAAATGGCGTATCATCTTAGCCGTGAAGCCCGCGCGGGACTCGCGGAATATAAACTCTCAAAAGAATTCTCAGAAGAACTGCTCGATTTTCAACAAGCGGCTGTAAAAATTGCGGCTCATCATCTGCATAACCGTAATGGTGTGATAATTGGTGATGTTGTTGGATTAGGAAAAACGATCACTGCCGCTGCGGTGGCAAAAATTCTGGAAGAAGACCTTTATTATACAACACTAATTACCTGTCCCAAAAATCTTGTTCCGATGTGGGAACACTATCGGGAAAAATACGGACTTCGCGCGCGTGTTGTTTCTCATAGTATGCTTAGAAAAGAGCTGCCTGATTTGCGGCGTTATAAATTAGTTATAGTTGATGAAAGTCACAACTTCCGCAATAATTTGGGCGATACATACCGTGCGCTTAAATCTTACATTGAAGAAAATGAGAGCAAAGTAATTCTGCTTTCCGCAACGCCTTACAATAAAACGTATATTGACCTGTCGAATCAGTTAAAACTATTCTTGCCTGATGATTATGATCTTGGTATTATACCCGAACGCTATATCGAATCGCTTGGGGGGATAGTTAATTATAACACGCAGCATACAGATACCAATGTAAGAACGATAAACGCATTTGAAAAAAGCGCCTTCGCGGATGACTGGCGTGAAGTAATGAAACTTTATCTTGTGCGCAGAACGAGAAGTTTTATCAAAGATAATTATGCAAAAAACGATAACGAAACTAACCGAAAGTATCTTGAGTTTTCAAATGGAGAGAGGTCTTATTTTCCTGACAGGCTTCCTAAATGTGTTAAGTTTTCTATGGATAGTGAAGACTCCGCCGACCAGTACGCAGCATTGTATGATGAAAAAACGGAAGATGTTATCAATGGGTTAGAATTGCCGCGATATGGGCTTCAGCTTTATTATAACGAAAAAAACGAGAATAAGCCTACCAAAGATGAAAATTTAATAATAGAAAATTTATCACGCGCAGGGAAAAGAGTAATCGGATTTTGCCGCACAAATCTTTATAAACGTCTTGAAAGCAGCGGGTACTCTTTTTTGCTCTCACTCTCAAGACACATTTTGCGTAACCAAATTTTTTTGTATGCAATCAAACACGGATATAATCTGCCCGTATCGGGGCAATCTGTAACAGTTGATATTTACGCAGATTCTGAAGATGATGATAATTTGAGTATGGATTTCAGCTTATCGGCAAAAGAGTTTGAAAAGGAAGCGGAAAAGTATTACCACATTTTTGAAAGCGACTACAGAACACAGTTTAAATGGATACGCAGTTCACTCTTTGATATAAAAAGGCTTCAAGAGCACCTTGAATCCGACACTCAAAAATTAATGGGAATTTTGGCTCAGATAAAACATTGGAATCCTCAAAAAGATAGAAAGTTAGATGCTCTTAATTCTCTCTTAACAAAAACGCATGGCACTGAAAAAGTATTGGTTTTTACGCAATTCGCAGATACCGCAAGCTATCTTCATAAAGAATTAGAGAAGCAAGGTATAAATAATCTCGCAATGGCTATAGGCGGGAATGATGATATTGTTGATATTGTTAAGCGATTCAGTCCTGTAAGCAATGAGTGTTCAATTTCATCAAAAAATGATGAAATCAGAGTATTAATTACAACCGATGTACTGAGCGAAGGTCAAAATCTACAGGATGCGCATATCATCGTCAACTTTGATTTACCGTGGGCGATTGTTCGTTTGATACAGCGAGCAGGGCGTGTAGACAGAATAGGTCAGAAGTCTCATGAAATATTGTGCTATTCATTTTTACCCGAAGATGGAATTGAAAAAATTATCGGCTTGCGGGAAAAGCTTTCAACCCGAATTTCTGAAAACGCGGAAGTTGTTGGTTCTGATGAAGTGTTTTTTGAGGATGATCCTGTAAATATATCTGATTTGTATAGTGAAAAATCAGGCATCTTTGATGACTTTGAAGACACCGAGATTGATTTGGCAAGTTATGCCTATCAGATTTGGAAAAATGCGACCGACGCGAATCCTGAACTAAAAAATAAAATTGAAAAATTACCCGATGTCGTGTTCAGCGCAAAAATGAATGATACTAATTGTAAAGGAAACGGCGTGGTTGTTTATGCGAATACAAAAGATAACAATGACGCGCTTGTATGGTTGGATGAGACAGGAAAAGTTATAACACACTCTCAATACACAATTCTTAATGCCGCAGAATGTAATATACAAACAGAAGCGCGGCAAAAGCTGTACAACCATCACGACTTGGTAAAAGAAGGCATTAAGCAGATTCAAAATGAGAGCGAATCAATCACGGCAAGCGGGACTCTTGGCAAAAAAAATAGTGTAAAGTACCGTACATACATGAGACTCAGCCGTTTTCTTAATGAAAATGAAGGAACTATTTGGGTTTCTGAAAAACTGAAATATGCGATTGATAATATTTTTCAATACCCGTTAAAAGAAGAAGCTATTGATAAAATATCACGGCAAATGCGGGCTGGAATTCCAGACGAAGATCTTGCTCAATTAGTTGTGTCGCTTTACGATTCAGACAGGTTATGCAGTGTGATTGAAAACGCGGGTGAAAAAAATGCGGCACATATCATTTGCTCTATGAGCTTAATCGGAGACTCTCTATAGTGAATATCTCAAAAAGTATGTTCTCAGACTACATCAAAGGGTTCAGGTTTAAGGAACTGTTTAATGATCTCGGTTGGGACTTGGGAAAAACTTCAATACCCTCTATTAATGTTGATAATGAAACCTATCAATCGAAAGTTGTCGCCGAAAAGAGCGGATTCAAAATTATATCTTGCGAAGTGAATGTTATTCCGTCTTATGCAATACGGCATAAGATAGCAAATACGTTGAAAAAACTCATTCACGAAAGTATCATAATTTTTACAGACAGTACAAAAGAGAAGCAAGTTTGGCTATATACTTATATCGACGGCAATCGGCCAAAGAAAGCAGAATTTGAGTACAACAGCGCCCAAGATACAGAGCGGCTTTATCAACGCGCTTCCGGCCTTATTTTCACGCTTGACGAACAAGACGAAATTACGATTGTAGACGTATCAAGGCGCGTCAAAAATAATTTTGCTCAAAATGCCGAAAAGGTTACAAAGAAATTCTATGACAGCTTTAAAAAACAGCATACTGCGTTATTAAAGTTTATGGATGGCATAGAAATAGTTCTTGATAAAGAGTGGTATGCGTCAATTATGCTTAACCGCCTGATGTTTTGTTACTTTATGCAAAAAAGAGGTTTTCTAAATGATGACAAACATTATTTAAGAAAAAAACTCGAAGAGTGTAAAGCTAAAATAGGTAAAGGCAACTTCTACTCTTTCTATCGCAGTTTCTTGCTTGAATTATTCCAAAAAGGGTTTGGGACTTCTAAACACACTCCCGAAATTGTTGAAATGATTGGCCGCATCCCGTATCTTAACGGCGGTTTATTTGATTTACATGAGATTGAACAAAAATATTCCAACATAAATATCCATGATGAAGCATTTGAAAAAATATTTGATCTATTTGACCAATACGAATGGCATCTTGACAGCCGCTATTGCGCAAGCGGAAAAGAGATCAACCCTGATGTACTCGGATATATCTTTGAAAAGTATATCAACGACCGCGCACAAATGGGAGCGTACTATACGCAAGAAGATATTACCGATTACATAAGCCGTAACAGTATTTTGCCGTATCTCTTGGAAGCGGCCAAAGCCGCTTATCCGAAAGTCTTTCTGCCGGATGGAGAAGTTTGGACGTTGCTGCGTAACAGCGGTGATGAGTACATTTTTCATAGTGTGAAATACGGTGTTTATGACAATGAAAACAAAAAGCGTCCGCTTCCGTCCAGTATTGAAATCGGACTTGATACCAAAAGTCCTGATTTGCTTGAGCGGCGTAAGGATTGGAACAAATCCGCTCCGTCTGAATATGCGCTGCCTACTGAAATATGGCGTGAAGTAATCGAACGCCGTAAACGGTATGAAGAAGTCTCCTCTCTTATACGCACTGGCAAAATTACGCAAATCAACGATTTTATTACTTATAACCTTGATATAACAAATTTTGTTGCTGACCTGCTTGATACGATTGATGACCCGAAATTTATACAAGAGTTTTATAAGAACCTTTGTAAAATAACCGTACTTGATCCGACTTGCGGTTCGGGAGCTTTTCTTTTTGCGGCGCTCAATATTTTAGAGCCGCTTTATAACGTTTGTTTGAGCCGTATGTCAGATTATCTCGCGCATAATCATAGAAATAGTTTGGAGCGCGGTATTCACAAGTTTTTTAGTGAAAAACTTGCGCTTATGGAAAATGAAATTCATCCTAATAAAAAGTATTTTATCTACAAGTCAATTATCTTAAATAACCTTTACGGCGTGGATTATATGCGCGAAGCGGCAGAAACGGCAAAGCTGCGCCTTTTTCTCAAACTTGTATCAACCGCGAATCCTGACTACAATCAAAAGAATATTGGTATTGAACCTTTGCCTGATATTGACTTTAATATTAAGGCTGGGAATGTGCTTATAGGGTTTGCTAATAAAGATGAAATAAAAACAGCATTTTACGGAGATGTTTTTGCTCAACAGCTTAAAGACGAAACGATGGACGCAATGTCTAACCTCTCAAAAGCTGTATTGAGATACAAGCAATGGCAACTTGGCGAGGGAGATTGCGGAAGTGATGATTTTACTGCTGCCAAAAAAGAGTTAACTGAACGACAAACAAAATTAAAAGCGACTTTAGATAAATTATTGCAGGAAAGGCATTACAAAGGGGTTTCGGGGGAAAAATGGCAAATAGATTATATGCCATTTCATTGGGTAGCCGAATTTTATTCGATTGTCGTAGAGAATAAGGGGTTTGATGTTATTATAGGAAATCCACCTTATGTTGAGTATAAAGATGTCAACTATGAAATCAAAGATTATGAAACATTTTCTTCAAAAGCAATTCACGCTTTTTGTGTCGAACGCTCAATTAAAATACTAAGTCAACAAGGCAACATTAGCATGATTTTGCCAATGTCTTTAGTGTCTACTCAAAGAATGAAAATACTTCAATCAACAATTCAAAAAAATAGAAATACATACTACTCAAATTTTTCATGGAGACCAGGCAGACTTTTTGAATCGGTCAATAGGGCTTTTTCTATTTTTATCGCTATCCCAAAGGGCAATTCCGTTTTTACTACAAGTTATCAAAAATGGTATTCGGAAGCTCGAAATATATTGTTTGACAAAATGTCATATTGCGAAATGATTGTACAAGCTAATAGTTTTTGGGTACCAAAATTATCCGCAAATATTGAAAATGAAATACTAAGTAAAATATTAAAAAAGAGGCAAAAATTAGAACTTTTTTTACAAAACACTCAAAATAAAGTTTTTTATCGAACAACAGGAGGATTGTATTGGAAAGTATTTACTGATTTTGCTCCAAGATTTTGTTTAGACGGAACAGTAGGTCGTTCTTCACGAGAAACGACTTTTTCTCTTTCTGAAAAAGAATTTGTACATTCTGCAATTTCACTTTTAAGCAGTACAACTTTTTGGTGGTGGTACACAATTACTTCAAATCTACGGGACTTAAATCCATCGGATATTACCTTATTTCATGTCGATGAAACAATTCTTAGGGACAAATCTTTACAAACAAAAGGACAATTATATACCGAAGATTTAGAACGAAACAGTTCTATGTTGCAAAGGATACAAAAAAATGTCGGAACTACAGAAACCCAATCATTCAAAATTCAAAAGTCAAAAGCAATAATTGATGAAATAGATTTTATTTTAGCAAAACATTACGATTTCACCCAAGAAGAACTCGACTACATAATCAACTACGACATAAAATACCGCATGGGCGGTGAATCGGGAGAATCAGATGATGAGTAGCGCAATGTTAAAGAAGAAGCAAATTACTGATCTTGATCATACCGAAGCAAAAGCATTTTTCCTCAAAGAAGAAAGTTACTTCAACTTTGACCTGCCAAAATATTTTGTTTTTCAAAAGCTGTTGGGAGAAGTTGAAAAAAAACTTAATGGGAAGGCATTATCTGATTTTTACAACAATACTACAAGTAATGGTGAATCGAAAACCGCTTATCCTTGTGATTACGAAAATGTAAATTATACCCTACTCAACAACAAGGATGGAAAATTCGCTTGGCGGCCATTTCAATTAATACATCCTGCGATTTATGTTTCTTTAGTTTACAAAATTACAGAAGAAAATAATTGGAAGTTAATCGTTGAAAAATTTAAAGAATTCCAATCAAATCCTGAAATTAAATGCTATAGTATTCCTTTGCAATCGGACAGTAAAGAGTCTGACAGAGCTACTGCTATCAACAATTGGTGGCAATTGATAGAACAACAGTCCATAGAATTATCGTTAAATTTTGACTATGTTTTGCACACAGACATCACCAATTGTTACGGATCTATTTACACACACTCTATTCCTTGGGCTCTTCATACAAAGCCAACAGCAAAAGATAATAGGAAAGACAACTCATTACTCGGAAATACTATTGATAGGCACCTGCGTAATATGTCTTATGGCCAAACAAACGGAATACCGCAGGGAAGTGTATTAATGGACTTTATTGCAGAAATAGTTTTGGGTTATGCAGACCTTGAGCTTTCAAAAAAAATAACAGATGCAAAAATTAAAGATTATCAAATACTCAGATACCGTGATGATTATAGAATTTTTTCAAACAATCCGCAGGATACAGAACTCATTACTAAATTACTTACAGAAGTATTGATTGAATTGGGAATAAGATTAAATGCTCAAAAAACCATATTAACCAACAATGTTGTTCGTGATTCTATAAAACCGGATAAATTATATTGGATAACTACACTTAAAAGGACAAAAAATTTACAGGAAAATTTGCTTCTTATCCACAACCTTTCGACCAAATACCCAAACTCTGGTGCTTTAGATAAAGCTTTAGGTAAATTTTATAGCCGCATTAACAGAATTAAAAAATATGAACAAAACATACAGGTTCTTATCAGTATTTTGATAGACATCGCCTATAAAAATCCAAGAACATACCCTATTGCAATGGCTATTTTAAGTAAACTGTTATCTCTGCTTGAAATACCTGAAACGCAAAAAGATATTTTCGACGCGATAAAAACAAAATTCAACAAAATTCCCAATACCGGACATATAAAACTTTGGCTTCAGCGTGTAACCATAAAAATTGACCGTGAAAGAGAGTATGATGAGTTACTTTGCGAAAAAGTAAATAATAATTCTATAAAAATCTGGAATTCCGAATGGTTGAATGCAGACTTTCAAAAACTATTAAATGAGACTTCAATTATTGACGAGCAAGTAATTAAAGATATTGATATAATAATAAATAAAGAAGAAGTACAATTATTTAAATCTGTATATGATAGTGATATGAATGAATCAACGCCCGAATTTCAGACTGATACTATGAGCATAGAAAAAACAGTTGAATGCTTTTAAATCAGGGGATAATGGCAAGGAACAGCAACAATGACTAAACATTCAAATAAAAAATCTACAAATAATCTTCGCATACGCAATACTACTGCGGAGTTTTTGACATTTTCATATCAAACTGGCGGTGATGGCGTTGAGGTGCGCGTTCAGGACGGCACGGTTTGGCTTTCGCAAAAAGCTATGGGGCTTTCGTTTGATACATCATCAGATAATGTCGGACTTCACCTGAAAAACATCTTTAAAGATGGGGAATTATCGGAATCTGCAACTACCGAGGATTTCTCGGTAGTTCGTAAGGAAGGTAACCGCGATGTTGAGCGTATCGTAAAAAGTGATGTACTTGCATTATACAAAAATCCAGACGGCATCTGGAAAATTAACAATTTCACCCAAGAAGAACTCGACTACATAATCAACTACGATATAAAATACCGCATGGGCAATGAATCGGGAGAATCTGATGATGAATAGCCGCAAGTCAAATAGGGCAGTACAAAAAAAGAAATCTACAGAAATGAATAGTATGAGCAATAACGCAATGGATCAGTTGGTTATTGAAATACGGGAAATAATGTCGGCAGCGCGTGCGAATCTCTCCCGTGAAGTTAACACCGTAATGTTAACCACTTATTGGAAGGTTGGCCAAACAATAGTTGAACGTGAGCAAAATGGCGAATTAAAAGCTCAATATGGTTCGAAATTGCTTTTGGAATTATCAAAAAGACTTACAAAAGAGCTTGGGCGGGGTTACTCGCGTTCAAATCTACAAAATATGCGGCTTTTGTATTATGAATACCCTGAGATTTGCCAGACGGCATCTGGCAAATTGACGTGGTCACATTACATTGAGTTATTGTCTGTAAAAGATAAGGATGCACGTTCGTTCTACGAACAAGAGTGTATCAATACACGATGGTCTGTAGATGAATTGAAACGGCAAATCGGGACGTCGCTGTTTGAACGGCTTCTGCTTTCTAACGGTAAAGCGAACAAGGAAAAGATTCTCACACTTGCAAGTGAGGGTGCAGCAATGTCTTGCCCGGAAGATATGCTAAAGGAACCTTATGTATTTGAATTTCTTGGCGTACCCGAAAACAAACCGATATTAGAGAAAGATTTGGAAGCAAAGCTAATACGTCATATAGAAGATTTCTTGCTTGAACTTGGTCGTGGCTTTATGTACGTTGGTAGTCAACAACGTGTTACAATTGGCAATACTCACTATTATGTTGACATGGTATTTTACAATAAAATTTTGAAAGCGTATATATTGATTGACTTGAAAAAAGGTGATTTACGCATAGAACACGCCGGTCAGATGAATGCGTATTTGAACTATTATAAAACTGAAGTTAATGATGAGGATGATAATCCGCCTGTTGGTATTATCCTTTGTAAAACGAGTAAAGATGTGGTTGCCGAATATGCGCTGGGTGGTTTAAGCAATCAAGTGTTTGCGTCACGTTATGTTTATTACATTCCGAACAAAGAACAGCTTGTTAATGAGGTGAAAGAAATTTTAAATGAAAATAATGAAAAATGACTCTGTTTTTACTAAAATATTACGGTTTCACCCAAGAAGAACTCGACTACATAATCAATTAAGGCATAAAATACCGCACGGGCGGTGAATCGGGGGAGTCGGATGAGGAATAACATGCAAATCAAACATAACTGTAACATTTACGAAAATAGTTAAAAAAGGATTAAAAAAAGATGATAGAAAATAAATATTTAATACAATTTAGCTTTGAAACATTAGTTAACGTATTAGAAATTAGTAAAAACGATTCATATTTTGATGATATAAAACAAGATATACGTAAAATTGATAATGCGATAATAAGTAAAGATAAAAATATGATGATTATTCTAAACAAATATATTTTAGAAAAATATCTGCTCGGTTCGAGTTTAACGAATGCTGGCCTTGAAAGAGTTCCTGATAACATTTTGTTGAACATGTCTTTAGAAAAACATATAGGTGTTCTTGATCGAATGAAACGGACAATCATTGAAACTGGCAGTAAAAGTTTGGTACAAAAATTATTAGAAGCGACAGCAAAAGCAGGAATTGAAACCGCAGGAGATTATGTAGAAGACAAACTTGTTGAAGGCATTATGGGCGAAGATGCGACTACAATAAATTATTTGAAAGAGGTAGATGGACTTATTTCTAAGGCTCAGAAAATAAAGTGAAATCGTTTTGATGGACGGTGAACGGTAAAATCCGATTAATAATAGAAACCTAAAACAGTGGATACATAATCAATGAATGCAACCGTACGAAAGAAACCTAACAAAAGCGGCTTAAAATTTGAAGATGCAAGCGCATCTTCTTTTGGTTGGGATTTTCAGGCAAATGCTGGATTATACTTGTTTATAAAACAAATAAAAACAGCAAAATCTGTCAAGATTGAAACACGCCATCAAGATATTGTAATTGCTTTTAATGATGAAACTTTTCATTATATTCAAGCGAAGTCAGCACGGGATTTTAATGACACCACAAATAGTGTAGTTAAAATAAAAGATGCGTTGGTTTCACTTGTAAAAACACCGGCTGCCGAAAACGATAAGCTGATATATGCTACAAACATACATACACCGCTTTTGAATGACAGCGAAATTTTCAAAAATAAGCTCCAGTGGTTTAATGATTGTCCGTCAAATATAAAAGATGAGATTGAAAAGCGTTTTGGCGAGATTGTAAGCAAAGTAAATAATGAAATAGCTGATAGTTCAATTTCAAATAAGAGAAAGAAAAACCTTGAAGCTATAAAAGAAAACCTTGAAAAGTTTTGTTTTGATAATTTCGGCATAATCGTTCTATATCCATATAATACTAATCCCGATAACCGATACAGCATGATAAAAGATGAAATTATAAAAATGCTGAGCGATATGCAGTTTTCAAGCGTTGATGCCAATTTAGTAGTAAATAAATTGCTTACACATTGGCAAAATTTGTTTAGGGCTAATTCAACGATTTCAGATTTAAAAAATTTTAACAAAAGCATTACTAAGGCAGAATTTGTATGGCCAGTAGTAATATTTTTATCCAATTTTGACATTGATAAAGTATCTCCTTTGCTTAGTTTTACCGCTGATGATGATCTTGAAAATCGTGTAAAAATTTACTTGGAAGAGAGCTGGATTTACCATGAAAGATTTGAATTTTTAAGTAAAATTTTGAAGAGCTTTAACGATTATAAAAAAAGGTTTGTACGTCAAAATAATCTTAGTGTTAATGATGAATTTATAAAAAATGAGTGGAAGCTGTTTGAGCAAGAGTTTATTACAGCCGTTAATGATGATAACTTTAGAGAATTCGTAACAAAAGTATTTTTGCATAAAATTATTAAAAACTATAGCAATCATGTTAATGTCGCAAGTGGGGTAAGACTATGAAAATTAATAAACTTATTGCTAAAGAAGGCAACATTGACATATTAAATGATACATTTTCCGCAAATAGCAATCTAATATATTCTAAAAAGAATACCCGCGGCAAATCTACATATTTAAGATTATTATTTCATTCGTTGGGTTTTCAGGTACCTGCAATGAAAGGACTTGATTATGCAGATGTTGAGGTTGAAATCGATATATCCGTTAAAGGGAAAAATTATATCATTCAGCGTGATTCATATTTGCTTAAATGTACAAATACGGCTACAAGCGAAATTTTTTTCTTTCATCTTCCATCTGAACACGTAAGCTTTCTAAGTTTTATTTTAGAATATGAAAATATAAAGGTGCTAAAAAACATACTGGGCATAATCTATGTTGACCAAGAAAAAGGCTGGACGCTGCTTAATAGAGGTAAAGTGATTGGAAGCGTGCAGTTCAGCATTGAGGAATTAATTGCAGGTCTTAACAATATAAATTGTGATGATCTATTAATTGAAAAATCAAAAATAGAAAAGGAAATTGCAAAATATAAAACCGCAGTGAGTATCGCAGACCTTAAAGCACAAATTCAAGAGAACCTTGATGAAATTTCTGTATCAGAAATTGAAGAAGTGCTGAACTCGAAACTAATGCTTGCAAGCCTGAAGATATCTGATGCCAAAAAGGCAATCAAAGAGATTGATGCAATTATACAAAAAGAAGAAAGATTCTTTGATTATATTGACTCTATGGAACTTGAAGTTTCCAATGGACAAACTACCATTCCGGTAAATCGTGATACATTAAAATATAACTACTCTGTGGATTTGTTTAAAGCGCGAAAAAGCATTTTAACAACCGAATTATATAAATATGAAAAAGAATACTCTATTGTTAAATCGCAATTGGAAAAATATTTACTTGATCATAACATCATAACGAGCTTGTCAGGTGAAACACAAGATACTCAAATTAACAGACAGTTAGTCAACTTTTCGGTTGACGCTAAAACGGTTCAGCCATTGTTGGATGCTGCTCAAAAAAGATTGAAGATCGTAAGGAATGAGATTAAAACAAAGCTCAAACATAATAACGATTACATTTCTAAAGTATATAAGTACGTATACGAGTTTGCAAAAAAATTAAAAATTGATGATAAAATGATTCTAAAAGAAGATTTTATCTTTACTAATGATATAAAGTCTATGAGCGGTGCTATATTACAGAAAATGGTATTCTGTTTTAAGGCTGCTTTTTTGAAAGTTCTTGAAGAATCAATAGGCACTAATTTGTTTATAGTGTTAGATTCGCCCCGTGGGAAAGAATTAGATGACGAAAATACATCTGAATTATTTAAGGTTATTAGCGAAGATCTTAAGAACACGCAAATATTCATTGCAAGCATTTATGAATTCAAATGCGACAATAAAATAGAGCTTATGGAAAGAGCCATTGAAGATAGAACAAAAAAAGATGAAAAATAACCTACATTTCATTGGAAATCAAGAATTATTAAATTTGCCTAAAATAGCCTTTTTGTCCTCTGACAAATTCAGCGCGGGAAGTGTTCTAAAAAGCTATGATTGGGCAACCGAAATGAAGCGGCAAAATCAGTGCGTGATTTCCGGTTTTCAGAGCAAGATAGAAAAAGACGTGTTTGACATTCTGCTCAAAGGTACACAGCCGATAATTT
>Ga0123356_10003793_pt1 | contig 15732 bp, 1 predicted proteins | sample TergutEmb28metaG_2_FD_92546 | JGI IMG/M metagenome (GOLD analysis project Ga0123356, IMG submission 92546) | Embiratermes neotenicus P3 segment gut microbial communities from Petit-Saut dam, French Guiana - Emb289 P3 | ecosystem: Host-associated > Arthropoda: Insects > Digestive system > Gut ... | reverse complement strand
GCGGGGGACTAAGGGGGTGGAGGGAATTAACAATTAACAATTAAGAGATAACAATTAAGAATTAAGAGATAAGAATTAAGAAGGAGAACAACTCTCCCCCGCCAGCGGGGGACTAAGGGGGTGGAGGGAATTAACAATTAACAATTAAGAGATAAGAATTAAGAATTAAGAGATAAGAATTAAGAAGGAGGACAACTCTCCCCCGCCAGCGGGGGACTAAGGGGGTGGAGGGAATTAACAATTAACAATTAAGAGATAACAATTAAGAATTAAGAGATAAGAATTAAGAAGAAGAACAACTCTCCCCCGCTGGCGGGGGACAAAGGGGGTGGAGGGAATTAACAATTAACAATTAAGAGATAACAATTAAGAATTAAGAGATAAGAATTAAGAAGAAGAACAACTCTCCCCCGCTGGCGGGGGAGAAGGGAAAAAAAGAAAGAAGAAGAACAACTCTCCCCCGCTGGCGGGGGGCAGGGGGGTGGAAAAAAAACAAAAAAACAAAACACTTATATGACCGACAACAACTACAACTTCTACAACAAACAACTGCAACCTTTTGCCAACAAGTTGCGACACAATATGACCAAGGCAGAAGCCTGTCTTTGGAAATATGCTTTGCGGGCAAGCGGTCTTGGTGTTCCCTTCAGACGCGAGCGTCCAATTGGGAGGTTTATTGCCGATTTTGTATGCCTGTCGTTGAAATTGGTAATTGAAGTGGATGGCGAAACGCATTTGTATGAAGAAACGCAAGAAAAAGACGCACAGAAAGATAAAGAGTTGAAAGAAATGGGGTTTGAAGTTTTAAGATTTGAGGACAATGTAATTTTGGAGAATATTGATTTTGTGATAGGGATTATAAAGGATAAGATTGAGGAGTTGAAGAAAGTCCACCCCCCAACCCCCGCCAGCGGGGGAGACGGAAAAGGGCGAAGAGAAAGAGTCCACCCCCCAACCCCCGCCAGCGGGGGAGAAGGGCAGGGGCGAAGAGAAAGAGTCCACCCCCCAACCCCCGCCAGCGGGGGAGAAGGGCAGGAAGGAAATTAAGAATTGAAAATTAAAAAGAATAAAAGAATAAATTGATAATATGGATAATATGATTACAATTGAAACAATGAAAAACAGTAATGCCCCTCAGGTGGCAAGTTCAATGAACTTTCTTTGGATGGTAAAAAAACTGAAACATGCCGCTATTATAGCGCTGTGCTTATGGGCAAATCTCTCGGCATTGGGACAAACAGGTACGATGCTGGCAAGGTGGCCATTTAATAATACTAATGGTTGTACGGCGCCAACTAATGTGGCGCCCGATATTATTGCAAGTAATGTGGTGCCGTATTCCTCCTCTTTATTAACTTGTGGTGCTACTTCCACGCAATTTACTCACCCCACGGGAGCCTCTAATCTTAACAATGCTATCAATAACAATTCTTACATGGATGTTAAATTGAAGGTAGCAAACGGCAAAAAATTTACTATTACAAGTTTTCAGGCGAGACTTGGCGCTACTGCTACTCCATGTAATGCAGACGTATTTATACAGTATGATGCTACCGGTAGTGGAACTTTTACGCCGTTTGCTCCCGCAGTAACGCAACGTGCAACTACAACAACGCTTACTTTATATACTTTTCCTGCTAATTTTACTACACCTGTTACCATTACGGATTCCATAACATTAAGAATTTTTGTGGCTACTAACCAAGCCGCCAGATATCTGATAATAGCTGATTTCGCCGTTTACGGCGATGATGTCAGCACTAACGATTGGGAAGTTCTCCGTGCAGCCATAGCTAATTACAATACATCTGCTATTACTCTCTACAAAAGTAATTCGGGCGAAACCGAAAACCTTGCCGCAGGCAAGTTGGTGCTTCAAAATAATATCAACTTTATCAACAGCAGCGGTACCCCTATAAGTATAAATAGAGATGTTAAAATTCAGTCTGCCGATGGCACTCCGATAACACTTTATACCACTGCTAACAGACACTTTAACATTAATACAGCCAATAGAATCTTGTCGTTTGAAAACGTAATTTTGGATGGAAGCAGAACAAGCGGCGGGATAAGTATTGGAAACTTCAATGATGTTTTTATTAGAGGTGCTGTTATTCAAAACTGCTATAATAGTACCAATGGTGGTGCGATTGTTTCGTCGAATAATAATTTATTTACCGTAGAAAACTGTGCTTTTTTAAATAACAGGGCAGGAAGCGGCGGCGGTGCAATATTTGCTGCTAATGCGCTTACTGCAACAAATTGTACTTTTGAAGGAAATAGAGCCAGCGCCACAGGCGGCGCTATCCGTATGGATAGAAACAATGGGGCGGCTGTTGCTACAATTACCAATTGTACTTTTTACAGAGATACGGCTACCACACAGGGCGGCGCTATTTGGGCTGCCGCTAATTCACCAACCTATATCAGACTCTCAACATTCAATGCCAATGTTGCTAACAATGCTTCTAATGCTGGAGCAGCTGTGTTTTTCAATGGTAACACTGTTAAACAACTGCACGGCAATATCTTCTATGGCAATACAGGAGCAGGCAATGAAATCTTCAACAACCCTTCAGGTGCAAACGCTACTTATAACATTGTTGGTACGAACGTGGCTTTAGGAGCTAACGGAAATTTTGTTGATCAAATCGCTGCGGGTAAAACAGCCGGCGATATTTTTGCCAGCACTATCAATAACACTACCGGAGTGCTTGCCGACAACGGCGGTCCAACCAAAACCATTAAAATCCTAAAAGGCGGATTGGCAGATGCTGTCATTCCGGCAGAAGGCACAGGCGGATATAATACCGCTGCCTATTCAAGCACCGGTGGTACTCCAGACAAAGACCAGCGCGGCGTGGAGCGTAATACTGAGTACGCTATTGGTGCGTTCGACTTGGGCGTGCCTCCTCCCGGCAGGGATACCATATATACCAACAGACCTGCCACGCAGATTGATTTAACACAGCTGCATACCGACTGTACGCCTTTTGTATTACAAAGCATCACAGGCGCTCCTAAAATTACCGGCGCAACATGTACTGCCAACGGAAACATACTCACTTATACCCACAACGGCGTGGGCACAGATACTATTATCTACAGCTACCTCTGCGATGGCGTTCCTCAAAATGGAACACTCCTGCTTGATGTTATAGACCTCTCCCCCCTCTGCTGGTGGGATGGAGAGATTGAATTTGAAATCTCCATGAAAAATACAGATACCGTTTATGTGCAATGGGTTGCCGGATTTGAAGGAGCAGGAACGCTGAACATACCCAGACTCTTGAACAACAAACAACTAATGACTTGGGAATACACCGCTGTTCCCAACGACAACCCCACTATTAAGGTGCGCTTTATTACCAATACCGCCGATGGCTGTAACCCCGATACCCTCACCTTTGAGTTCTATACCGAAGAGTGCCCCAAAGAGTGCCCCGTGTATGAAAGTACCACCGACAACAGCCTCAAAGGAAAAGAGTTCTGGATGGCATTTCCGCCGGGTTCCAACAATTATAGTAGTATTCATCAACTTAGGTTCGTGGCGGAAGAGGAGACGGATGTAACGATACATTTTGCCTATAACGACTCTACTGTAAATGTTCATATAAATGCAGGAGAGGTTGAAATATATCAATTGAAGACCGGCGCTGGTAATGAAGTAGCAGGTATTCAGCTTAATTATAACAATATTGTTGACGGTGGCAGAATAGACAACAACCGTGCCATACGCATTACGGCTACCAAAGATATTGTGGCGTATGCGCTTTCTCATGATGTTATGAATGCCGATGCCACTATTCTTTATCCTGTAGCGTTGTGTGGAAAAGATTATTTCCATGCAGGCTATCGTCCGGCAATTACTTATGAAGTCGGCACCAGACCTCATAGAGATGGTTACATGGTAGTGGCAACGGAAAACAACACTACGGTTACCGACCCCTCAGGCTCCAGAGTAATACATAAGGGACAGGTTTACTCCTATTATGGACTTGACGGCAAAAACGATACAAGCGGCATGTCTCCCTCTACCATAGGAGATTATGATTTAACCGGCGCCCACGTTACTGCCAACAAACCCGTTGCATTTTTCGCCGCAAACACCGGCGCCCAAGTGCCGGCTACCTATCGTTATGCCGACAAGTTATACCATCAATGGCTATCTGTGGATAAATGGGGTACCGAGTTTTTTATACCGGCTACCGTTCAATCCAAAATGCGTATCCGCGTCATTGCCGCTTACGATGGCACCGATATAGATATCCCCGGTTGTCAACCACAAACTTCCGGCGCCTGGGATTTGCTCAATCAAACGGGTATCATGGGACCTATCGTAACGGAACCGCAAAATCCCAGAGCCGTAAGTTCCTCAATCGACCCTCCGCCTATTACAGGAGGTCGTCCAACAGGCTCGCAGAGTTCATTAAATAATTTGCAGGCAGGGCAGTATGTAGAAATAGATATGGGAGCAAATGCCAATGGCTGTTATATCAAAAGTAATCTGCCGGTTATGACCGTAGCGTATATGGTATCTTCCGCCGACATTGATAGTCAGAACGAAAAGTTACACGCCTATAATGCCATTGCAGGTGAGGGAGATCCCTCAATAGCGTGGGTGCCGCCTATGGAACATTTTACCAACAAAATAACGCTTTCCCGTTTTGATTATATGGACATCAACGGATATGGATTTGACAAGCATTACGTCCAAATAATGACGCCAACGGCAACAAAAGAAAACACTACCCTGACAGAAGTAGGTGGAACAACCGTTACATTAACACCCTCTCCAACAGTTCAATGGTACGATAACAGCGGCTTGTCGTATTGCAATTACAAAATTGCCAACAATAGTTCTTATACCATAGAAAATCCCGATGGAGTAGTAGTAACCAGCTATGGAACAGGAAGAGCCGTATCTTATCACTATTTGGCAGGCTCTTCCGGCAGAACGCTTTACCCCATGGTAACCATAAACGGCGATCCTTATTATATGATAGACAGCGCAACTACCACTTACAGTGGTTGCGACCCCATCTTTTTTAAAGCCACTACTTCGGTAGGCATGATAGAAAGCGTGATTTGGAAACTGAACGATGTGGAACTAACCGATTATAACACCACCCCGCCAACCCTCAACTGGGATACCATACTCCCCGCAGGCAAGTATGTGTTAGACGCCATTATTGAAACTAACGATTACAGGTGCGTTACCCTCAGAGCACGATTTACCGTTGAGGAGTGCGCCCCCGACTACGCCCAAGTGCTGATGTGCTACCCCAACACCGCCATTAACATGAAAGAATACCACCCCGAGTGCACTACCTTTGAGGTAACAGGCGTAAGCAACCCCTATATATCCGGCGCAACTGCACAAGCGGTGGACAGCACCATTGTGTATGCCCCAAGCACCCCCGGCATGGACACCGTTACCTACACCTTTACCTGCAACGGCGGAGACCCGATGAATGGCATACTATATATATATGTAGCAGAGTGCCCCGATAATATTGATACCGTGTCTTGCTACGGATACCCCGAACCTACCCCGTGGGGCATCAAAGAACTGAACCGTACCACAAGAACCGTGCATCCGTTTGCACTGCCTTTGGTGGGTGATATTGACGGCTGCGGCAGAAATGAAGTCCTTGTCTTTGAAACGTATCCCAGAGAGAAATGGGCAACGAATTCCCACGAGGAGTGGTACTCCGAAAAAGTGTTGATTCTTAACGACCAATTGCAACTTATTGACAGCATTGAAATACCATTAACATTTGTGGATGGTTCTTTCCCTATTGCCATAGCCAATGTTGACCCGGAAGTGGATAACTTAGCCGAAATTTTTATACTCACAGGCTCTGGAGCAACAAGAACCATAGAATGTTATAATTACGATGGCACAAGCGTAACAAAGAAAGCAGGTTTTATAGAAAGCAATATTACCGTACCTTTTGTTCATGGCGATTCTGAACTCCAGCCCAACCCGCAAATTGTGATTGCCGATATTAACGGCGATGGCGTGCCGGAGTTGTTTGTCTATGACCGAATTATTAACGCACAAAACGGCACCGTGATTGCCGCTTTGCCGGCAGGCAGCAGTTTAGCCAAGACTTACGATTACCCCGGTTCGGATTATTATATCTATTTCCCTGTATTAGCCGATGTGGATAATGACGGAGTATTGGAGATTGTATGCGGAAACGAGGTGTATAAAGCCTCTATTGATGAAGGCTCTATGACAGGAACGCTTGCCTTGGCGTATAAGGCGCCGCAGATACCCGGATTAGCAGATATGGACGGTATAGTTTCGGTGGCAGATATTGACTTGGACGGTTATTTGGACGTGGTGGTTACTACCTCCAGATTTGTGGCAGAAGATGCCAATACTATCACCTTTACTACCTGGGCATACGCTTGGAGTCCTTACAAAGGAATTGTGCTGGGAGATACTGCATTCTGGAAAAACACCATCACTAAAAATAAACATAACGATGATGAAGCGGACCCGGATGGAATATCCAGAGCCTTTATCGGCGATGTAAACGGAGACGGTTATCCCGAAATAGCCTTTACCTATCACCTTGGAATGACCTGTTATCGTTGGAACGATACCATCAAAGCCTTTAAGCAAATGTGGAACAAATTCACCACTGATGGATCAGGTTTTACCTCTATGACCATGTTTGATTTTAACCAAAACGGAAAACAAAAAATAGTATATAGAGACGAGAGTAATTTACGCATTATAGACGGTATTACCGGTGAAAATTTAATCACTTTCCCCAGTTTGGCGGCTACGGGTTCCGAGTATCCCATTGTGGTGGACCTTATGCGGGAAGGATACGCTCAAATATTGACAACAGCGGCTACAGGAGCAATGGAGAATATAGAAGAGGTATATCTTGTGAGTTATGGCAGCGTTTTGCCCGGCGCTTGGGCGCTCGCACGTCCTGTGTGGAACCAGCACGCTTACAATTCGGTGCATATCAATGATGACCTTACCGTGCCACGCATACAGATGAACCCTGCTACGGTATTTGCCGGCAAAAACGAAACTTTGGGCGATTCCGACGATGTGCGCCCATTCAACGGTTTCCTCATGCAACAAACCATCCTCAACCAGTACGGCGTGCCCTATTGGCCTATGCCCCATATTGTGTGGATTAACAACGGCAACGATACCATACCCAACGTGGTGGTTGACTTTGCCGGAGATTCCGCCGTGTTCAAAGGCTGCATCCAAAACATTGGTAGCGCCGCCATGCAAACGCCTATCTACTACACTCTCTATCAAAACGACACCCTGATGCCCCCGGGCACGATTATCAGAATGGATTCCATTAACCGGAATATGAAAGTGGGAGAGATCCTCTGTTTTGAAATAGTGCTCAAAAACCTCTCGACCCTCACACCGCTCACCTCTGTTTGGGTGAGCATTAACGACAAAAACGGCGACTACCCCTACCAGCCCCAGTGTGAAGTGGATGGCAGATGGGAGTTCCCGATTGAGCCCCGCAACGACTACGCCCAAGTGCTGATGTGCTACGACAGCACCGCTATTAACATGAAAGAGTATCACCCCGCGTGCACCACCTTAACAGTAACAAATGTAAGCAACCCCAAAATAGGAATAAAAGCAAACGCTGTTGATAGTACCATTGTCTATTACCATAACAAAATAACAGGCATGGACACCGTTACCTACACCTTTACCTGCAACGGAACACCGATGAACGGTATATTATATATTAAGGTAGTACCTTGCCCCGACAATATTGATGTGGTAGATTGCTGGGATACGATAGTGGGATTTCAGTTTGCCATAAGAGAGGTGTTTAACAGTACAACCATCTGCCCCAGCTGCCCCGACTCTATCGCCACCTACGTTAGCCCTATTGTGGGCGACTTGGACGGCGACGGTATCCCCGAAATTGTGGTGGCACGGTGGAATGATCCTGCCAATAGCAACACTTTCCGAAAGTTTACAAACCTCTACGTTTTTCCGGGCAACGACCGTACCAACGTGATTACCATTGAAACGCCAAATGGAAACTACCTGCAGGCAGGAGCCATCGCTATGGCGCGCGTGCCCATAAGCGATACGCTCACACCGCTCATCGTCATGATTGACGAAAATGGCTATCTGCGTGCCTACAATCCTTACCAAACATCGGGAGCCTATTCAAATCCAAAACAAGTGTGGATATCAGACTCTACCATAGTAGCCTCTTATGATAAAGAAGAAGATTGGGGTTCGGTGGCTTTTGCCAATTTCAACGGTGATTCCAACAACCAAATCTATGTGGCAGGTCGTATCTTCGATGCCGCAACCGGAAAATTTATCGTAGAAATTCCCGGAAATAAAGGAGCTACCCGTATCATGGGCAACACGCCCGTCTCCATTCAATATATGCCCACCGTAGGCGATATAGATGGATGCGGAAAATTGGAATATATCGCCGGTAACGAAATTTACAAGGTGGATATTGACAATAAAACAGTAACGCTCTTCAAAGACATTCCCCCGATAGAGGTAACGCCGTCGGTTTATATCACAGACGGGCATACCTTCTTAGCGGATTTCAATAATGATGGACATTTGGATGTTCTCGTAGTGAAATCGCATTATAACGCCCTAACCACAAGATACGCAATGGCGATATGGGATATAAAGGACCAAACGGTGCTGGGAGTAGGAATAGATACTACTTATGGCGCTAACTACAGAGGAATACCCTTTATTGGCGATGTGGATGGAGACGGAGAATTGGAAATCTTAATGACATCGGCGCGGCTTGTTGCCCCTACACCCTATGAAAGTGGCCATGTAAATGGCTACCGCTTGGATCTTGCTAACGGAACCATCAATAGAGAGTATAGACTGATTATAGATGATTATTCCGGCTCTACCGGTATTACGCTCTTTGACTTTAACAATGACGGCGTACCCGAATTGGTATATCGCGACGAAACATCGCTGAGAATCTTAAAGGCTGAGAACGGAACGTTTACAGATGTGGCAACCATCGGCGGAGTTACTTCCGGAACTTTTTATGAACATGCAATAGTAGCTGATATGGACAACGACGGCTCCGCAGAAATTATAACGGTAGGCGGAACAGATCTACAGGCTATACGAGGCTCGCTCCGCATCTACAAATCGGGTAACCAGTTCTCTTGGGCGCCCGCGCGTCCCGTGTGGAACCAATATGCTTACAACGTAGTAAACATCAACAACGACCTTACTATTCCGCAATACAGAATGAACTCCGCTACCCTCTTCCAGGGGAAAGACGAAAAATATGGCACTTCCGACGACCTGCGCCCATACAACAACTTCCTGCAGCAGCAATCGCTGCTCAACCAGTATGGCGTGCCTTATAGCTCCATGCCCCATATTGTGTGGTTTAGCAACAGCAACGATACCATACCCCACGTGGTGGTTGACTTTGCCGGAGACTCCGCTGTGTTCAAAGGCTGCATCCAAAATACGGGTAGCGCAGCGCTTCAATCCCCGCTATACTATACCCTCTATAAAAACGACACCCTATCGGGTTCAATTATCAAAATAGACTCTATTGACATGATGCTGATGGCAGGCGAGATCTTCTGTTTTGAAATAGTGCTCAAAGACCTCGCGAACCTCGCGAACCTCGCACCGCTCACCTCTGTTTGGGTTAGCATTAACGACAAAAACGGCATCTATCCATACCAGCCACAGTGCGAAGTGGAAGGCAGATGGGAGTTTATAATACCCGACCCCCCCCTCGGCGATTGTATAGAACAAGATGCCGTCTCCACCATGGGAACAGATTTCTGGGTCTCTTTTGCTACAACCACAATGAACACTGGCAACTACATAACACCATCTGTTAACGGATCTTCATACCTTCATGAGGTGCGAATAGTTACGGGAGCTGAACCGGCTACAATAAATTTCTATTTTACCGATAATAATACTCTTGACAAAGTGTTGCCAACAATACCGCCTAACACTGTTTATACCTACGAATTAAATGATGTCGAAAAAGCGGCGACTTATAATTATCTCGACAATCAAAATACGGGAACTATTAATAAAAAGTCCCTGCATATTACCTCTTCTTCTCCCGTATCGGTTTATGTTTTGCAGCAGACTGCATTCGTAACAGATGCAACTAACATTTTACCTTCAAGCAGTTGGGGAAGCGATTATTATCAAATATCATATGAGCCCCTAAGATATGGTGCCATCAAAGATAACTACAGTATCTCCGGGCGTGATGGATTTATAGTAATAGCTAAGGAAAACGGAACAACCGTGTACAAAAATTCGACATTCGCAGCAAACTTAGATGCAGGGCAGACATATTATTTCCAAGGACCGAATCCCACCAATATGTATCAAGGGTATCCCTACGATTTGACAGGCGCTCACATTACTTCCGATAAACCTGTTGCGTATTTTGTGGCTAATACTATGGCTCGTATTTGGGTAGGTGCTACTGCTGGAGATCCCCTGCTTCAACAGTTGCCTCCTGTGGAGCAATGGGGGATGGAATTTGTTGTTCCCAATACCATGCAGCAAACAGGAAGAGTAAGGGTTTTGGCTGCACACGATGGTACAGTGGTTACTCAAAGCGGCGCAACATCAATGATGACCAATCCCGGCAAAAACTCTTACAATTTAGATGCCGGTGAGTTTTGCGAGTTGGAAATTACCGGTGGTAATGGATGCTATATTACTGCCAACAACCCGGTAGGTGTTTGCGCTTATTTGGTTGGATATAGTTATTCCCCAGCACCTGGCAGTAATAAGGGAGATCCTGCTGTCGTATGGCTACCGCCTGTTACACAAACTATGAAGTCAATTATGATGGCTCCGTTTATCCCTACTGCAGGAAGTATTTCTCAACTGAAAGATCATTTTGCCACTGTGATTACGCCTACGGCAACCAAAGCAAACACAGCGGTTGGTATCAATGCCGACCCTCTTATTTCGGACGTTACTGCCGGAATTACATGGAAAGACAATGTAGGCGGTTCCGATTATTCTTTTGGTACCATGCAAGTGTATGATTCAACGTACCAGTTTGTCAATCCTGCCGGTCTATTCGTTTTGGGATATGGTTTGGGTAAAGAAGAATCCTACTATTATGTGGGCGGTTCGGCTACCAGGGTACTCTCTCCCACGCTGACAGTAAACGGCATACCTTACGACGAAACAGATACCTTTGATTGCGATACGTTAACTTTTAGAGCTTTTTCCACTGTCTCCAGCATTTTGATAGACGATGTGGTGTGGACATTAGACGGCGTTATGCTAACGGCAAAACAAGGCATTGCCCTGTGGGATACCATACTCCCGGAAGGTACCCATGTTCTTGAAGCGCGAATTGATTATGATGGAAACTGCTATAAGTTAACTTCGACGTTCACTGTAACAGGCTGCCTCACTAACCTCTACGCGCAGGTTACCGAGTGTCTCCCCGAAACCCCCATCAACCTCAAACAGTTGCTCGGCTGCAACACCACCGGAAACATTACGGTTGACGCAGGTCCCTATATCTCCGGCGCAACGGCTACCGTTACTACCGACAGCACGATTACCTACAAATACGCCGCGCTGGGATACGACTCCCTCACATACAGCATTACCTGCAACGGCTCCCCCATAAACGGAATACTCTACATTAACATCGCCGAGTGCCCCGACAACGTGGACAGCGTAGATTGCTGGATAACCATAGAGGCGCACGAGTGGAGTATTCAAGGAACAAGTACGAGCGAACTTTACCTCCCTTATCAAACGCCTATAGTGGGTGATGTGGACGGCTGCGGTATTCCCGAAATACTCGTTGCCAAAAATTTACCATACGATGTGAGTGGGAACGAAAAGATAGTGAACGCCATTGCTATTTATAAAGGCAATGACCTTACTACCGTTTGGAACACCATTGAATTAAAGAGTCCGTTTTACGGTAATCGTTTTACAAGATTCGGAATCGTGAAAACAAAGATTGATAACATCACCGACACTGTAATCATTGTGGTGGCAGAAAGCGACCGGTATCTGCGGGCATATAATTATGAGGGCGATATGCTTTGGAAAAGCGATGTCGTTTATCATACAACAATCACTGATGGCAATTCGCCCGGCTTCGCTGATTTTAACCACGACGGCATCCCCGAAATTATGGTGAACGGGAAAATCTTTGATTCCCGCGACGGACATTTGCTTTGCGCCACTCCCGATGAACAGCAATACCCACACTGTATCTCTATTGCCGCCGACCTCTTCAATACGGGAGAACTCAACTTTATTGTAGGCAACAAGATTTACACCCCCACAGCTGCCTTAGACGCACTTATCCCTGTAATGGAATTATCGCTTACGGTTGACCCTACCGACACTGTTCCGTCGGCGCTCGGCACGAGACCTGCTTTTACCAGCGTTGGCGCTTCGAGCGATGATGGCGGAAGAGTTTCGGTGGCAGACTTGGATAACGATGGACAATTAGAGTTAATCTATCAATTTGCACGTCATGTATCAAACGCTACTTATGTCGGCGAAACATTTATTGCCGTTGTAGATCCGAGAACCGGCGACACAAAGGCGTCCAAATATTTTCCATACGCCCCTTATAGTTCGTGGCCCTTTGTGGGCGATATTGACGGATGCGGAAAACCCGAAATCGTATTTATTTCCAGCAGAGCAAATGCTGTTGATGATCCTAACGAATGGCCCTATATGAAAATGCACGCCTACAAATATGACCCGACAAAACCTTTATTACAGAAATTTTGGACAATAGAGCATCGAGATGGTTCGGGAATGACCGGAATGACCCTCTTTGATTTTAATCAGGATGGCATTATGGAGATTGTTTATCGCGATGAACAGAATATCAGGATTATCAATGGAAGTATGATTAGCCATATTACCGGCGCCGATACAATAGTGTACAACCTTGGCTCCCGCCCGAATACGGCAGGAACAGGAGCAGAATATCCGGTTGTTGCCGACGTGGACGGAGACGGACAGGCAGAGATTGTTATCGTGGGCGGCACTTCTTATTCAGGCGGAGACTATGGAGACCTTTTGGGTGAATTATGGGTATATAAATCGGGCGACCCGCACCAAAACCCATGGGCTCCCGCACGCCCCGTGTGGAACCAACACGCATATAACGTAGTACATATCAACGAAGACCTTACTGTGCCCAAGTATCAGATGAGCCCCGCGGCAGTATTTGCCGGTGAAGACGGAATTTTGGGCACCTCCGATGATATACGCCCATTCAATGCCTTCTTCCAACAGCAAACCTACCTCAACCAGTACGGGCTACCCTACATGCCCGCTGCCCATATTGTATGGATTAACAACGGCAACACCGTGCCCGATATGAGCCCCATTGCCGGAGATTCTATCGTATTTAGAGGCTGCATCAAAAATATAGGAGATGTCGCGCTGCAAGCCCCCATCTACTACACCCTCTATAAAAACGACACCCTGCCTTCGGGCTCAATTATCAAAATGGACTCTATTAACGTGATGCTGATGGCAGGCGAAACCTATTGCTTTACAATAGTACTCAAAGATATTGCCATGCACTCCCCTTACCTTGACCCCCTCACCTCTGTTTGGATAAGCATTAACGACAAAAACGGCGACTACCCCTACCAGCCACAGTGTGATGTGGATGGCAGATGGGAGTTCCAGATACCCACCCCATATAGCAATGCCTGCGAAATTCCCGACTGGGAGCGTTTGAGAATGGCAGTAAATATTCACAACGCAGATACTATCACTATCTACGTAAAAAATCACCCGACAGTAACGGAAGACCTTGCCGCAGGCAGATTGGTGCTGTGCGACTATTATAACTGGATTGATGTTACAAGTTTGGCTACGGCAAATAAATATGGCGCAAGCACTATTACGATAGATGTAAAGAGAGAAGTTGTTATCCGGTCGGAAGAAAACACACCGGGACCCTCCGGCAAGTTGATTACGCTTTACACGCGCATAGACTCTGTGTTGTCAACAGGGATGGGGAATACCCGCCACTTTAACGTAACCGTAAGTACCGGCGACCTTACATTAACCAATATTGTGGTACACGGTCTCGACACCGCGGGCGGCGTAGAAGTCTATGGCGCTTTAACCATTAATGAAGGCGCGGTGATACAGAACTGTTTCAACAGTGAAAACGGCGGCGGCGTACAGGTTGAGCAAGGCACAATTACGATGAACGACGGTCTCATCTATAGCAATGAAGCAGGAAAAAGAGGCGGCGGCGTATTTTTGAATAATAACACATTTACCATGGTTGGTGGCGTTATCAGTTTCAACACTGCCGTCAGCGGCGGTGGCGTTTATCTCGCCGGCGGCAATATGAACATGACCGACGGCTTTATCAGCAACAACTTTACTGCCCCAATTCCTCCTAATCCTGTTCCTACTCCTATGCCTGATATAGATGGTTATACGTTCAAAGGCAGTGGTGGCGGTATTTTAAACGCCGGCACCGGAATCGTAACCATATCCGGTACCGCATACATCAACAGTAACACCGCCCTTAGAGGTGGCGGTATCGCTAATATTAACACCGGAATGGTGACCATGTTAAGCGGTTTCATCAGCGGCAACACCGCCAGCGGTTCAAGTGGTTATGAAGGCGGTGGCGGTATTATCAGTTATTCTCGAGATAATTCTTATGGAACAGTAAACATCTCCGGCGGGACTATTCGTGGTAACTATACCAACGGCACCGGTGGCGGTATTGACATCAGGGGTACCCTCACTATTAGCGACTCTGCCATCATCGGCGGTACAGATACGCTTGCAACAGCAGCCATTGACGGTGATTACAGTAACAGAGCCGCTCGAATTGGCGGCGGTGTTCATCTTCGCGGTCAATCGCCACGAAAAATGATCATGTCCGACAATGTAAAAATCATAAATAACACAGCAAATCAAAGAGGTGGGGGTATCCATTCGGCAGGTGTAAGGGTGGAAATCACCGGTGGCACAATCAGCGGCAACTTAGCCGTTATGGATGGTGGCGGTATCTCTGCCACCACTGATGCCGTTGTGGATATGGAAAATGCTGTCATTACCAACAACAAAGCCATTCGACATGGCGGCGGTATCTATGCCTCCGACACGGTGCATCTAAAAAATGTTGCCATCACCAACAACACAGCCAATTGTAACAACGGTACAAGCTATCCGGGAGGCTATCACGGCGGCGGTATCTTTATGTCCAACCCCCGCAAATTGACAACAAGCGGCACCATAACCTTCAGCGAAAACCGGACACAAACACCTTATTGGGTGCAAGATAATAGCACATCATATACTCCACCCGCCGGTTCTGACATATCGCCAGCCACAGGGTCGCAGATAATACTTTATGCGGCTACCTATACTGCGTTAAGGTCGCCCGAAAACACCTTTTCGGCGCCTCCCGCAGGAAAGTGCGAATTTCTCTACGCCTACAACAACTACGACGTGAACTGGACGCAAGGAGATACGGTTTGCGACCCATGCAACATCTCCATGGATACCCTGGTGTCCGTAATGGCAATATGTGAAGGAACAACCATAAATTTAACAGATAATATAGTAGCATCCAATTATGATACAGTATATTATTTTAAAGACAACATGACCGATACCATAAAGAACCCAACACATTTTATAGTGCCCCCGCCGCAGACGCCTCCAACGCCGATAACGAT
>Ga0123356_10003792_pt1 | contig 15735 bp, 16 predicted proteins | sample TergutEmb28metaG_2_FD_92546 | JGI IMG/M metagenome (GOLD analysis project Ga0123356, IMG submission 92546) | Embiratermes neotenicus P3 segment gut microbial communities from Petit-Saut dam, French Guiana - Emb289 P3 | ecosystem: Host-associated > Arthropoda: Insects > Digestive system > Gut ... | reverse complement strand
TGTTCTTGATCATCTGTTGCATAGTGTTGCTAACCGCATCCATAAGGATCTTAAAGAGGCTTTGATCCGCCTCAAACAAGGCTCTTAGTTCTTCAGGTATAGTAAAGACCATGTGCCGATGAGTGCTGGCGTATCAAAAGGGGTATTTTAAAAAATACGGGGTCTTTGTTTTCGCCTGCCGTTAAGTAAAATGGCATTTTATCTCTGCCCTCAACAACAACCTTGTGCAATACCTCGGTGCATATCGAATCGCCGAATTCTTTGAGACGCGCTAAATTTTCAATAGCTTGGTCTACGTTGTCTAATTTTTGCTTCAAATCCTCCGCAAGCTTATTTTCACTATCCAAAACCGACAAACGCTTTTGCAAGTGACTTTGTTGCTTCTCATACCCCGCAAAGACCTTTTCAAACTCGGGACGCTTAATCAGCCCGTCAAGATACATCTCAATTAGCTTTGACTTGCGAACGGCGATTTTATCAAGCCCCGTCATGACTTCCTTTAACTCATCCCCTTTGTTTGGACATTCGGCAATGGCGCGGCGTACACCTTCTCGTAACTCTTGCACAACAAAATCTTTGTTTTCAATAACCCCATTTAGAACAGCTAAGAAATTTTCCCGCAAAACCCACTCAGGAACAATTTTACAGTTACAACCGACTTTTTTGCCCTGCGCGTTGACTTTCTCCTTGCCGTACTTTTCAGCCTCGGAGCATTGCCAAATAATCTGCGGACTATTTGACGTGCTGTTGTTTATTTTGCGCTTAAAGGTCGAGTTGCAATAGGCGCATTTGACTTTGCCGCTCCATACATGGCGGTTGGAGTATCGGCTTTTTTCAACTGTTACGTTTTTTCGGCGTATGATTTCGGCTTGTACGCTGTCAAATATTTCCTTAGCCACAATGGGCGGGTGGCTATTTTCAACTATGATTTGTTTTTCTTCGCCTTCGTTGACTTTGCGTTTGTGGGTCAAATAGTCGGTTGTTATGCGCTTTTTCTGTTTTAGCACGCCGATGTATTTCTCGTTTTTGAGCATTCGCAATATTGTCGCGTTTTTCCATCGCGCCGCTCCGTCTGATGCGGGAATTCCTCGGTTTTCAAGCTCTTTATTCACAAGCTGAACGCCCATGCCCGACAAATACAAATCAAAGATAAGCCGCACAATTTTTGCCGCATCCTCATTGATGGTGAGTTTTCCGTTTTTTAGGTTGTACCCATGCGGACACGCGCCGAATACAAAGCCTTTTTCCATTTGCCGTTTTTGTCCCCAGCGAACCCGCTCGCTCGTTTTTCTTGATTCCTCTTGGGCGATTGAAGACATTATCGTCAAACGCAATTCCGCGTCAGGGTCGAGCGTGTTAATATTATCATTCATAAACACCACCCCAATACCTAATCCCTTTAACTTGCGCGTATAAGTTATGCTATCTAAAGTATTACGCGCAAAACGGCTTATTTCTTTTGTAAGTAAAAGGTCGAACTTGTGCGCCTCGGCATCGGTAACCATTTTCTGAAATCCCGCGCGCTTCTCAACACTCGTCCCGCTTATACCCTCGTCAATGTAAAGTCCGCAAAATTCCCACTCAATATTATTTTCGATATATTGCTCAAAATACCGCTTCTGATTCTCTAGGCTGTTTAGCTGGTCATCCTGTTCTGTCGAAACCCTGCAATAAGCACAAACGCGCTTCATAATCCCCATTTCCACGCATTATTATTGCTCATTTATGTTTTTATAGCTTACCCTCAACTATTGCATATTTGGTTATATTTAATACAAAATTATGCAGTTGCGCTACTCCTATTATATATTATAGCCCCCCCCCGCATTGTCAAGCGTTTTTTTGCACTTATTTTATTATTTCCAAAAGTTCATATTTATTAACTGTTTAATCATGCTCTACTCGTAAAGAGTAGGAAGAAACATGTGAATAAAAATGTGAAATCTATTAAAATAATGAGTGTTTGTCTTGTAATGGTTCTGATGGCATCAATGTTTTTAATAAGCGGTGTTAATGCGCAAGCTGATGAGCCAGAGTTACCTCCTTTGGACTTAGACAGTAGAACAGCCCTACCGGGAAACTCTACTCTGCCAATTCCGGATGACCCGGAGCCTGACCGTTTTGGATACAGTAACGAAAAATGTGGACAGTTATACAGTACAACAGGAGCGGCAGTTGGTGTGTATGGGGCTCAGGTAGTTTACCTTGACCCGAGCGGCACAGATAGTAACCCATTTTTCGTCCCAACAGTAGTTGTCAAATGTGACAGTAATTTGGGCAATTATTGGGGTGTCTTTGATATAGTGATTACGGCTACTGCAAAGTTCCCAAATGGAACGCCCGTTCAATTGTTTCAATATAATTCCTTAGAGCACCTGATTACACCCGAAAGTGCGGCAGGAGCTACTCAGTTTCAACAAGGCATAACAATGGTTGTCAATATGATCAAAAACTCGTTTCCAAGTATAAGCTTTGTACCTGACATTACGACCGGCAGTACCAGTGGCGGAGGTTTTTTAGATGGGTGGACAGTTGCTGATAGCAAATCGGGTAACAGTGCGACATCAACGTTCCATCAAACTTGGTATGTAGCTATACCGCCATCACAGCGAGGTCATCAATTTAGCTTTAGATTACAGTGTGACCCACAGGTGCCGGGGAACTATGTTGTCGATTTTAATTATGACATAACACTTGGAGGCGCAGGCTACGCACACGAATCTATTAACCAACAAGTGGTTTACGAATACAATCCTACTCCAGGAGCCCGCATTTCAAGAGTTGAAAGTTATAGCAAACTTAATAGTGGTAGTGTCAATAACCCCGGAAATGTAGTAGGCTTTATTGATGAGCAGTGTGCACAGCTATATGCACCTTATAAATATGACCAAGCAATGATTGTTGGAGAGCTGAACACACAAAAATCAGGTCGTGTTTACATTTATGGTTACATAGGACCAGGTTATCTCTATACCAACCTGTTGGTGTACACTTCATCCGACGGTGTCAACTGGAACCAACTCCCATACAATTATGTCTATAAATCAAAACTGGGTTACATTGATTGCGGAAAAGCAAACAACATCAAATATGTCTCAATAGTCCTCTATAATCACAACGATTGCAGTTCAATGGTGTATGTTGATGCAGTATACGTATACAATTATTAAATTCGAAAATACATAGCTACAACGACGACAATCAGCCTCAAACAGAAATATGCGGTGTCCTCACCGCTTTTTTATTTAAGTCGGAAATTAATTTAAAAAGCAGAACTCAAGAGAACACATGCTGACCTACAAAGAGTGCATCTAATTTTAGTTCAGTCACCAAGATTTTTTGATGTAGCCATCGTTATCCACTTCTACCTCTACACCATCTATCAAGTATTTTTTATCGCCATCTGCTCGTCTTTTTTCTGATTTCATGTATTCCTCTATTAACGCGTTTATTTCTTTTTCTCTTTCAGCCTTAGATGGAGTGCTAAGTTTAACAATGACATATACACCAGCTACGACAATTATCCCGGGTACTATCAGCATTAGCGACATTTTGGAGATTCATCCACTAATACACTAAAGATGCATTAATTTAAATGCTTGCACTCATTAAGCGGTGTAAACGCTATTGTCGTGAAGAAGTTACACACTCGTTATCCATTCGTTAATTTGATACATTGCGTCATGTCATCAAACATCCTATTTTGCTTTGTTTTTGGATTCAAATTCCTTAAACTTGAACAAAAAGGGTGCATTGTTCGGCAATCCGATAATCGCCTGTCCCAATTTCAGCCGCGCAATATCCCAATCCTCAACAACATGCGCCTCGCGAATTTTTTCATCTATGCCCCTGTTCGCCACAGACGACATAAAAGTCTCCGATTTTCGGCTCTTGCCATGCAAGCCCTGAATATATTCCCGTGATTCCTTATCGTTCACCCTAAAGCAAATAGAGGTTGAAAAGCCCGACAACAAGCTCTTTGCGCGTTCGTTCCCGCTTTTACCATCGCTATACGCCTCATAAACCTGCTCGACGTTCTGTACTCCAATCAAAAACTTTACGCCAAGACTGCGCCCAAAATTGACGGCGTTGTCAACGTGTTGCAAATGGGGCATGAGCTTAAACTCGTCAGCAATAAAATAGACATTGCCCTCGCTTTTTGTGCGGCATAACGCCTCTTTTATTGCAAGGTCAAACAAAAGACTATAAATCGGCGCAAGCGTTTTACCGATTCCGATGTCGTATTCAATAAAGATTATACGTCCGCCCTTTGCTCTCACGAGTTGCCTTATGGACAAAGTGCCTTTTTGTTTAAAGTTGCCGATGAAAATTTCCCTTATCAATTCCTGTATTTCCGCCAATACGCCTAAGGCTTGGTTTGATGTGCCGTCTCCGATGTAGTTTTTCATTGCTTTTAGGTCGCTGTGTAGATTAATCATTTTTGTTATAATTTCGACGTTTGCTGATTCCCAATATTGCCGCAGGTCGCGGTTGCTAAAGCGTTTGGGGTCTTTGTCTCGGCAACAATGTAGTAGTGCCGCGCTGAACAAATCTTTTGCCGCAAGGGGGAAAAATGGCTGTTGTGATTTTACTATTTTTTCATTGAACAGGGTTTTTGCGATTTCGATAATGTTTTCTTCCATGTGTTCGTCGCGTTCGATTTCGTTGAATATGTTCCAGTAGTCTTTTTTGCCGTCAAGTCCAATACTTTTATCGTCGTTGCTGATTACAATGTCTTTGCCTTCGCGGTAAAATTCTTTGTAATAATCGCCCTTCGCGTCAAAAATAACCATAACGTCGTTTTCAGATAAATTCGCTTGAAACTGCGCTATTGCCTGACAAATGGCGTTGGTCTTACCCGTTCCGATACCGCCGATAAACAACAAATGTTTACTTAGCAAATCTTCGTCAAAAATTACTTTCTGCTCCTTCTTATCCTCGAAAACACATATAACTTTGCTTTTAGGCTCAATAATCGGCGGGACTTTTTGAAGCTCGTTTCCGTCAAATGTGGCAATTTTAACTCTTTCCATTGCGGTACAACCTCAAGCGGTTAATACAATTATAGTTCTTGCCCTTTTTTATTTGTGTTGTCCCCACCTGTTGACGCGCCGCCACTGCCCCCCAAACTTGCCGTTATCGCGTCTTCGCCCCCTGCATTGCCGCTTCCTCCAGAGGTTGTTCCTTGCCCTTGTTGGGAACCGTCGGGCAAATTCTGCTTTCCTGTGTTTGTAGCTCCCATCTTATTACCCTCGGTTCCCTCCGGTATCTCCTCTATAGGAATAGGCTTCATTTCTTCTCCGCTGATTAAATTAATACCTGTAGCCTTTTCGTCCTTGTGGTAATCTTGAACTGTTTGATACTCATTGTCACGCCAATAGTTGTCCTTCATCGCTTCATCTGGGAATGTATCGCCAAAGCAGTATAGCAACTCGCCTCTGGATGTGGCATAAATTTCTGAAGGTGTTCCCATATCCTCAATATACTTTGCGTCATACCCCGCCTCTCCCATTACAGTCCCAATCGTTTTATACTCTATAAAACCTTCTTCGTTTGCATGTTCTGTATTATAATTTTCGACATATTCTTCAATTTGGCTACCCGCCCATATTTCATCATCAGTAGCATAATTAGAACATCCGCCATAGAAAACAGGTCGATATGTTTTTCCACTATGTTCTTCCACATAATTCGTAAGCGCGGTGAAATCATGTGACATTTTGTCAAATTACACCTGTACTTATTTACGACGCACTACCGGATAGAACGCTATCTTTGGATTTTTTATATTCCGTGCTTTAATGTACGCCAAAACGGACGCTTTTACGTATTCGTTTTCCTCGTAAGTTAGCTCTCTCTTTACTGGCGCAATTACTTTTCCAGAACCTGAAAGCTTTATCACGATGCCGCCAAGCTCGTGATTCTCAGGGGCACCCCAAAACCTTATAGTCAGCCCTTTTAAAATGTCCTCGTCAAAACTCACAATTATGCAATTAAACTTTATTTCTAAGTGCATATGCGTAATAATTTCAGCGATTTCTTTTTCGTCCATTACGCACTTCCTATCTGCTTTTTTATTGTATTGTTCATCAATGCTCGCCCCTATACTGCCATAAGGCGATTCGTCCCCTGCGTCAAGCATCATATTATAATTTTTGCGCCTCGTCGTTATTCAATTGAGCGTCAAATAGTGAGTTGAAATCCGGCGCTTTATTCTCTGCTATACTGCTGAATATGTTTCCGGCAAGGAAATTGAAGCCTTGCATAAGTCCCAAAGCCACTATATAGGCGACTAATGCTTTTTTGATATTGTCTCCGACTGAGCTTTTTTCTTCTTTTCCCGTGTCTTTGTCAGTTGTGACCCAGTAAATTGAGGCAAGGTCTATTAAAAAGCCGTTTTCAATCTTTTTGCCGTCAATCGAGAGTTCTTGTCCATCGAATTTTTCGCCGTCTTCAAACAAAATCTTGCACACATTATCTGACGTTGTGATTTTCATGTGCTACACCGATTACATACCTTGCCCTTCGTTATTATTATTTGGTGTGGTTTGTGGGGTGGTTTGCCCTGCGGTTGTCTTTGATGGGTCTTTGCCGCCTCCCGCCGCGTTATCTTTTGCGATAATATCGTCCCCTATAGCACCGCAACCGGATTCCCCGCCTGTGGGTTTTCCTTCGGTAGCTTGTCTTTCTTTCATGATTTGCTCAATTTCTGGTCTAGTCTTGCCCCTAACGGGACAACCCGCCTCATCTAAACCTTTGACCTTTGCGGAAAAATCTTCTTCCGAAGCTCTTATTCCGCTTGTTTTCTCGTCATTGTGAATCCCGCCATACCCCGGATGATACCCTTCTGGGACAGCCGCCGCTGTGCTACCTCCGCCAATATGATGATGTATCAACTTGTCATCCATATAATCTCCATATTGAGGGAAATGCTGTGCAAATTGGTCATCTACTATGGGTGCCTTTCCGCTATCAATGCGCTGAGAATTTTCTTCACTAAAGTATTCTGGATGATTTCCTTTAAGTTCTTTGAAAAAATCGTTTCCATTTCTTTCCCAACCTTGAGAATTTGCATTGCTTTCTCCGCACCCTTTATACTGCATTTCAGCCGTTAGTTCTTCGGGATGGTCTAATGTATAAGAGCGGCCATCATTCGTATAACGCTCTTGAGTTATTTCTTCTTCAGGAATATTTTCGTAGGCAGGTATTCCCAAAAAATCAAACCTTCATTTTTTCAAAGAGATTATTTATTGAATCAGCAATTTCCACCTTGTTCATTGTATCAAACTCTTGGCAAAAAACTTTACCTGTGTCATTATCAACAAAAATATAATACCCATCATCGCCCTCTATCGTAGCTGTTCCAATTTCGATGCAATGTCTCTCAGGAAAAGCCATTTTAGCATTATTAGACCAAAGCAACACATTTTTGGTAGCTTCTTCAAAGCTACTTATCTTTCTTAGGTCTATCATTATATTTCCTATTGTAGTTTCAATTCTGAAAAAGTAATATGAAGAAAAATAGTCTTTTAATTCATTACGCAGTTCAAAGCCGATGTTGTTTTCCAGCTGTTTCCAATCAACTGCTTTGTCTTGTGCTATTGGTTGCCAACGTATCCAATTAGAAGCGTTAGGTTCTCCAACAAACAAATTCTTATTCCATCGTTCACTATAAGGAATGGAGGGGTATTTGTTAAACTTTTTGAAAAATTCTTCTTCATATCTCACGAAAAACTCGGTCATTTCTTTCATCATTTTTAGTTTACCTCATAATTTTTATATTACATGCCTTGTCCTGCTTGTTGTCCTGCTTGGGTTACTTTTCCTGTCGCTGATTTTGCCGATTTAGCGAGTATATCCTTAGCGATTTCCCCTGCGTTTTCGGGATTCTGTGCCATACTTGCCGCCGCCTTGCCCATTTCGGCGGTTTTTGTCAGTATATCAGTTGCTATTTTCCCCGCATCTTCGCCCATTTAACAAGCCTCGTGAAAAGTTATACTATTGATTGTAATAAAAAATAGGGTGGAGAAATTATAAAGTTTTCTCCCTGTTTAATCGTCGTCATCGTTGCTTGCTGTCGTCGCGTTTGGTGGTGTTTTGCCGAGCCATTTATCAACGCCGTGCTTGCCGAGTGTTTGTATGTCGTGTATCATCGCGCCGACTTCGCGTATTGCTTTTTCGGTGTCTTTCCAGGGCAGAACATCTTCATAGCCTGTGTATTCTTCTTTCTTTGCCTTGCGTCTGATTTCCATTACGCTTCCGCCGCCTTTGGTCTTTACAGTGAACACCAAATTAGGCTTAAATGCGAACAACAACAAAGCTACAAAGCTGATTATTGACGATATTATTGCCAGTATAAGCACACCGACATTTAGTCCGCTTCCACCATAACCGCCGTAGCCTCCATAGCCGCCTAGACCGCCTAAACCTCCGACAAGAACAGTACCTACTGATGAGCCGCCCATAAGACTGCCAAAACTTACGGCGCAACACAGCAATTTAGCTAAAAACATTCTTTTAATTATGAAGAAGGGTACAAGTCCCGCAATTCCTAAAATTACGGCAAAAGCAACCGCATTTTCATACAAAGAACTAACAAAAATATTACATAGTAGCGCTATTCCTAAAAACGCCAAAATGCCCAATATTAGGTTCAAAGCCGCAAAGCGGTAGTCCTTCCGCGCCTCTATGCCTGCAATGTCATTTAAGTTGAAATGATGTTGTATTGTTGTTCTGCCTCTAATGGAGCGTCCTGTCGCCCTGAAAATCAATCGCTGATTTGTTACCTGCAGCCGCCCTTCTGCTCGCATAAACTTTAGTTTTGTTTGTAAAACGGCAAGGTCGTATTGCTTTATAGGTACTTCGTTGTCGTTGGTTTTTATACAGTCGGGGACGATTTTCATATTACGCTCGTATGTATTGGTTGCGTTTTCTTCGGGTTCGTCAAGTCCCATCCTATTTTTCATAGATTCTAGTATAGCAGAATGTTCACTCAATTCCCTTAAACCTCTCTCTTATAAATGAGAGCTATAATTAAATAAAGTTTGTTAAAGTTGAAGTCGCAACTATCATAACATGAGTATTGTATCATTTTTTTATAATGTTGGCAACCTGTTTTCAACAAAAGCCAGGGTCATTTCACCGAATGTTACAAATTGTAACATTACTTAAAAAATGTTGATATATCAACGTTTTGTAAAACAATTGATTTTTAACGAACAGTTTAACAACTGCTTAATGTAAAATATCTCCACTTCTAAAAATGCTTATAAATCGCCATTTACTATGGATTGTTACAGTTTGTAACAATCCATGAAATCGCCATGAACAAAAGCAGTTATTTTTTCGACATCTTTATACTCTGCCGTCCTTCGCCTTTTTGTTCGCCGAAGTTGTCAAGCGGGTTAAACCTATCAAAATTACGCTTCAAGTCCGACCCAAACATCTCCGCATACTCCTTAACTATATCAATTGAGCTGTGCCCTAAAATGCTTTTCAGTCTAAAAATGTCCCCGCCGTTCAAAATCCAATTCTTGGCAAATGTATGGCGATATAGGTGTATGCTTGTTTTCTCAACGCCCCGCGCAAGATTGTACCGCCTTATCGAAGTCGCAAGCGTTCCCTTCGGCAACTTTTCACCAAACCGATTACAAAACAAATAACCATCAGGCTCACCTTTTCGATACAGCAAATAGTCAAGTAAGATTTTTTCAAGCCGTAACGACAACGGAATTATGTATTGCCGCCGATTTTTGACTTTTTTCAATATAATTTCATGGTTTTGGAAGTCAACATCTGATATTTTCAACTCGCAAATAGTCCCAAGCCGATTGCCAGTACCTAACAAATAATTTGATATTACCCAGTCGCGGTACTCCGTAAAATCACACTTCTTAACATCAGGCTTGGCAAGCAAAAGCTTAAGCTCCGCATCTGTATATGTATTTTTTACCTTCTTTTCCTGTCGAATGAGCCTAACCTTGAATTTCGGCATATAGTCGCGCTCCATAAAAAAATATAAAACCGCCCGAAGCCCACGAAGATATGAATTGACCGTAACGCTTGAAATATCCCGACTTTTCAGATAAGCAACATAGTTTTCCACAACGTCAAGCGTTACATCATAACAATAATTCTCACCACTAAAAAAAGCCGTAAAATACTTAATATCGTCCTGATAGCACTTGATGCTCACTTCCGACAAATTCATGTTACGTTTGACCCTCACAAATTGTTCAAATCCCGAATTGATTGTAACTTTTGCCGTTGCACCTTGCAGATTGATAACATTTTTCATATCGACCCCTCCATAATATAGGGTATGTCAGAGACGCAAAATTAGACGCTCTGATTACCCTTAAAATTTGTAAATAATCAGGACGTCAATTTTGAAAAATAGCTTGTCATTCTTGTCCGCATCTGTTATAATTAGAAACGGACAAACCCTTACACCATGCGGGCTTGTCCGTTTAGTCTTAAAAATTAGTGTACCATCGGAAGTTGGATTTTGTGGAAGTTCTGATTAACAGTTAGTCAGATTTTTCCAGTTTGTCCTACGATGTGAAATTTTCAAGAGTTGAGCGGATTTTGCCGCGTGAATGACTGATTATTTTCCAGTTAGACGTATTGATTACCTGTGATTATTATATTCTAAATTGGCTAAAATGTCAAATATTTTTCAGCGTGTGCGGTCATATTCGTGAGTGCGGTCGCGGGTGTGGGTTTCTCTTTGCAGTTGTTTTATTTGGGATTGCTCTACTTTGTCGATTAGTTCAGTTCTGCGGGGGCTGTTGATGATTTCGTCCCATTTTTCGCGGTGGGATTGGGTTGTTTGGACAAGGGAATATTCGTGGGATTGACGTTTTTGCGGGGATAGGTTGGGTTCGGCGAGTTGTTTATTGATTTTGTCTTTTGCGGCTTGGGGGCGCATAATTTCATTGACGAGTTGTTTGTCGCTGTTTTCAATTATAATTTGATGGACGGCTTCGGCGGTTACGCCGTGTTGGGTTAGGGCTTCGTATAGTTGGGTTTGGGAATTTCGTAATTTGTCTATAGTTTTTTCAAGCGAAGGATTATTTTTGGCTGATTTCTTTAAAAAATTGATGTTTCTTTGCAGGGATTGAAGGGTTTCTACGTGGGCGCGTGTTTCTTTTTCGTCCAAGCGGTTCACCTCAAATAATAGGGCTGTTTCTGCACTCTGCAAAAGTTATAGGGGAGTGGGTATAAAAGTATGAGTTGGTTTTGCAGGGTGGCGAATTCCTGCGTGCCCTCTTTGTGGTCGCCGTCAGGCGGCGCGCAAGCGAGCGGAGCGAAGCTCATGCACTTCCGCGTAGCGAAGTGTAGGCTCCCCCCGTTCAGTGAGCGAAAACTTGGAGCGAGCGAGGGGGAACGGGGGGTATGTCCGTAAGCGCCGCCGATGGGGACGGCGACATTAGCCCTGTCCGCATTTTATTTGTTTTTGCCTTTAGTGATTTCGTCAAGATGCCGCTCAAGCTGCATTTGTTGTAAACTTGCACGGGCTGACGCGGGTGTTTCTCTCATTTGCTCCAACAAATCATATATCAACGCACGGTCGGGGTGGTTATCGGCAATTTGCTTTTGGTCGCGGTATTCTTCCACGATTGCGTCAAGCTCTTTTTTAATCTCCGCCGCACGGGCGGTCAGCTTTTCTGCTTCTGAGCGTTTAAGGTCAATTTCTTTGCGGATACGTTCAATTTCAAAAGGAGCCTCATCAAAGGAAACGTGATATTTTGAATTAAAAGAATGTTGCGCGACGCGGATTTTCTGGTTTAAAAGTTCAAGCTCTGCGTTGATTTCTTTTTGGCGCTTGATTTGCCAAGTGTACAGACTTTTACTCTCTGTTTCTAAATTCGCGGCGTTGCCCCGCCATTCCTCTATTTTTGTAATTTTCCTCTCCATCATTCCCGCACGAGCCTCAAATTCGGGAGTTTTTTCAAGATATTGTTCAGTTTTTAGATTTGTCAAAGAAAAACTCCGATTAAGCATGACAAAATTATTATTCAATTCATACAGATGCAACGCAATTCCTTTAGCCTCGCGGTAATTTTCGCGCGGCGTACCAATTATTCCTATAGTTCGCGCCGTTTTTTCGTCTTGGGGCTGATGAAATTCGATTACTCGCTTCGCCGCTTTGAGGGTAGTTCGCATTTGATTTGGTATCGCTTCGGCGTTGCTCGACGCTTCTATGTGCTTTAACATTTTTTCGAGTTGTTGCATTAATTCCCTCATAGTTTGCGCCATTTTTTCTTGGTTGTCTTCCATCAGATTGAGCCTCCTCGGATTTTATCTTGGTATGCCTCTTCGTTTCGTTTTGTTGAGCTTTTTTTGGAGTGTGTCCAATCCTGCGATTATTTTTTGGAATTCGTCCTCGGGGATTGCGTCGGCGTCAAGTTGCCGCCCGAGTTGCACCAGTTTATCAATCTCGTCATTGACGTTGAAACGCGGTTTTGGCGGTTGTCGCCGCCTATTTCGCCAAAAAGTATCGTACATTGAGTAGTCGCAGACTTCAAGAACGGAGAGCGGTATTCGTCCGCGATATGGGTTTGCGGTTTCTAACATCTCGTCAATCTCGGCGATTTGGGCTTTTTTCTTCTCCAGCCCCGACCTTTTTAAACTCAACTCTTTTTTAACGTGCTCTATTTCTGCGGGTGCGTCGTCATAGGCAACATTATGTTCTATCTCAAAATTTCGTTGTGCGTCGCGGATTTTTCGTTCAAGTTTTCTGATTTCCCAATCCATATCTCCTTTGCGTATGAACTGCCAAAAGTGCATTTTTTGGCGCTCCGTCGTCATTTTCTCGCCTTTGTCTTGTAATTTGTCAATGCTTTTAACGCGCTCGTCTGCGTCCTCCGAGCGGCATTCCAAGTTGAAAATTTCGCGCTCATAGCAGTCGCATTCGATTTTCAAAGTTGCTTTCTCGCATTTGAGGCTTGCAAAACTTACATTCGTTTTTTCCTCGTTTTGCGCCGTTTTTTCGTCTTGGAGATATTGACGTACTGATTCATTTGCCCTCATCAGGGTAGCGCGTAAGTCTTTGAAGTCGTTGCGTTTTTGGATTTCGCGGTTATAATCGCCTTTTGCGGTGCGGATGCCCTTTTTTTCTAACGCCGCCGCCTCATGTCCCAGATGTATGTACGGCAGGCGGTCTACGCCCTGTTCTTTGTATGAGCGATGGTCTATGCGCTCCACAAGCCCTTTTCTCTCGAACATTTCATTATTTGTATGCGCCCATGCCTTGCGCCATTCTAACAAAAGTTCCTTTTTATTCCAATCGCGGTTCTTTTTTCCAAAGCCGTCACGCGACACCTCGCGCATAGCCAACATAATGTGTGCATGGGGGTTGCCCTCGCCCTTGTCGTGTATGGAAAAATCCGCGCAGATACCTATTTTAACAAAGTTTTCCTGCAAATATGCTCGTAAAACCTCGACATGTTCCTCTAAATTAAATTCGCGGGGCAGGGCGACAATAATCTCCCGTGCGAGTTGTGCGTCGCGCCGCTTTTCCTTTGTTTCTACGGCGTTCCAAAGAGTTTGTGCATCCATAAATTCAGGCGGCGCACCCTCGGGCAACATAATTTCACTATGTACCACGCCGCCTTTTGAGCGGTAGTCGTGGGTTGTTTTGTCGCCTTTTTCAATTATTTTTTCGCCTCTCTGATATGCCGCATGAGCGACCGATTGCATTTTGGCGCTCCGCCTGTACGCCGCTGCACCCACAGCCGAGCGCCCGGAGCTTCTGCCGATGATATTTCCGGTAAAATAAAAAATCGCCATCACAGAACCCCCTGCCTAAGAATATTCTCAAAACAGTATATTCAGCAGGATTTGTCCAAAATGCGACATCGCGAAGCGATGTATCTTTGCGCCCTTTTAGTCATTGGATGGATGCCAACACAAAATGACTATGCCATGAGTGGTTGCCGCTCATGGCATAGTCATTAGTGTCAGCGTCCATCCAGTTTTAATGAGCCGTTAAAAACTTGAGATTCACGGAATTGCAAGTTTTTCGGCTTTTCTTTGATATTAGCGACTGCGTGATAAGTCGTGGGTTTTGGTTTGCTCGCGTAGTTTTTCGAGTTCTTTTAACTCTTTCTCTTGGGCGCGGTTGCGTTGCTCGATTAGGGTTTGGGCTTGATGTTGGGGCAAATTTTCTATGACTTTTTGGAAATCATTGTCAGGGATTATGTTTAGGCGTCGGTCGATGCGCTCGTGGAGTATGCGGTCGCGGACGGTTTCGGGCGGGGTGTTCATATTTTCCAGTAATTTGTCGATGTGGTCTTTGTCGTGGCGGGTTTCAGCGATTAGTTTTTGAATGTGGTAGTCTAACAAGATTTTGTCTTGATTGTCCATTATGGCAAGTATAGCGGCGTTTTTGGTGGTTAGGTCGGTTTCTTTCTCGCGGATTATTTTTTGTATGCGTTTTATTTCTGTGGGGGTTTGGTCGAGGTCTACGTTGAAGCGGTTTTTGAAAAATAGCTCGGCACGACGGGCTTCTTGATTGGCGCGCTTGATTGCTTCGTCGTTTTCCTGTTTCTTTGTCCATTGCAAAAAGTTTAGATTCTGGCGCGCTTCCTGTAGTTCCGTGATTCTGCCCTGTAACACCTCAATATTTTGGGCGTGTTCGTCCATGAGTTCTGTGCGGAATTTTAAGCGCGGAATTTTTTCTCTAATTTCGTTGCGCTGTGCTATTAGCTCAGATAAATCTTTTTCATGCGCGATATAGTTTCCCTTTAATTTGTATAGATGTTGCGCCGTTTTCTCAAGACTTTCAGTTGTTGCGGGTTCCGCGGGTTCCTGCTTGCGCTCCGTTTTTTGGGCGCGATCGGCGTTGCGGCGTTGGATTTCGCGGTTATAGTCGCCTTTTGCGGTGCGTATGCCCTTTTTCTCCAGCGCCCACGCCTCATGTCCGAGGTGGATTGTCGGCTCGCGGTCAATACCCCTATCCTTATACGAGCGATGGTCGATACGTTCATCCAGCCCTTTTTCCTCAAACTTGCGATTGTTCACCTCCGCCCAGTTTTTGCGCCAGCTTACAAGCTCATAGTCTTTGTCCCAAGCACGATTTTTACCCCCAAACCCATCCGGCGAAACATGGCGCGTCGTCAACATAATATGCGCATGAGGATTACCATCCTTCTTATCATGCACGGCAAAATCCACAACCATCCCCTTATCAACAAAATTTTCCTTAATGTATTCCCGCAGAAGCTCTATATTTTCCTGCATATCAAACTCTCTTTGCAGCCCAACCTCGATTTCCCGTGCCAGCCGCGCGTCACGCCGCCTCTCACTTGCTTCTACAGCGTTCCATAGGGTTTCGCGGTCGCGGTATTTTTCCGGCGCACCATCCGGCAAAATTATCTCCTTATACGCAACGCCGCGCTTTTTTGTGTAGTCGTGAACTACTTCTGTGCCTTCGTCCCCTAATTCATCACCCGCCCGATACGCCGCCGCGCCTACCGCCCGTAACTTTTCGCCCGCCCGATATGCCGCCGAGCCCACAGCCGAACGCCCCGAATCCCTGCCGATAATTTGGACGTTGAGGTGATAAATCGCCGTTACGGATTCCTCCGCTTTTGAGCATCTATCAACCCCGCAATGCCGCATGTTGTGTAGGGTTTCTCGGTGCGGCATTGCGGGGCAATGTGTAGGTGCGCCCTTTCGTTTTTTTGTAATAAACAAAAAAATCGGAAAGGGAAAAGGCAGGCAACGCCC
>Ga0123356_10003791_pt1 | contig 15743 bp, 21 predicted proteins | sample TergutEmb28metaG_2_FD_92546 | JGI IMG/M metagenome (GOLD analysis project Ga0123356, IMG submission 92546) | Embiratermes neotenicus P3 segment gut microbial communities from Petit-Saut dam, French Guiana - Emb289 P3 | ecosystem: Host-associated > Arthropoda: Insects > Digestive system > Gut ... | reverse complement strand
CGGCGATGTCATCCCGCGCGCTCCTTCGAGCAGGATCTCGGCGGCCGTCTCATCGATCCGACGCAACGTCTGCGTTCGAAGATGATAGTGACGTCCCTTCGGCCACGCCTTCTCGCTTTCCTCGTTGAACGTCGCTTGATAGCTGCTCCAGCGCCGCTGGACGACTCGCGCGGCGGGGAATGCTTCCAATGTTTGCATTAGCGACTCCCCGCGCGTTTGATCGCCACTCCACAGCGGCGCGAGGAACAGCATCGGTTCGCCGGTCGGCGCCATCATGAAACCCGTGAAGAGACTGAGCTCCAGGGGGTGGCGGTCGAGCAACTCCTGTGAGTGGAGGAGAGCGTTCTTGGCGCGATCCAATGGACAAAGGATCATCTCGGTCAACACAAGCGGCAACGAGTGGAGCGCCATCGTCATGGCGGTGACCACGCCGAAACCGCTTCCACCGCCCCGCAATGCCCAGAACAGGTCCGCGTCGTCACGCTCGCTCGCTATGACCAGCGAGCCGTCCGCGAGCACCACCCGCGCGCTCCTCATGCAGTCCGAGGCAAGACCGAATCGGCTGTTCAACCGCCCGTAGCCGCCACCCAGCGTCAGGCCGGTCACGCCGACCGACAGCATTGTGCCGGTGACCGTGACGAGATCGTCCGGTAGCGCCGCCAGAAGGTGCCGCGTCAGAGCACCGCCGCCGAGCGTCACTTCGCCTGCCGCAGAGGCGACCTGAACCTGGGACATGCGTCGGAGGTCGAGGACGAGGTTACCCTCGTCGAACCCCCTGCCGGAGAGGTCGTGCCCACCGCCGAGCACGGAAACAGGCACGGCATACTCGGCTGCGACTTGCAGCGCGGCGCGAACGCCGGCCTCGTCGGCGCACTCCACGACGGCAAGAGGTCGGGCGTCCACTGCTCCGTTGAAGAGGATGCCCTCCAGCGCCCGCTGCCTCGCTTGCAGCGAGTTGACGTCCATCATGTGCACGACTGCGCCTTTCTGGCGTGCGAGTGCGGCTGAGAAGGCTTTTCGGTTCGCCGTCACGTGACCTCCGAACGGGTTGGCAGTACGGCCATGAACTCAAATCTGCCATCGCCGTCGCGCGTGCTCACTTACCCATGCGAGAGAGGCGGGCGCCCTCCTCCGGAAACCTACGCGCCTGCTGATTCATTCGGTCGCGGTGACGTGCCAGGAGAGTAGTCTGAAGGCGGCGGCCGGTTCCCGACGGCCCCAATCTGGGGACAAAAATGATCTTCACCGAGAAATTTCTGGGCAGCATTGAAAAGCGCCATTGGCTAGGGTTTGTTGCGTGTCTGGTGGTGGCGGGGTGTCTTGTTGGCCTGTGGTATCACGTCACGCACCGCGTCCCTGCGGACCATCTGGTGCTCATCTGGGGCTGGCGCCATTACGTTGGGGTGGTGTTGAACTGCGCTCCGGCGGTGCTGTTCGCGGCGATCCTGCTTTGGCTGGCCTTACGGCGGTATTAACAGGATAGCGTCCATAAGGCTCACACCCTGAGCGTAAACGCAGCAGTTCATAAAACTACCGCAACGGCGGGAAACAGCCTGCCGACCGGTCAGCGCGCGCGGATTTCTCGTGAATCGAGCGAGGTCAAGTCTTGAGGTTCTTGAGGACACTTGGCCCTATGTAGACTTGCAAGTATGCCCCGGAGGAACCGAGAGGTCAGCGACCCAAACAGCCGCGGGCCGATTCAGTAGACTCGCGGGGAATGGCGGCGGGCGATGAACGCGGCGCCCCATATCCAGACCGCCGGCGCCACGCTCAGAGCGATCAGAACGATCCATTGCCACCAGTGCAGCATGGCTACCTCGCATGGTTTGGCCGGCATGATCGGCATGCGCTCGATCAACGCGTTGCGCGGCTCACAGTGATAGACGTATGGTGTTGCGGAGCGCTCTCTCTACTGTGAATATGAACCACGCGAGGTTCGCGCAGAGATGCGCAACGAGCGTCGCGCATCCGACTATGCGGCGCGGGCCGTCGAGCGCATAGAGATGTTCGATTTCGACATTCTCCGCCAACGTCGCCGGTAAGGTTGCGCGTTCGCTAACCCGATCAGCCGCATCTCGCTCAGACGACGACATACCGCCTCCTGTCTTGCCGATCTTGTGCATGTCCCGTGGATCACGGCTGCTTGCGCTTGCCTGCTGCCTGTCGAGTGCATGCAGACGTTGCGGATGGCCTCGCAGCCGATGTGGTGGATCTCAATCATTCTTTGCTGCCCGACTTTCAAGGTTTGACTGTGGGCCGCAACGTCGGCTGGGCCGGCTCGACGCTGGAGGCGTGCGATGAGAGCTAGTTCGCAACGCGGCGTGGAATGGTTACACGCCGAACGCCGGTTATCCGCGATCTTCGATGACAGCTAAGGTGCCGGAGGGCATCAGCGGAAGAAGCCGGGAATGGCCCGCGTGGGCAGCCGCTCAGCGTTCTCTGCCGCCGCAGATTGCTGAAATACCAGGCGCGGGGCATCGTCTGCTGCCGAGGGGTACAGGCGTGGCAAACGGTGTTGCGACGCGTCATGAGGTGCGGTGCACCAGGCTCGCGGCGTTGATTTTGCGGCTTTCAAAGCCTCATTTCGCTCGGGAAGACCTTCGCCTTGTTTTTGGTTGTTTCTGAAAATCGCCACACGATTTCCGTAGCAAGATCAGCCAATAACGCGCGGTCGCGGTGTGCAACAGGTTGCAAACAGCAGACTCAGTACGGTGGTTAAGCGGCGCCGGAGCTGTATCCAGCAGCCCCGGCACTGACCACGGCTGAACGTAGGGGTTCGGTCATGGTTGCGGTGCTAGTCGTGGCGCTCTCGCGAGTGGCGAACGGACGCGCCGGGGTGAGCGCCGAGCTCGCGATTCGCCTGGCGGCAGCGCTCGGGGGATCGGCGGAGTCCTGACTCAAGATGCAGGTGTCCTACGACCTGTGGCACGCGCAAAAACGCCGCCGTCCGCGGATCGACCGTCTTTCGAGATAGCGAGACCCAGAACGCGCCGACGCGATGGTAGCGGTGAAAGGCCCTACACCCGGCGGCGCTACTGCGAGAACGGCATGGCGGCGGATCGTAGCCGGACTGCGCGGCGCTATCGACCCTGATCGGATACTGTATCGCTGCGAGCTTCGGACCCAGAGGAGTGGACAATGGCTTCAGTGCCCGCGCAGCCTCGGTGTCGCGTCTGTGGCCACGTTGTGACCCAGCCGAATCGTGCGATCGACCGCGGGGTGCGTGTCAACTGTCCGGTCTGCGGCCAGTACGAGGTAAGCCGCGCGTTGGCTGCCGACGGTATAGATCAGAGGGCCGCTCCACAACAGAAGCGTCCGCAGCAATGCGCGCAGCCGAGCGCGACGCCGTGAACACCGCGGGTCATCCGCCGATTGTCGTCTGTGGGGAGATCCTCTGGCCGGACGGCGGCCTGCCGGAGTGCGACCGGCTCTCCTACGACGACGCGCGCTGGGCGTTTTTCCTCTGGGATCACTGGGGCGGAAACTTGCGCCGGTTGATGGGTCCCAAAGAATCCAACTCGTTCGGGCGGCAGCGCCTGAGCGCCTTCACGGGGCTCATGTGCAGGCCGAATCTGCGGGCCACCCAGCAATTTTTGATGCGCTGTGTCCGGGCCTACGAGGCCAATCCCGACGGCGAGAGTCGCTGCCAGCTCGTCGACCGCACGATATGAGGGGTGGGGAAAGGGTCTTAGTCGTGAGTCAGGGCGCAACCCTCGTATCAGGTGAGTACGAGAAACACCCGGAAGGTCTGCCGGCACGGATGGTGCGCGGCATGGCCGCGGTCAAGCGTCATCCGCGAGAGAGGCACTTCTGTTGAAAACCGCACGCACCCGCCGAGAGGGAACACCCCGCAGCGCGCCAGTACCTGCGCGCTCGCGAGAGCCCGCACTGACCGCACGACGTGACTCGCGCAAGGTGCTGGGCGGCAAAAACGCGCGCGGGTGTGCCGGACAGGCCTGTTGCCTTCGAGGATTAAACCTACATTAATGAAGCATTAAAACGGGATGGCGTACCTGGGCGGGGATTACAATCGAGCTGGTCGGGTATTTCCCAAGAGAGAGGCCAGCAGCAATGCGTCACATGGCCTTGCTCAACACGCAGCACAGAATGCTGTTTGTGATGACGATTGGGTGGCTCGCAACGGCGTTCGCAGACATTGGTGATCCGCCCCGCGCGGGCGGCTCTTTCGATGCGGCTAGCACGCTGGTGGCTCAGTCGGCGCGGACCGACCCACTCTCCCACACCGGTTTGCCGTCAATTTTGCACGACGTCAATGCAAGTACATCGCCAGTAATTCCCGACGTGACCGTGACGACCCCGAGCCCTCCTACCGAGCAGGATTTAGCGGAAGATAGCCTGTACCAATTCATCCGCGCACCACGCGACGGTGCACTATGTGAGTACAGCTACGACGCCCACCTTGCGCGTTGGGGGCATGCAGAGCGTTTGACCGCTAACAGGAGGGCTTGACCCCATGTGAACGCGAAGGAGGATTGTATATGCGAAGCGTTAGGTTACTCGAAGCTTCGGCCTTGGTCGCTATGCTGAGCAGCGCGTTTTCAGGCTGTGCCGGGATGAGTGAATACCGCCACTGCGGATACGGCGGATGCGACGAGGATGCGAAGATCACAGCGGGCATTGAGACGCAGCTCAGTCAGCATCGGGACCTGGGCCCTCCAGACCATGTTTACGTGCAGACGTTGGATGGCGTCGTATATCTCAGCGGCAACGTTCTTACGGCGATGCAACGCGAAACCGTCCTAACGTCAGTTCACGGGACCCCTGGCGTCACCCGGACCGTCGACAACCTGTTTGTGGATGCCAACTCCGGGAAGTAAGGGACGGTTCCCAGGCCAGCATCTAGCTGATGCCGGTACAGGCGTGTGCGTCTCGGCAGGGAGCAGACGCTGTGCGTCGACAGGAACGCGCTCCGCGGACGGCGCTTACCCGAACAGCCTCATCCAGGCGAGCGACGGCGACCTGTATGGCATGGCCGGCGGCGGCGGCGCGTACACCGCCAGCGTCCTCTTCAGGATCACCCTTGCCGGGGAGGCGGGTTCTCCAGCTTCTTGGCCCGCTCGCGCCCCTGGTACTCCATTGCTCGGCAGGCGGTCGCGGCGGTCGCGAATGTCTCGACAATGTCCGCGAGGGTGATATCGGCGTAGGGATCCGTGCCGATCGCACGACGTGACTCGCGCAAGGTGCCGGGCGTGCCAGGCGGCAGAAACAGCCGCGGGCCATGAGCGTCGGCATTCCCGACAAGGCGGAGGTCGGGCCGGCTGCCGACACTCGCGGTGCTGGCGCCGTGCGCGTGACTTGAATTGAATTCGAGAGGAATCAAGCCGGCCAATTCTGAGGCTGCGCAAATCGCGGATCCGGCGATGCGCGCGGGAGGTGTGCGCGCTTTGTGCACGCCACCAGCCTGAGCGCGCGAGGCTTTCGCAAGTGAGGTAGTCTCAAGCGGCGCCGGAGCTGTTTGCGCAGCCCCGGACGCCTGACCACAACCGAACGTAGGGGGTTCGAGCATGGCTGAAAACACCGTAACACCGTCCGCCGGCTCGGCGGAGATCCTTGAGGAACTCGACGCTATCATCCGCGAGGAATTCCTCCGCGGCATATCGCTCCTGCAAGTGCTCGTCCGCACGTTGGCCACTACGGGCGATGCGGAGCTTGAGGAGTCGCTGAAGATTGCCACCGAACACTTCGACAGCACCCGTAACCGCATGGAGGGCGCGGTGCTGCGACTCAGGCGGGAGCAGCGGGCATGAGCCTCGCCAGAGACGGGCTCTCGAAAATGAGAAAGGTGCGCTACCTTCGTCAGCTCGACTAGTGCGTCCCAATAACCCGCACCGCAAGACTGCGTGCTATTCGCCGTTGCGCGTTGCCCGTGCTCCGCTGGCAACAGCTTCTCTTTCGCACACATAGGCTCCGTGCCTCGTGTTTGCGTACCAGCGCTGGCCTTTGTAATGCCAAATCATTGTTGGAAGATTCAGCCACACCACCCTATCCGTCGGACAATGCTGTTGAGCTGCCGGCTCCGAGCTGAACAGTTCAAGAGCAAAGACAGGTCTCGCCAGAAAACAGCCGACGATGAGGGAGAGTAGGAAGCGCTTGTGACGCAGCGCCGCGATACGCGCCATGCACCTCGGGCTGTCCGGCGCTCGCGCATTCATGCCAGCGAATTACGAGCTGTTAGTTGCCAAGGGCCTTCTTCGCAAACATGAAGGTCAGAGTGCTGACGCTTGATCCTTAGGACGCGCCCCCAGGAGGTGCCCTTGGTCGCGGCGCAAAGCTGCGGCGACCGTGAACGGTGGATAGTTACGCGCCGCGGGCGCTGGAGACCGTAGCATACGAACGCGACGGCTGACCGCCGCTGCGAACCGCACTGACCGAACCTGCACGTTCTACGGTAAGGTAGCGGCCACGCGCCGGGGTCTGATCGAGGGCCGACTATGCGTACGAACCCGTTCCGTCACGACCGCCGTCCGCGCTATACCCCGCCGCCGCACGTGATGAGCCAGCAGGAGATCAGGTGGTGGATCCAGGAGCTCCGCCGGCGCGGCTGGCGGCAAAGCTGCCTGGGCCGCACCCTCGGACTCGCCAACCCGAGGAACGTCTGGCGTAAGGCCGACGGCCGGGAGTGGATCTATCGCTCCGAGCAGATTCGGATGTCATACGTGCTCAGGCGCATCATCAGTGGCGAGCTCGTGCAGCTGGAAGGCCGTGAGATCAAGGGCGCGTTTCCCGGTCGGGTGGCGAGGGCCGTGCTCGCCGACCGTCCGGAGCCGCTACATCAGCCGGCGCAGTTTCACATCGACCTCGCGCGACGCGCTCGGGTGTCGTGGGTGATACCGCCCCCGCCGCTGCCTGCACTGCCCAACTTCAAGACCATCCTCGAGAACGTGCAGCCGTGGGAGAGCACGCCGTGGCCCGGCACCGAGAGAAGTCGCGTGGAGCGACAGTGATCACCGACGATTTCGAGCCCCGCGAGGTTCGCGAGGACGAGGTGCCGCCGCACGTCTGGGAGTTCTGGTCCAACTGGCTCTTTGCCGGCTCTCTGCGTGCCGGTCAGCGCGCCGCCGTCATCATGAGCTTGATCCAATCGGCTAAGCTCAACGGCCGCGATCCTTACCGCTACCTCAAAGACGTCCTCGAGCGCCTGCCCACTCAATCCGCCAGTCGCCTCGACGAACTGCTGCCGCACCGCTGGCGTTGTGGCAGAGCATGATGGTGAATAAGGAGAGCAAGCCCGGCTCCCTGCACAAGGCCCCGGCGGACCTCCGCAAGGCGCTCAGTTCGGATGCGACAGCGCAAGCGGCCTGGAGGGATCTGACGCCGCTGGCGCGGAACGAATGGATTTGTTGGGTCATCTCGGCCAAACAAAGAACAACGCGCAGCCGCCGAATCCAGCGCGCGGTCGAAGAACTTAAGGAGGGCAAACGTCGTCCCTGTTGCTGGCCGGGCTGTCCGCATCGCGGAGCCAGCGCAAGAAGTGGTTTGAGAGACGAGCGCTTACGTGAACCCCTCAGGAAGGTGAGTTCGCCAGCCGGTTACGACGGTCGCCCTGGTCGAGTGAGACGGTTATTGCCCGAGCTGCGTCGCGCGCTACCACGCTGCAGTCGCCGAAGGCTTCCGCGAAGCGTACGCGACTTGCAGCCAGGACGTGGCCGCGTTGATGGTGATTGCTGTGACGGAACCCCGTCGCGCGCTAGTCGATGCTAGTTACCACTAGTTTCGCTGACCCACGACTAGCGCTCGGGGCTCGCCGCGGTCAGCGTCCACGGTGGCGTCGATGGCTGCGAGTTCGCGGGTCATATGGTCGAACTCGATCTCCTACGGGGCGACACATCGAAGAGGGTTTGGGTGTACCTGCGTCGGCCCAGATGACAAGGTGCCAGGACTGGATCGAGAATCCTTCGCGCGCTCCAAAGGCTTCGATCTCGTGGCGCTGCGGCGCCAGTCCCCAAGCCGCTGCAGCCCTGTTCCTGAGTGCTGACCCTCAAGTAACCGATGGCTGCTTGCATCGTGAAGCCCTCTATAGATGGCGTCACGATATGCTGTCAGGGAAGAAAAGCGCAGACGCCATACTTGCGAGTGCGGCCTTGTCCTTAGCGCGACTAGAACCAAACACAACAAACACGATGGAAGCCGAGCCCGCTAACCGCACCGAGCGGATCTGTCTCGCGACGGTGAGTCAGTTTTTGCTTCGTTGATTGACGCGATGCAGCACACGTCGCCGCAGTCAAGACATATGACCTGCCATATAATTTGGCCGTTGCCTCCACCGGGCAAGCAAGATATCAGGTAGACCTCCAACATTGATTTGGCGCCGCCGCGCCCGCGTGCCGCGTCCTCGCCCATCGGAAGGGCGAGCGCGCGAGAGGAAGGGAGAACTCAGCCACCCGGGAATAGCATCTAGGTATTGGGGAGGACCTTATGTTACCGAAATATGCTTCTTATGCTTCTACAGTAGCTGCGATCAGCGTGGCAGTGGCCGGTCCCGCGAGCGCCGCCAATTTCGTTCCGTTCGTGTTGCAGGCCGTCGGCGGCGGGAGCAACAGCGAAGGCCTTGGGATCAACGATTCCGACCAGATCGTCGGGTCTTCAGACACTGCCACCGGCGCCTTGGAGGCGGTCCTGTACGATGGGTCCACATCGAGCCTGACATTGACCCTGGCCGGAACGGCGCTCCAGGACCTCGGGGGCGGGGACGTCAGCGAAGCTCTCGGGATCAACGCCTCCGGCCAGATTGTTGGGTATTCAGGCCGTGAAGCGGTCCTGTGGTCAGCATCGAGCCTGACCGGAACGACGCTCCAGAACGTCGGCGGCTTCATCAGCAGAGCCCTCGGGATCAATGCCTCCGGCCAGATCGTTGGGTTTTCAAACACCGCCACCGGCGGCACCGTGGCGGTCCTGTGGTCGTCCAACGGGACCGGAATGAGGCTCCAGGACGTCGGGGGCGGGGACGACAGCAGAGCCCTCGGGATCAACGAGAAGGGCCAGATCGTTGGTTTGTCAGGCCAAGAGGCGGTGCTATGGTCCGCATCGACCCTGACCGGAATGGCGCTCCAGAACGTCAGCGGCGCGGGCTTCAGCCAAGCCAATGCGATCAACGACTCCGGCCAGATCGTTGGGGCTTCCCTCACCGCCAATGGCGGCCAGGAAGCCGTCCTATGGTCCTCCTCCACGGACATGCCCACAAATCTTGCCGCTTTCCTGGGCAGCGACTGGAGCAATACGGAGGCGACCGCGATCAATGACTCCGGCGACATTGTCGGGTTCGGCTCCTTCAAGGGGTCTGAAGCAACAGGCTTCCTCCTGATCCCGACGCTCGGGGCGCCCGCGCCTGTGCCGGAGCCTTCGACCAGGGTGCTCGCGTTGCTTGGGTTTGGCGCCCTTGGCCTCGTCGGCTATCGTCAAACGCGGAGGATGAATCAGGCGGCGTGACGCAACGGGTGGGGCCAACACATGTCCCATTGACGAGTCAGGCGAAAGCCACGCGAGCGGCGTCTCCCGCTCGGGCCTGGCGGAATGTTCGCCAGGATTCGAACGCCGCAGTGTGATTTCCGGCGGCCCGGATCAGCGCTCGCTCGTCCGTGGTGCCACGGTGGTTCAGATCGCGGGCGGCGTCACGGCTGCATTTCGGGCGTGATCGTGCAGAAACCTGAGCCCGTACAGCCTCGGGCTCTTGAGGGCAAGCGGCGCCAGGGCTGTTTCCCGCAGCCGGTGTCAGTCTTAGCGTGATGGACCGCGCCACATGACGCGCCGCAGAACGCTGCGGGCAGCGCCCCACGCAACAAACACAACGGAACCAAGCGGAGACGCCAACCTTGCACCGAGCGGTACCCGGATCGCGGCGGTGGCGTTTCATTGGGTTTGTTGGTTGGCGATCTCGTCCGCGACAGTTATTTACGAACGTGACATATAATCGGCTCGTTGCCTGTTGCACCGGGCAACGTCGTTGATCGTCAACGGTCGCGTCGCATCGTCGTCGGCGCTCATGGAGGACCATCATGACGAACAAACCATTCATTCTTCTGGGTGTTGTGACAGCGCTTGCGATGGCAGGGGGTCGGGAGGATGCGGCGTCCGCCGCCGAGACCGTCTTCACCAACCTTGGCTCTGATAATACATATAGTCGCAGCGTCGTTCTTTTTAGCGTTGAACCGACCCGAGAAGTGGCGGCAATTTCACGCTCGCACAGATTGATGTTGGGATCACTCACGCTTCAGGGGCCAATTCCGTCATGCTCGATCTGGAAGGTTCGCACAACGGGCTGCCGAACGGGACGCCGCTTGAGAGTTTCACTTTGACCGACCTGCCCACGCAGGGCTCTGTCTCTGTCATTGAGCCGGCCCAGATCGTCAAACCGACTTCACCCGTAGAGCTGTTCAAGGGCACCGAATACTGGGTTGTAGCTAGCGCCCCTTCTGGTACTTCTGCTTGGAACCTCAACATCATCCGTGAGACTGGCTTCGCAGTTAACACAGGGGCCGGCACGCCTTTCCACTTCATCGACGGCATAAACCCAGCCGTTGCAATCCTCGGTACACCGGTGAGTGCCGCGGTGCCGGAACCTGCCACGTTCGGCTTGATGGTTCTCGGCGTGCTCGGTGCCGGATTCGCAGGACGCAGACGCAGGAACTGACTGACGCTGTCCCGTGGACCTGAAGGTGCCATCGGGGTAGGACGATGCGGAAACGGGCGGCTCGGCTCACGGCCGCCCCGACCACTCGACGTTGACGCCTCCCGTGAATTTTTTGAAAGGAAGGGCGCCGTGGCTGCACGGCGTCGCGCGGCGCTGCGGCATTCGGGCCGAATTTATCGCGCGCTGAGCGAGCCCCCAGCTGGGGGCGCGGCCGGCGCCGAGCTGCTCGCCCGGGTCGAAGCGCTCGAGGCTCGCACGCGCCCCCCGGGCCTGGCCGCCTGCAATGCCGAGCGTAAGGCGCGCGGTCCCGAGCTTGCGGACAATGCGATGGCATCTGCAGGCGCTGCGCGGCAATGGCGCCGCGCTCCGCTCCACCCGGGCAGCCCGAACAGCCCGGTTTGCGCTATTCGATGATCGCGCTGTCGAACGCTTGCAGTTGCACATGCCGGATTTTGCGTTTCTCTTGCCTGATTGCGACTAGCGACACCGCTGGCTGTAGCGTGACCGGCAGCTGTGCCGGATAATTCGGCGGGCGGGACACGACAGCTAAAACAGCTCGCTTTGGGGGTTCGATGCAGCGTGCTTTGCTTCCTCGCGCGACGCTTTTGATTCTGCTCGCGACGCCGTCCGTCACACTCGCGGGAGGGGATGAGTACTGGGGCTACTCGTATCGCAACATCGATGTGACCGCAGCGGGCACCAGCGCTTACGCGGTGAATCTCGCCCGTTACTGCGTGCGACTCGACGCAATGCTGACTCGAATTCTCGGCATCAAGACCTCGTACCGGCCACCCACGCACATCTACGCGCTGCCAGCGGCGCAGCGCGAGCAGTACGTGGGTGATTCCACGGTCTCATTCCATGTTTTCCACTACGACGTCACTGTCGTGACCGACAACGACAGGGCTGCTGACAGCGACTATTGGGGCGCGTACTTCGGCTATACCGCGGCGCTCCTGGCGGCTGACCGTCAGCTCCGTGGGCCGGATTGGTACCTCGAGGGCGTGCCGGCGATTTTCGCCGGTACGACCTTCCAGAATGGGCGCGCGACGCTAGGCAACGTCCAGCCCGGTTACGGCTTTACGCTGGCCCGGGGCGGAGCGCTCATCCCTATGCGAATCCTGCTGACACAGAAGAAGCAGCAGGTTGTCGCCGGCAACCCTAACAACCGCCGCATGTACGACGCCGAGGTCTGGGCGCTCGCCCACGAGGTCTTCGTTGAGAGCTGGCATCGTGCCGAATTCGGCAAGTACCTGGATCTCATGCGGCAAGGTACGACAGAAACCGCCGCATTCGCGGCGAGTTTCAACATCAGCTACGAGCAGCTGGACAAGCAATTCGCGGACGTCATCAACAGGCGGTCCTATTCGTACGCCATGGACGCTCCCGAAGACGCCGCTGCGAGCCAGGAGACTGCGCAACGGTTGAGCGCCGCCGAGGTCAAGGGCCGACTGGCGCTGCTCACCGTGCGATACGGCGCAGGCCCCGACGCTCTGCAACTCGCGAACGAGGCGCTGCAGACAGAGCCCGCCAATCGAACGGCCCTGCGTGCGCTGGCGCTGGCGCAGCTCGCGCGCGGCGCGTATAGCGATTCCCTGGCGGCACTCGACAGACTGGCCGCCGCTGGTGAGTCTGCTGACGCGTATGCCGACAGCGCCGAGGTGCTGGCCGCACTCGCTGGCGCCGTCGACAGCGGCCAGGCCACGTTGCAAATCGATGCGGCGACGCTGCGTCAACGCGCGAAGGCGGATTATCAGCAGGCGCTGGCCGCAGATGCCGACGATCGCCGTTCGCGCTACGGGCTGGCCAAGCTCGCGGAATCGCCAGAGGAATTCATTGCGACAACGGGTATCGTCAGTCACCCGAATCAACATCCCCTGATTCTAGACATTGTTACGAACGTGATCCCCCTGAACCCGGATGGCACGATGCCGCGGATGGCTGTCCACGTAAGGCGCTCACGCGCCGAACCGTTCGAACTCTCCTACCGCGTGTATCGCCGCGTGCGAGGCTCGGACACGTACGCGCTAACGGAGACAAGTCCTGTCTGGTCCATTGAAAAGGGCGCTCTTATTCGCCCGGATTTCGCGGATGGCGTTCTGCTCGGCGAGTATCGGTTTGCCATCTTCATCGATCGACATCCCTGGCGCGTCGTAGAATTCAAGGTTGTGCCGAACGGCACTTAACTTTGGGAGATCCCGGACTGCTGGTGCCTAGGAAGAATCCTGGCGCCTCAGTGTCGCAACCGGAAAGCGGTCGGTAGTGAATGGCGGCAGTGGGGTCGTAGGCGGACGTTCGTTCCGCAGCAGCAGGGCATAGTGCCTCGAAGTCTTTGGAGCTTAGGACGGCCGCCGGTACTCGCCCGCCACGGGCTCATCCATTAGCCGCTCAAACTCGCTCTGTCGCGTGTGCTCGAAGCTCGCGTTTTCCAGCGAGGTCGAGGGTACGGCTGAGCGCATGTGGCGCAAGCAGAAGAAGCTCATGGCGCGACTCGGGGCCGAGGATCGCAGCGACCCGCAGCCGCCCCGCCCCAGGGGGATGCACGAGAACACCTACCAGCGGCTGCTCGAGCGCATATGGGCAATCGAAGCGTGGGGAGACGAGCAGCTCTACCGGTTCATGCGGAGGTCAGGGCTTGCGGGAGTGAGCTAGTCTCAAGCAGCGCCAGGGCTGTTTCCCGCAGCCCGGACGCTTGACCGCAATCGTGCGAGCGGGAGCGTCGCCGCAAGCCAGTGCCACCGAGGGCAACCAGAGCGGTCGCGAGGAGGACGAGGCTTCCGGGCTCAGGGACGGATCGCACTTCGCCGACTCCGGCCGCCCCGTGATCAGCACGGCAGCGACCATCGGCATGATTGCCCCGGCAGCTCGTCACGGCAGTGTAAGTCACATTGCCCTCGCCACATCCACCTGAAGCGGTCGAATAGGTGAAGAACGGCCCGCTGAGATCCCAGTTGTTGGTGTCGCATAACCCGCCGCAGGACCCTGCCTCACAATTGGTTCCAAAAAGGGGGCCGGCAAGGCTGCCGTCCGCATTCAACACCAGGGCGCCGGTGTTGGCGGTCTGGGCGTCATAGGTGACGCCGTCAAATCTGAAGTGGAGGGCGGTCAGAAGGTTGGTTGCGTCGTTTTCGCTGCCGGGAATGACGCTGCTGCTGTTGTAGGAGAAACTGCCATGATCGATCTGCCCGCTGAAGGGGCCTTGGGTGATGTCTACGGTAAAGTCATATGAGATGGTGGATGCTTCGGCGGCGAGGGGCGCGAAGGAAAGAGCGGCAGCCGCAGCAATCGCCAGCTGCAGGACCTGTGCACGGAGTGATTTGAACATTTCGGATCCTTCCGTTCGTAAGCCAACCGACATTCGCCGGAGGACACCCCTCCCAGGGGATGAGCAAATAATGTGGGCTGTGCCTTCTCACTGACAAACGACTTTGCGAGGGGTCGTGCCAATGAATCAGGCTCATGGGAGCTGCGGCACGGCACCGCGCGAAGAGCATTGTGGTCGGGCGCGGTTATCAGGCTCTGCGCAGAAAGTGCTCAAAAGCTGTTCAGTCGAACTCCCGTCTCGGGCCTGGCTTGTAGCCTTTCGCACGCGACGCGTCGGTCACGCGAACGCCTGAGCGACCGCCTGCGCTTGCATCGTGTGGCTGCCCGCGCACACTGGCGCACGCTTGCGGTGCGCTGCGGTCTATGAGCGTCCCTCCATAGGCGTTCGGTGCAAACCGTGGCGCACCGCGGGCTGCCCTCGTCGCCATTACGTTCGTAGGTCGCCACGCGCTCATGAATGCCGCCCACCGGGCGTGCGCAAGTGAGGTAGCCTTAAGCAGCGCCAGGGCTGTATCCGGACAGCCCCGACGCCTGACCACAACCGAACGTAGGGGGTTCGGTCATGGCTCGCAACACGGTAACACCGCTGCGCATTAGCCTATTGACCACGTGCGGTTTGATAATCGCAACTGTCAGCAGCACAGCGCCTGTCGCCAAGACGGCATCGATACTTCAGTTGCGCGCCCGTCGCCCGTTAGTGGGGCAGCTAACGAATCGTGCGAAGTGACGCCCGGCGGGCAGCCCGATGATCGTCACGATCGCGCTCGGGGTGATGCTCGGGCTCTTTCTCACCGCCCTGGTGGGGCGCGTGCTCGCTGAGCCGGGCTGCCTCACGGCGCTCGCCTGGACGGCCGGAATCGCCGTCGCCATCATCGTCGCGGTCGTGGTGCTGCCGCTGTTGCCTCCCGAGGCAATCGCCATCGCGCTGATAGCCGCTGTGTGCGTGCTCCTCATATGGTTCGCGATCGCGCTCACCGTCGCAGTGAAACGCAATGGCGGCTGGCTGCCTCGCGACAAGGATGGCAAGCCGCGGTGGTGGTAAAGGCTTCCTGATCGGCTCGACTTCCGGCTGGTGGTACCCCCGCTGGTACCCCAGGGCAGGATTGGCGGAAGCCCGTAATTCCCAACTTCCTGTTTTTATTGGTCGGAGCGCCGAGATTTGAACTCGGGACCCCTTGCACCCATGGAATCCACTGGTGCAACAGCACGCAACGGTTCGCGACACGACTAGTGCGCCAAAGCCTGTAATTTAAGGCACTTGCATACATTCTTGCGATTGCGTTCCTTTTCACTATGATGCATGCCGTTGCAGCAAAAAGGGACCACTGTGGGACCACTCAAGAATGTTGCACGGTTGACAAGTGGTCGCGTGGAATCGCTCAAGGCACGGGACCACCGGTACGAAATTAATGATCCGGCGTGCGCCGGATTGCAACTCCGCGTCTCGGAGACCGGCGCGAAATCCTGGCACTGGCGCTTCTACTGGCATGGCAAGCGGGCGCGCCTCGTGCTCGGAGTGTGGCCGAAAACGAGCCTCGCCCAGGCGCACGAGAAGGCCGAGGCGGCGCGCGCCCTCCTCCGCCGCGGCATCGACCCGCGGCGCGCCGGCCTTACCGTCGCGCCGCGCGTGAAGCCGGACAAACCAACCGAGGGTGGACCACCAGGGCACTCGGTCGAGCATCTAGCCCGCGAGTTCATGGCGCGACACGTTCAACGCCAGCGCCGGCGGCCGGAATACGTGCAGCGGATTCTGGACGCGAATGTGCTGCCG
>Ga0123356_10003789_pt1 | contig 15748 bp, 11 predicted proteins | sample TergutEmb28metaG_2_FD_92546 | JGI IMG/M metagenome (GOLD analysis project Ga0123356, IMG submission 92546) | Embiratermes neotenicus P3 segment gut microbial communities from Petit-Saut dam, French Guiana - Emb289 P3 | ecosystem: Host-associated > Arthropoda: Insects > Digestive system > Gut ... | reverse complement strand
TCGTTAAGACTGAATACGGTGACTACAAACTGGTGAATACTGTAATTGGCGACTATGCGTTGGTTGACACTGTTTATGGTAACTATACATTCGTTAAGACTGAATACGGTGACTACAAACTGGAGAATACTAAATATGGTGACTACTCGCTTAATAGAACTGAAATTAGTGACTATGAACTTTCCAAGACTGAAACCAGCAAATATGAACTGGTTAACACTGTAAAAGACAGCAAAACCGTGACTGATAATTACGCTGTTTCTTTCACGCTAGTAGTAACCGACGCATATGGCAACAAAGTTTACAACGGTCCAATAAACAACAAAGGCGAAGTTATCATTCCAGACCTCAAACCAGGCGAGTATACCTGCGTTATTACCGGCAACGACATTGGCACACGAACTAATTACGTAACTGTCTCTGTGGGTAACCAAGCGACTGTGAAATTCGACAATATCCTCGTAACAGGCGATCCAGTAAACATACAACTCGGTGATGTGTACAGTGATAATCGACTTTGCGATGTGTACAGTGATAGGAAGCTTGACGATGTGTACAGTGATAGGAAGCTTGACAATGTGTACAGTGATAGGAAGCTTGACGATGTTTTCACTGATAGGAAGCTTGACAATGTGTACAGTGACAATCGGCTTTGCGATGTGTACAGTGATAGGAAGCTTGGCGATGTGTATAGTGATGTTCGGCTTTGCGATGTTTTCACTGATAGAAAGCTTGACAATGTGTACAGTGATAGGAAGCTTGACAATTTGTATAGTGATGTTCGGCTTTGCGATGTTTTCACTGATAGAAAGCTTAACAATGTGTATAGTGATGTTCGGCTTTGCGATGTGTTAGGTGATAGGAAGCTTGGCGATGTTTTCACTGATAGGAAGCTTGACAATGTGTACAGTGATAGGAAGCTTGACGATGTTTTCACTGATAGGAAGCTTGACGATGTTTTCACTGATAGGAAGCTTGACAATGTGTACAGTGACAATCGGCTTTGCGATGTTTTCACTGATAGAAAGCTTAACAATGTGTATAGTGATAATCGACTTTGCGATGTGTTAAGTGATGTTCGGCTTTGCGATGTTTTCACTGATAGGAAGCTTGACAATGTGTACAGTGATAGGAAGCTTTGCGATGTTTTCACTGATAGGAAGCTTGACAATGTGTACAGTGATAATCGACTTTGCGATGTGTACAGTGATAGGAAGCTTGACAATGTTTTCACTGATAGAAAGCTTGGCAATGTGTTAGGTGATAGGAAGCTTAGCGATGTGTACAGTGATAATCGGCTTGACAGTGTGTACAGTGATAATCGAATCTGTGCTGTGTATAGTGATGTTCGGCTTTGCGATGTGTTAGGTGATAGGAAGCTTTGCGATGTGTACAGTGATACCCAGCTTGGCAATGTGTACAGTGATAGGACGATTTGTGCTGTGTATAGTGATGTTCGGCTTTGTGATGTGTATAGTGATGTTCGGCTTTGCGATGTGTACAGTGATACCCCGCTTTGCGATGTGTACAGTGATACCCAGCTTTGTGCTGTGTATAGTGATGTTCGGCTTTGCGATGTGTTAGGTGAGACGCGGCTTTGTGATGTGTATAGTGATGTTCGGCTTTGCGATGCATATCTTCCAGATAAGGACGGCCAAGATGTCTATCTTGGAACTACCAATCCTGCAGACCCAGAAAGCATCAAGTATGGCATATATACTCCAGCAAGGGCCTAAGTAAGTGACTATAAATGAGAAGAAGCAGTAACTGCTTCTCACTCCATTTATTTTTTTTGCATATATTCACTTCTTGATCAGGCGTCTGTGCAAGTTTTAGGCTTGATTGTGTCATCAAGGCCCTGTTTGGTCCATAGGCAAGCATCATAATCATGGCTCATGGCTTGATGTATTTTTGGTTACGTTGAACCACCGTTCCCAAAACACGCTAACAAAATTGTTTGTGTGCTCAAGACCGCCACTAACACAACAGTAACCGTCTCCATTTGACAGTTTAATCTGAAACACCCCGAATTGAATTGTTGCTCGCCAAATGTTCAAAAAATGGGTAAACTTGGACACAAACGATCCAGATTCTCGTTGTAACTATCACGCATCAATACTTCACGTACTTTTATCCAAACTGCCGATATGAGTTACCATTTTTTACCGAAGAAAAAATAGACCCATGTGACCACTGTAATGTTAGTGTCATGGAACATACAACATTTGTAACCAGTAATCTGCGTGGTACACACAGCCAGTCGTCTATTTGTCTTGTACGACTTTTCCCTATGGAAATATATCTTTAATATGTTACGCTATAGTGTGATCTTTTACGGATGACTTCGCATATGTTTATAATAACATTTGCGACAGTTGCAGTCATCAACTAAATAGCATCTTCAACTAGACAAATGACGCATACACCCTTGGTATTAGCAACAGATGGATTAGCGCTATTAGCTGCCATAACATTAAATTAAACCTGAGAATCAAAAAACTTGTACATTCTCAAGACAGACAGAAACTAGGGGCTCTTCATTTTTTCATACATCTTTTCAAGCGTCCAGCGTATACTGGATTTAAGTTCCTTTAGCCGCTCTTCATCGACATTTTTTATAATTATTTCTTTAATGAATTCACCTTCACGCACAATATTATAGCTAAACATGTTGCCCGGTGTCAGTTGTCCTAAACGCACGAATTCTTTATCCTTTTCCTGCATTTTTGCAAACACTTTCTCAACCAAAAATGTGGTAAACGGCGGCGTGTTGATGCTAAAGTTTTTGCTCTCATCAAGCATCACATGAATCTGTTGTTTCTCAAAATACATCAGTGCCAAGGGTTCCTCAGCCATAGTTTTTAAGGGTATGACTGTTTCTGTTTCAGTTATCGCTACAGGTGCAGGCTCCAGAGATAATGGAGCTGGGATAGAGGGGTTTGTGTGCTCAGTAGATTTAGGCAATTCCACCTCTTTTGGCATAGACAGCGATGGAGCAAGAATCTCTTTTATGTCCCCGCGTTTAAAACCCTTCTCCAACAGAATCGTGTTAACAGTATCGAGCGTTGCCTGGACCTCTTGGATTTCAGTATTTAGCTTTTCTATTTGGTCTTCTAGGCGTTTTTTGAAAGCTATCATAGCTTTCATTCTTTCAGAGTCTTGCGCCAACCTGTGTCCCTTCTTAACTACCATGTGTTCTGTACTTAATCAGGTTTTAGCCTGATTTACGGTAGCAATTCGCCAATTTTTTTGAGTTGTCCCTTGTACATCTCGACGATTTCCTTTGAGGTAGTCGCGTCTTGGGGGCTCTTATCTGTGCGGTATTTGCCTGTGAAACGGGGAAAACGGATTGCCATGCCGCTGTTCTTGCGAATTGAATCCATCGCGGCCATGTGAATGGGACTGAGCGTAACTTCAGCACCTAGAATCTCCAAAACAACAGCGGGTTCAAACCACACATCAGCTTCCAAGGTGGATTGAACACGGGCGTTTTTGTGTGCTATCACATGGGTCTGTAGCATTTCGTAGAGTTGACTAAGGTCTTTATCAGTAAAGCCAGTGCCGCATTTAGTTACGGTTTCAAAGGTATCTTTTTCAGGGTTATAAGTTGCCAAAAGCAGGGCCCCATAGGCGCCGGCGCGTTTACCTCGACCATGAAACGCTCCCACAACCACCAAGTCCACGGTATCGCTCATTTCGCTCTTGTAGTCCCGTTTATACTTGATCCAGAGCCAGCCCCGGTTGCCTGCCTGATATACTGAGTCATCGCCAACAGATTTGCACATTAAACCTTCACAGCCTTCCTCTATGGCTTTCTCAAAAAAGTCTTCGAGTTGCTTGGACGTTTTGACGAGTTGTTGGCTGGCCGGTTTTAGACGGATGTTTTGTTTGATGATTCTCTCTAAGGTTTGGCGTCTTTGAGGCAGGGATTTTTGCGTTAAGTCTGTGCCATTAACATAGAGAACATCGAAGGTAAAAAGCGAGACGGGGTACTGTGTGATAGCGGTTTGGATGCCGTATTTGCGTCTCCGATGCATCAATTCTTGAAAGGGTCGCATGTCACCGCTTTCAAGGTCTATGGCGACGCATTCTGCTTCAAGGATTGCATCCTTAGCGTCTATCTGTATACGGATCAACTCCATAACATCGGGGTATTGATCTGAGATGTTCTCAAGTCGACGTGAAAACAGTAAAACTGTATCCCCATTCTTGTGTGCCTGTATCCGCTCGCCATCATATTTGTATTCCGCAAGGCATTTGCCGCCGAATTTCTCCAAAATCTCCTCGGGCACACCGAGCCGTTCAGCCAGCATGGGGCGGATGGGTTCTCCTACTCTTACTTGGAACTGTTCTATACCTTCTATGCCTTTTTCAGCTACAACACTGGCAACTCTGCCCAAATCTGACGAAATATTGTAAGCGCGTTCGATTTTTTCACGCGCTTCTTTACCCCCGCCGTAAGCGATCGCCAAAGCATCTAAAACTGTCATGTCCGCGATGCCTATCCGCAGGTTCCCCGTAACGGTTCGGATGAGCCATTTTGCTTCTTGGGGAGAGGCATCTGTTAAGAGTCCGCTAAAGAGCCCCATCTTGGTATCCACCGCTCCAGAGCCACTGGTTTTGGCGAGTTTGTCAAGTGTCTCATAGACCCGTTGGACGGTGAGGGGTTTGGTGAAAAATGTAGACTGCTTACGTTTGGAAAGGAGTTTCTCTGCGGTTTCACCGATGTCTCCCCTTCTTTGTAGTTCTGCTTGGATTGAATTTTCACTGTTACCGGTGGCCCGCATTAAGGCCCGTATGGCAAGTTTTTCTGCGACCCCCATTTCTACGCCGACAAAGTCCGGGTAGAGCTTGCCTTGTGTTAAATAAATCACCTTTGAAATGACCTCTTTGGGTGTTTTTTTAAGCAACTCAACTAGGTAATCGGTCATTTCTAGACGTTTAGTAGTGCCATCAATTTTTCCGTATGCTTCGGCAATTATTATGTAATCCATATTTTTCGCTTCAGAGAATACGCGATGGCGATATTAAAATTTGCACTGCATGATGGCATTTCCCTACAAAATATGGTAACGTATGACTACATTTTTCAAGGTAGATGCGGAAGCACTATTATTTGACCACTATACGTTTCATCGATGCTGAACTCGATTATTTTATGATGGTGGTAATTTCATTCTTTAAAGCGAGAAACCAGATTTTGGAGTTCAAAATAGAGAATACCTTAAAAGTCAATAAGAAAAATGTTGAATTGACTGTTATTGGTTATGTGTTTAGTCTGTTGCTTTTATGTCCCATCTATTCGATGGGCTGTTCCGTCTGGACAGTAAACCTTGTCAAACACTTCTGTTATGCTGAAGCGTTTGCGGCATGCTTTCATTTCAGGGCATCCGTCGCAGTCACGTGATAACATTTACTTTTTTCCTCCTGTTGATTGTGTGGCTAATTTGTACATTCACCGTTTTACTGAATCGCACCTCTTGCGACTCCTCTATGAAGAGGGATGTACGTAAGAGCTTTTAAGCGTTACGATGCTTAAAATAACGATTTTAACCCAGTAAACAAGCAGAAGACTAACCGCTACTAGCTTCACACTTAAACCATGATAATGAGGAATAGTGATATCAACCTTTCGGTTATTTATTTCCTCAAATTGATGACCACATGCAATGTTAAACCCTATAAACCAAAAATCAAAATAACAAAATATAATTCCACAAACAACATCAAATCCCTTACTTTTTTAACAGACTTGCAATTATTTTTATAATATCATATTGCTAATGAGAACATGCAAAAAATCACCTCTATATTGCATAAGATGTTTGTTTTTGCGTGATCTGAATCGAAAATTTAAAAAGCCTCACTCCGAGCATCTAGTTGTATGAAGTTTTCTTTTAAGATAGGCTCCATCTGGGGAATACCCATCGAGTTGCATATCACATTTTTGTTGCTTATCCTGGCGATTTTTGTACTTTCCATTCTAAGTAACATGAATTTTTACTTTTTCTTCTTAGTACTATTTCTGTTTATGTTTGTGGTCCTCCACGAACTTGCCCATTCCGTTATCGCGCGGCGTTACGGTATAAACGTCCGTAAAATAGTGCTCTACCCTATCGGCGGAATCTCTGAAATTGAAGAACTCCCTGATACTCCCTCACAAGAATGGCGTATGGCCATTGCCGGGCCCCTCATAAGCCTCGCGATAGGTTTTGCGATTTTAGCTGTAAGCTTAATCCTCTCGCCAGATTTGCTTCCAGCAGTCATCAAATTCACAACAACCGGCAATCTCCTCTTTGATATAGCGACCCTGAATATTCTGCTGGGTATTTTTAATTTAATCCCAGCATTTCCCATGGACGGCGGCAGAGTGCTTAGAGCAGTTTTGGCTCAACGCATGAAATATTCGGCTGCAACCCGTATTGCTGTAACAATTGGCAAGATATTGGGCATCGTCATGGTTGTTGTAGGCTTCATTTTTCCCAGCTACTTCCTACTTATCATAATAGGCCTATTTGTCTACTTAGGCGCCGGCGAGGAAAGTGACCAAACCACAATCTCCCCAAAGCTATCGCAACTCCACGTTAAAGACGTTATGCAACCTGAAGTGGCTGGAGTGGGGCCCACTCAAACCCTAATCGAAGCATTAGATGTGATGTTTACAAATCGATACAACAACACTTTGGTACAAAACAATGGAACCCTCATAGGGGTTATTACCTGGAATGAACTTATGAAGGTGCCTGCTGAGCAGCGTGCATTTCTACGGGTTGAGCAAATGCCCCTGTTAAAAATTTCGATTTTTGAAGATGCATCGATTCTTGAGGCAGACAAAATTAGAAAACGCGAAAAAATCGATTTAATCCCAGTTGTACAACGCGAAAATCCCAATAAAGTGACGGGAACGTTAACAAGTGAAGGCATAACCAATGCCTATGAGAAAACCAAAAACCGTTAACCCAAAGCAAAATTGCACAAAACAAAGGGGTACCCATCTCCAGCTATTGTAAGCTACCTCGCGCCTATATTACCCCAGTAACTCTTTTATGCTGACTCAGCAAACTAAAGAGTGACGTTGTGATCATATCACCATCCTCTCTTCGATAGTCACTTCAAAACGGTGATGTAATATGTTGGCCCATAAACATGAAATCAAAAAAACGCGCATGACATTTGTGGAATTCGATGATGTAGTATTTGCCAAGTTAGCAACAGATATCAACTACTTTGGTGAGGGCAACTCTAAGAACAGACGAATGGAATTTGATTTTGAATACTGTCTTGGTTGCAACCTCAGATTGCTGGACGGGAAACCGATAATGACCCAGAGCATCTTGGAGGATGAATTTGAACCGTATGTAGCTCAAGCTAAGTACGGTAATTACCAAAAATTGGCAGAAGTAACGGTGCAACATAGTGATTTTGGAGTGTTGGAAAACTTGATAAAAGCGGCCTTAGGATTTGGCAAACTGAGAGCAAAAACCGATGTTTAACTCTTTGCTATGTTACTGGCTGTTTCTCTGATACTTGAGGCATTGCGTTTACTAAGAAACTGTGCGTTCAATAGGACTCAAAGAATTTACTGGTGGGGCTTCCCGGATTTGAACCGGGGTCTATAGCGCCCGAGGCTACAAGCCTAGACCATGCTAGCCGAAAGCCCCACTAAAGCGGACGTGTTTTATGTTATTTGTTGGGTTGGCTTTAACTTTAGCGGTTAACTCCGAAATCAAAATTATATTCAAACCGATTATACATTGTAGCTACATGTGTCCCAAGTAGCCCTAAAGGCATACAAGGTTTTTCTGAGATTATCATAGAGTGCATGACTAAGACAACTTATATTTAGTAATGCATCAACAATAGCTGTGATATTGGATGGCACCGTTAATTTGTACCTGCTGTAGACATAACGATGCATTCTACTTCAGGGCATATTCTGGTGAGTGTCTATGCAAAAAATGTTTTGCACAATCAATCGAAGCCAAAGTCCGAACTACCATAACCCGTTGTCATATGCTCCAATTCGATGACCATTTGGCGGTAGCAGTTAGCGGTGGCAAAGACAGCTTAGCCCTTCTTTATATATTGGCAAAACTGCACAAATTCCGACCCAAAACTACTCTGACAGCTGTCACCGTAGATGAGGGTATTAAAGGATATCGAGACGAAGCACTGGATATTGCTGTTGTTAATTGTAAAAAACTCGGTATTCCCCATCACATTGTCTCATTTAAGGAGCTCTACGGCTTTAGCCTTGACGAAATCATAGAACAAGCTAACCAAAGAGGACAAACCAAGTTAACAGCATGTGCTTACTGTGGTGTGTTGCGCCGCAGGGCCATAAACGCAGGTGCCCGAGCAGTTAAAGCAGATAAAGTTGCAACCGCGCACACACTTGACGACGAAGCCCAAACAGTATTAATGAACATTCTACGTGGTGATATCGCACGGCTTGCTAAAGAAAAGCCCGTGAGCGACAAAGTTCATCCGATGTTTGTACAAAAAATAAAACCTTTCTGCGAAATTCTCGAAAAAGAGAGTGCTCTCTATGCATACATCAAAAACATCGCATTCCAAGACACACCCTGTCCATACGCCTCACAAGCCCTGCGCAACGATGTACGCGGTATGCTCAATCGCATGGAGGAAAAACATACCGGAACCAAATTCACTGTTTTTCGTGCTATGGAAAAGTTGCGTCCAGCTATCGAAGAAACCATACACAAAGATGCCTTCAAAGTCTGTGTTGAATGTGGCGAACCCTCAGCGCTCAATTTGTGTAAAGCATGCGAGTTATTACAGCAGTTACGTTAGACTTTGCGGTCAAAGCCCCGTTCACTTTTGAGTTTACGCAATATTTCTGAGGCCTCCGATGCGCTATCTGCGCTTGCAATACGCTGGGCACGCTGGAGATTTATGTTTGCGCCGCAGTAAGGACATATTTTTGTTTTCTGCGTTTTAGCACTGAGCATATAACCGCCACATTTGGTACATTTCATAATGAGTGTTGGTGCCATTTGGTTTTGCTTCCGAAAGCTTTACCTGTCCTCTTCAATCTGCATATCAACATAATATCTCTTCCCAAAAAACCTTTATGAATACATAGCGAAATGAGTTTCAAATCAAAACTTTGAAACAACAATCACTGCAACATTAGACGATATCTTAAAACTTGGTTCTTATGGCTGGATCAAATACTCAGTTGTAAACGTCAGCAACGTTTAATGTCTCTGCTTCAAAAGACCAAACGATTTGTCCGCTACACTAACCAAGCATAAATGTCGGCGTAAGAAAACAAGTCCGTGTAAAGCTTCACCGAAAGGCTTTTCCACATCAAGATAGTTAAGTGTTAGTTGGGATTAGGGATTAGCATGAGTGCAGAAGAGCAGACCAAGCAGCGGTCGCCTCTGATGGATCTGGCGATTGTATACTTTAAAAAAGAAGGTTACAAGGTTAACAGTGAAAATGTGATGCTGGAAGGCAACAGTGGGGTCCTCCGGCACTTCGATCTCATCGTACAGAAGGGACGCTCTGAGCAGGGTGTGTGGATACGTGACTGGAACCGTACTATAGGTGTCAACGTTATCATAAACCTCGACACGGCATCCGAAGACGTTGAACTCAGTACGCCCATAATGATAGGTGAGAAATTTAGTGATCATGCCAAATCGTATAGTAATCGCCGCAAGATTAGTCTACTCACTAAACAGAAAATCGGTAGTTTTCGTTAACTAAGATATTTATCTGTTATGTTCTCGCGTTCTAGCATACCTAACCAATCAACAAATCCACTGTAGCATTTTCTGGTGTTGTTTAAAACTTTTAGCATAACCTCCACTATATCATCTGTTGTCTGTCCAGAAACGTCGAGTTCGCAGACTTTGTCTTGTTGATTCTGTAAGGCTTCAATTAGACAACTATCCAGAATTTCAGCGGAGAGGTTTTCATTGATTTTTGCTTCGCTAAAACCACAGTGTTGCATCTGTTCTTTGAGTTCAGCGGGGTTTCGACGCAAAACAAAAACATGCGTAACAAACTCAGCGGGAGTGACGGCGGCGGCATAGTGCCCGTCGATAATAATGTCTGTCTCAGTAGCGCTTATGGATTTGCTGAGGCTTTTGTACATGGCTTTCTCGTCCACTATGCTTGTTTGGCGTTCTTTGTCTTCACCCAACGTTAATCCGTGAGTTTTAGCGTAATCAGTCAAGTTGATACAGATGGCACCGAGTTTCACTGCTAATACTCTGGCGGTTGTGGTTTTGCCCACACCGGGCGTACCAGTGATGAGAATAACCCGCTTCATAAAAAAACCTAAGCAGACGCATAAATATTGATTATGCCTTCATCCTGATAGTTGCAACCAGCATGCGTATGCAAATTTAGCGCCAAAGTATACTTACTTGCTGATTCTACACCAACAGCACGTTTGTATGGTCTTGTTTCTTGATGACTGCCGTATGCCTTGGAGGTTTTTTGGTAAAGTCGTTAGCAAGCTAAACTTTGCTTGTACCGTCAGATCTTCATTGCAGTATTATTTCGCTACCTACGATGTTACGAAATTGGTGTCAACGCTTTATCTATCCAGTTGGAATGTGTTATTAAATGTCGATGTGTCCTTAAAGTGACTACAGGAGATACGGTTTGTGCATGTCAAGCCAAATAGTCCGCTAAACAAAATTAAAGTTACGCCTTTGGCATCGGAGAGTTTTGGTGTCCGTTCTATGTGTACGTTCGTTGAAACTCCTGACATTACAGTGTTGCTGGATGCCGGTATCTCGTTGTGCCCCTACCGTTTTAATCTGCCGCCACATCCTATCGAATTCAAAACCATCCAACGCCTCCGTAGTGTCATTGCAAACGCCGCCGACAAAGCCACGGTAACCACCATTAGTCATTATCATTTTGACCATCACACACCTAGCTATGAGGATTGGATCGTGAACTGGACAGATGACAGTAAAACCGCTCGACAAATCTACCAAAACAAAACTGTATTGATTAAGAACCCAAACAAAAACATTAATGCAAGCCAGCGGCAACGGGCTTGGATGTTCCAGAAAACTGGTGGTAGACACGCTAAGGTAGTGGAAACTGCAGACGGCAAAGCCTTTACTTTTGGCAACACAAAACTAAGCTTCTCAGAGGCGGTGGTACATGGAACAGAGGGCGGTATGCTAGGCTGGGTTATTATGGCAAACGTGGGTTATGCTGATGAAACGTTCCTGTTTGCGCCTGATGTGCAGGGTCCAATGTCTATTCATACAACTGAACTTATTTTGGCCGCTAAACCCGATTTGCTTATGTTAGGGGGTCCACCACTATATCTTGCAGGGTTTCGTGTGGAGCTAGCGCAGATAGAGCAGGGATTGCGGAATTTGACGCAACTTGTGGAAGCGGTACCAATGGTGATTTTAGAACATCATACTCTTCGGGATGAATTTTGGGATTCAAAACTCGAGGCGGTTTTCGTTAAAGCCCAAAAATCCAGACACAACATCATGACGGCTGCAGAATATGTAGGACAAGAAAATGTCTTCTTAGAATCTAAACGTCGTCAACTTTTTGATGATCATCCCCTATCAGATGAGTTTAAGCAGTGGATGAAGACTCTTGCTGGAAAAAAAATCGCCAAGCCGCCCATCTAGTGATAATTGTTGGATATTGTTAGATTTTGAGCATTATTAAACTCTGTCGCGTTTATAGCTGGAAAACTATTCTCTCTTTAGAAAAAAGTTTTCAGAGCCTGAATAGCGAGTGTAGAAGCAAATGTGGTAATAAATTTTTTCTCATTGTTGCTATAATACATGAGTAACTCGAATTAATTCACCAGTATCTTAATATTAATGTTTACTGTTTGTGCGGTAACCAAAAGTGTTACAAACAGTTTTGAGAAAAGAACAGAATTATTGGGAAGCGAGGAAAAGTGAAAATTCAGGTTCTAGGTGCAGCTAGAGAAGTCGGTGGTTCATGCATCTCGGTTGAAACAGATTCCGCCAAGATAGCCTTAGATTACGGTTCGAAACTCGATGAAACACCCAAACAACTTCCAAAAGACTTTGATGCCGTATTCATCAGTCATGCTCACCTAGATCATACCGGCAACTTGCTTAGTCTATGTAAAAACAATAACCCGACCCTAGTGGGTTCAGATATAACTTGTGAGGTAACGGTTGATCTTCTCCATGATATGGTCAAAATTCAGCAAGAAAAAGGCAACCTAGAATTCAATGATGGTCATGCCGAAAAAGTCCGAGACTGCTGGTGGAACCGTGATTCTGTGGCTCTGCCCGGTGTGAAGGTTAATCTACAACCCGCAGGACATGTCGCAGGAGCAAAAATAACCAGTCTCGAAGCTGAAAACAAAAAAATCATATACACAGGCGACTTCTGTTTACATAATACCGAAATTTTACAGGGTTGTAAACTAGAGGTTCTGCCCAAAAAACCCGATCTACTAATCACCGAATCCACATACGGCGGCAAAGTCAGGCCTCCCCGACACGAATTACTCGACCAATTCTTAGAGCAAATGCAAACCGTTATGGCACGCCGAGGTAATGTCTTAATTCCCACTTTTGCCTTCCATCGAAGCCAAGAAATGGCAAAACGCCTAGACACCGCAATCCAAAGAGGTATCCTGCCAAATTATCACGTCTATACCATCTCAAACCTAGCCCATCGCATAAACGGATACTTCAACAAAAATAAACAACTATTCACAAAAGAAATCAAAAGCCAAAAACACCCCTTCAACTATCACCACGTCAAACACCTCTACCGAACCAGCCAAATTGAATCGCCCGCAGTGGTCATATGCACCTCGGGATTTGGACACGCAGGCGCAAGCCTCCGTCTACTCACCGAGTGGGCACACGACAAAAATAACTGCGTCATCCTAACTTCAGGATACCTCCCGCCAGACAGCCCTCTTAAGCAAGCAAAAGAAGAAGGAATCTTCAAAACAGAGGCCGAAGAGATTATCCACGTCAACGCTGAAGTCAAACAAATCGAACTCTCAGGGCACGCCGACCAAACTGAACTTATCAAAATGATAACCAAACTCAAACCCAAACAAACCGTTCTAGTCCATGGTGACCTCGAACAAGCAGAGCAACTCAGCGAACAAATCAAAAACCTAACCAACGTCTGCATCCCAACAGAAAACGAAACTATAGACCTATAACATAACTAACAACAAACCAAATAATCCCATCAGCGAGTGCTCGCCTTTTCTGCGTTGCTCTAAACTATACTAGATGTATGATGCACTGCTTTGACGGTAGGCTAAAGGGTTTTTGGATCAATCACATTTGTTCTGATATATGTCAATATAAACCGCGTATTTACCTAACAATCAACAGCTAATTAGGTGTAGCCCTGATTCACATCAGATTTTTGACTGAAACTCAATTTTGTGCCATAGATTGCCTGTTTGAGGGCGATTTTGTTGCTGTTTACTATTTGGCGTTTAAATTCTAAATTTTGATTGTGCCATAGTTGTGACATAGCTGTGCCATTGTCAATCGTGTCGTGACCAGTACTTAAACGGCTGAATAAATAAAAACTACAAATCTATCTGGCTCTACTGTGTAGCAAGCAAAAGAACAAACAAGCAAAAATCACTCAAAACGGCTTAAAAATGCCTGTGAACTTTTTGAAATATTTCAAACCTAAATATATAGGCAAACGCATCAAGTTCTGGTTATAGTCTATCTAAATATCCAATTACTAAAACAATAAAAAAATAAGAAGGGTGGTTTTTACCTTCTGTTTTTAGGCGATTCTTGTCAGGTCTATTTTTAGGTTTTTATCGTTTCCACCGGGGTTGTTAAGGGGTATTGATCCGCTGTAGACTTTCCAAACGTTATTTTCGAACAGAGCAATTTTTGTGTCATAGACTTTTGTGTATGCTCCGTTGTTTGTCACGGTTCTTTCAACCACAGTGTAGATTGCGGTGTTGTCGTTTTTGCTGGGTGTTTTAGTGATTGTCGCCTCAAAGTTTGTAGGGGTTACATAGTTTTTATTGTTCTTCAGTATGATGTTTTTGACTGTTAATTGGTTGATGCCTCCACCGTTTGCGCCGTCTTTGTTGTTTGTTTGGCCGTTATTCCAGTTTATGGCTGTTATTGTGATTTTTTCAGTCTGGGTTGTGGGAGTTATGGTGAAGCTGTGGTTGGCGGAGTAGGCGAATTCTTGGTTTTTGTTGCCTCTGTTTGTGAGGGGTTCGAATAGGGGTTGGACTAGGGGTGGGTGTGTTATGCCGTCTTTGGTGTCGACAAAGCAGTTGAGGTCATATACGTAGTTGATTGATTGGGTTGTTGCGAGTGAGACATTGAATTCAATGTCGCCGGTTATGTCGTTGGTTACGCGGACGTAGAATTGTTCACCGGGTTTAACTTGGTGTATCGTGTTGCCGGTTGTGTCAACGAATGTTGCGTTTTTGCTGGTTGAGGTAAATGCTAGTTTGTAATCAACTTTGCCTAGTATGGTTGTGGAGACTTGGAATGGGCCATAATCGGTGTATCCTGCGCTTGAAATGCCTGTGCCTTTGGTGCCTTGTAGGGTTACGCCTGTGTTGTATTCTTTGAGTATGTTGTCGATGTTGTCTTGGATGGAGTTAAGGATGTCTATAATTTGTTTTTCGTTGGTGTTTTTGATAGCTGTGACTTCGATGCCGTGGATTATTTTCCAGATGGTAGGTTGTATTATTTGTTGGTAGCCGGCGAAGTCAGTGGTTTCCATCCAGGCATAGTTGTTTGTGATGTAGGTGATTGCGGCCATTACTTGTTGTGCTTGATCAGTTTTGAAATAGTCAGTTACGGGGGCTGGTTTGTATGTGGCTCCGTTGTAGGGGTGGATCTCTGTGGTTATGCTGTATGCGTAACCGATAGGATCGCCTTGGTCGTTTTGTAGTTCGAATCTTACTACCGGTTCATCTCGGTTACCGAAATGAACGCTGTATACGTCGCCGTATGAGGCGGTGTATTTGTTTTCTGCTGCGTTTGTTGTCTGCAGTAGTGATGCAAAACAACCGACAACAAGCGCAAGCATTATTATAATGGATGCGATTGATTTGATTTTATTTTTCATTACATTCACCTGTCAATGTTGGATTTATCGTCCCAAATTGTTAAGCAATCAGGTGTGCTCTCGCTATTTAAAGGGGTATTTCAAAACTGGAATATGCTGTCTTTCGAAATAAATAATCAGATACTTTTATGAAAATGCTATCAAAAAACAAAAGCAACAACACTTGACACCAAACAACCATCAACCGACCAACAAATCATCTATAAAGCAAACACCTATCGCCAGCACTTCCCAAATACAACTAAAACTCAACAACAAGATCCCAAAATACCGCGCACAATCCCGCAATTCCCCCTATACCCCTCCATGGACCGCCCCGGGCGATGGATCTGGCAGTTTGTTAAAAACAGTTTAAACTTAAATGCAGTTTGTCAAATTTTGCTGTTAAAATGTATGCTCTTTCCAATATGTGGGTCCAACAACGCTGTTATATCGCATAAATTTGCTTTTGAGTAGCAATTTTGCTATAGGTAAGCAAAATTTATATTGATGCGTGTATACTGTAACGCTTGAGCAAAACTCGCAAGGGGAAGAGAGAAAATATGTTTAAAGCAAGTGCACAAAAAGAGGTTTCAACCAAGCTTACTAAGGGTCTGCTTGATGTTATAGTTTTGCAGTTCCTTAGTGTTGAGTCTATGCATGGTTATCAAATCATTAC
>Ga0123356_10003788_pt1 | contig 15749 bp, 13 predicted proteins | sample TergutEmb28metaG_2_FD_92546 | JGI IMG/M metagenome (GOLD analysis project Ga0123356, IMG submission 92546) | Embiratermes neotenicus P3 segment gut microbial communities from Petit-Saut dam, French Guiana - Emb289 P3 | ecosystem: Host-associated > Arthropoda: Insects > Digestive system > Gut ... | reverse complement strand
TCTTTGGAGAATAAACGGTTGATTGATCGGTTGTTTGTGGAGCATAAGGATGGGTTTTATGTTTATGCGAAGCGGCGGGTGTCTAGGCCTTGTTTGATTGCTGTTTATGTGGGTCGTTATTTGCGTCATTTGGCGATTGCGGAGTCGCGTATTTCTGATTTTAATGTGGAGACCAATATGGTTACTTACTGGTTTTTTGATGAGCATAAGGTTGGGCAGTTTGTTACGATACATGCTTTTGAGTTTATTGATCGGTTGGTTAGGTTGATTCCTGATAAGAATCTCAAGTTGATTCGGTATTATGGGTTGTATTCTAGGCGGACTATGGGTGAGCTTCAGAAAGTTCTTACGCCTCTTAGTCGTGAAAAAGTGTCTGTTGTGCGTAAGCGGGAGGTTATTTGTTGTTCGAATTGTGGTAGGGTTATGGTTCTTGTGGGTGTTTCTAGGTCTGATGGTGAGGGTGGTTTGATTTATTATGTTTGGGGTGGTGATTTTGATGATGATTGTTGGTAGTGGTTAATTAATTTGCGCCGAAGGCGCTTTGTTCTTCAGGCGATTAAAGCCCCGATGTTTAGTTGCTAGGTTAAGCCCCGTCTACTTAACGATCGCTTTGACCAAGTAACGATCGGACTCGAAGCAATCACCTATCGTGTCATGTCTCAAATATAGTGTCATTTGTTTTAAATTGTCGCGCCGGTTTGAGATGTAGTGGCGTTTAGTCGTTAACTACTTTTGAATGGTAAAATCTGTGGAAAATAATATCGATCACAATGGCTGTAAGAGCGGTGAAATGTTTTCGGAAAAACACACTCTACAATACGGGCAATATACTAAAATAACTCCACTTCTCTATATCAGAGAAACACAAACAAAACAGACAAGGGAGCACGAGAGACTTGAGTTATGAAGGCGACACATTCTGGGTTTCCCTCTGGGAACGGTTATTTGGAATAGTTATAATCATAATTGGTGCAATCTTACTCTACTATACCGCCATAACCAGCGACATCGGCGGATTTGGCGCACTCTTTGGCTTCCTAAGTGCAATTCTGCTCATTGTCGGTGTTGTCCTTTTGATCCTAAAGCCGCCGCAGTAGGTACTATTCTCTTCTCTCTACCACAATACGGCAGTTAGTAACCAGCGTTGCAATAACTCCTAAAGCCGCAAGCCAAGGTGCCAAAACAACACCCACCACGCCCACAGTCACAGGGATCTCTAGCAAAGTCTTGTTTGCCTCGTTTTTAACGATTATGCGAGTTACAGTCCCCTCATGTAAGAGTTCTCGTACACGATCAACAAGGTCTTGGCTTGACACCGTGTATTCTTCACTGCTAAATTTTGGGGCGACACCGCCACAAACAGCACAGTATCGATCAGTGTCATTTAATGGTGTACCGCATTTAACACAGTAGGGCAATCTATTCACACAATCACACAGAGGTCACAGACAAATATAAGGTTACCAAGTAAGCAAAGGTAGATTAGCAACCCAAAACACAAATACATCAACGAATTTATTAAGTCAAATTCCCACATCAACTTCAAACCAAATTATCTATAGGAGACACAAAGATGCCCATACGCCAACCAATCGTCTGTGTTCTAGGTCACGTAGATGCCGGTAAAACATCACTGCTCGATGAGCTACGCAAAACAAATGTGCAGCTCCGCGAAGCAGGGGGTATGACCCAGCATATCGGCGCAAGCTTCTTTCCCGTAGAGACGTTAAAGCAACTCATCGGACCCTATATGAGCACCTTTAAAACCGGTATCGAAATTCCTGGACTTCTCATCGTTGATACACCGGGGCACGAAGCCTTCACAAACCTACGACGCCGCGGCGGAAGTGTCGCTGACATCGCTATCCTTGTCGTCAACGCCGTCCGAGGATTCGAAGCCCAAACCTTTGAGTGCATCGAAATTCTCAAAGCGCGTAAAACTCCCTTTATCGTGGCTGTCAACCAAATTGATCGCGTTCCCGGTTGGAAACCCCAAAGTAACCAACCATTCCTCAAATCCTATGCTACTCAATCTAGTTATGTGCAGGAGGCACTCAACAACCGTCTCTATCACGTTATGGGCGACTTTAGTCGTTTGCAATTTAAAACTGACCGATTCGATCACATCCGTGATTTCACCCAAAACGTTGCCCTAGTTCCTACCAGCGCCAAAACCGGCGAAGGCATAGCGGAACTCATAATGGTCCTGGTTGGGTTAACGCAACAGTTTCTCAAAAAACGGCTCCAAACCACTGACGGACCTGCCAAAGGATCCATCCTCGAAGTCAAGGAAGAACCCGGCTTAGGCATGACCCTAAACACCATTATCTATGATGGTACTCTTCACAAAGACGACTTAGCTGTAGTTGGCGGCAAACAGGGTCCTATCGCAGCCAGAATACGTACGATCCTTGTGCCAAAACCGCTTGATGAAATGCGCGATCCACGCGACAAATTCACAGGAGTCGAATGCGTCTACGCCAGTGCAGGGGTGAAAATCGTCGCACCCGGACTCGAAGACGCCCTATCAGGTGCACCCCTGCTAGTTGTTCCGATAGGCGAAGACGTGACCAAGTATTGTCAACTTATCACTGAAGAAATCGGTAGAATAAAAATCGCCAAAGAAATCGACGGTGTAATCGCAAAAGCAGACACTCTGGGTTCGCTGGAGGCGATGGCTGAAATCCTGCGCGCTAACAACGTACAAGTACGAAGCGCTGACATCGGCGACATAAGCAAACGTGACGTTATCGAAGCTGCAGTCGTGAAGCAACGTGAACCCCTAGTTGGGGCTATCCTTGCGTTTGGCGTCAAAACACTTCCTGATGCAGAAACTGAAGCAGAAATCAGTGGCATTAAAATCTTCCGTGATCCCATCATCTACAACCTCATCGACAACTACCTTGAATGGGTTAGAGAGAAACGTGAACGCAAAAACGAAGAAGAATTCGATGCACTTGTTAAACCCGGCAAGGTGATGGTTTTGCCTAATTGCATCTTCCGCAGGGCTAAACCTCTAGTTGTTGGTATTGAGGTTCAGGGCGGTAGAATCAAACCAAAAGTGTCACTTGTCCGCGCTGCAGACGGTTCTGACCTAGGTGAAATCCAGCAGATCCAAGACCAAGGCAAAGCCATCGGCGAAGCCAAAGTGGGTGCACAGGTGGCAATTTCTATGGATAAACCCATTGCCGGTAGGCACATCTTCGAACGCGATATGCTCTGGGTCAGAGTTCCCGAAGACGATGCCAAAATCCTCCTAACCAATCATCTCGGCGATTTAACATCCGAAGAACAAGATGTACTAAAAGGATACGTTAACATGATGCGCAAAAAAATCCCCTTCTGGGCAGGCACTATGTAACCCTGTTTCTTTATCCATTATTGTATGCGGCAGTAGTTTTTTCTCAAACTGATTATATAGTGTTGTTTGCTCCTCTTTAGGGCAAGGAAATGACCCTGATGATAACAGAGTTTAGTTATAGTGAGTGCAAAAAAGGGTCAGACAAATAGTGATAGTAGCCTAAACGCCAGTCCGCCAACTAGGAGTGCAACGCCGATGTTGGCTGCCGTCATAGTTGCTGTTGCTTTCCACCCGAACTCTTTGCCCAGGATTGCCACAGTAGAGATGCAGGGGATGTAGAGCATTGCAACCAGCGACATAACTACCAGCTGCACCGCAGTGAAGCCGTTGGGTTGAACCATCAGGTTGGTTGTACCCAAGATTGCCACAGCGCCAACGAGCACCAATTCTTTGCGTATCGTACCCAAGATGAGTAGGACTCCTGCCATGACAGGCAAGCCAAGCCAACCAACTGTTAGAGGTGCCAACGCGTTGCTAATGGGCGTTAGCACGTTTAGGGAGTAGAGAGCTTGGAGGAGTGCGCTGCCCATGATGTAGATGGGGAGCACGACGTAGATGATAGATTTTGTACGTGTCCATGTCTGTTTTAGCACCACCTTAGGTGAAGGTTTCTTAAAGCTGCTCATTTCCATGATTAGTCCTGTGGATTTGCCTGGAATTGCTTTCATCGCGACTTTGCCTATAATGAAGATGATTGCAATGTTTACAACGTAGAGTAGTAACGCCCAATGGATACCCACGAATAGACCTACCATGCCAAAGAGTACTATGGTGCGTGCTGAACAGGGCGCAAATGTGATGGCAAAGGCGGCGAGGAGGCGTTCGTGTCGGTTTTCGAGGATTTTGCAGCTGTGAATTGCTGGTACGTTGCAGCCGTATCCGAGGATTATGGGGATTAGTGCTTTACCGTGTAACCCTAATTTGTGCATAGCGCTATCCATCATGAATGCGACGCGCGTTAGAATCCCTGAGTCTTCAATGATGGCGAGCAATATGTAGAATGGGATTACGAAGGGTATGATTAACGTTAGGCATGCAGTGACTCCGCTCCAGATGCCGTTTGTGATGATGCTTAGAATAGGTTGGGTAGTTGAGAGTGTAGGGGTCGTGGGGTAGATTAAGTTTAAACCGCTAGAAATAATCCCTGACAAGGCATTGCCGACAAAAAAGGTCCATAGTAGCAGTCCTGCTATGACTCCGATGCTGGTTAGGTAGCCAAAGATGTGATGTGTCGTAATTCCTTCAAGTTTGTCTGTAAAGGTATGCCATATTTCACTTTGTTGTAACGCCGAAGCTGCTACCTGGTTTGCTAATGCATATCGTGCTGATGCGATTATGGAGAAGCAGGGTTCTTGGCAACTGGTTTGTAGTTCGGTGGCGATTGTTTTTGCGGCTGTGCTTATCGTTTGGGCTTTTGAGGTGACGAGTTTAGTGATTTCGCTATCGCCTTCTAGCAATTTGATAGCTATCCACCGTGGCGGGTATTGTAGGTCAAGGTTTTCTTGTTCTATTATTTTTTGGAGTTGCTCGATTTTGTCTTCTAGTTCTTTTCTATATCGGAGGTGTTTATGTTTGGGTTTGTTTTTCGCGACTTCGATGGCTTCTCTGATGACCTCATAGATGCCTTCGCCTCTAGTTGCGGTTGCAAGTACAATTGGCACGCCGAGTATGTCTTCGAGTTTTTCTTTGCTGATAATCATGCCCTTGTTTTTTGCAACATCATATTGGTTGAGGCAGAGTACCACTGGTGCGTCCATCTCTAGTAGTTGCAACGTGAAGAACAAGTTACGTTCTAACACTGAAGCGTCAACGACGTTGATGACTGTGTCAGGTTTCTCAAGAGCTATGTAATCTCGGGAAACCAGCTCCTCCATCGAAAACGTGGAGAACGAGTAGATGCCTGGCAGGTCGATGACTTTGATTTCGTAGCCTTCAAGGCTTAGTGTACCTTCGGCGCGGTCGACGGTTTTGCCTGGCCAGTTTCCGATTATCTGATTAGAACCTGTTAACTGATTAAAGATGACACTTTTGCCTACGTTGGCGTTACCTGCCAAGGCAAATGTTAAGTGTTTGTCGTTTGAGGTTTCTGCGTCAAGTATTTTGTCGTGTTTGTTTGATGCAGTTTTATGGCCCGGCATGTTTTTCTCTCTGATTTGTTGTTGTTTTTTTTATTCTTCCTCTTCTACAAACACGTTACAGGCGATGTCTTTACCTATCGCCAGTTTGGAGCCGCGGACTTGTACTTCGACGGGTCCATCCATTGGTGCTACTTTGATAACTTTGATTTTTGTGCCCGGAGTTAAGCCCATGTCGAGCAGACGCTGGAGTACTTTGTGTTCGCCTCGAATGAAGCTGATTTTGCCGTATTTGCCGCCTTTGAGTTCGCGTATGGGTGTTAGGTTTTCGTGGCGTTTGCCCACTTGTTCGAGGCCTTGTGCGTGTAGTTGAATGCATTCTTCACAGCTTGAAAAGGGTAGATCGCAGGCTGGGATGGTTTTGCCGTCGTCGCTGCAGGTGTCGGGATGTTTTAGTAGGCGGCATAGTGATTCTTCGGCTTCGTCGGAGAGGGTGTGTTCCATTTCACATGCTTGGGTGTGTACTTTGTCTTTGCCGATGTGTAGGATGTCGCTTAGGAAGGTTTCGAGTAGGCGGTGTTTGCGGGTGATTTTTTGGGCTTCTCTTAGTCCTTTGTCTGTGAGTGTGCTACCGTGGTAGGGTGAGTAATTGATGTAGCCCGCTTCGGAGAGTTTTTTTAGCATCTCTGTTACGCTTGCGGGGGCTACGTGGAGTTTTTGGGCGATTTCGGTGTTGCTTATGAGGTCATCGTTTTTTCTTAGTCCGTATACGGCTTTGAGGTAGTTTTGGGTTGATTTTTGTTCCATGGTAGGTCCTTACCTCGTTCTAGGTGAATCTAAAACTTGTAAACATCTAATAAAGTTTTAGGTAACCCTAAAAAATACTGTGTGGTGTCCACAAAAATCAAAACCCCCCCTGAACCCCCAAATCATCCAGTAACGGCTAAATAGAACCAAACCAATCCGTTGATAACCCAGCGAAGGAACAGACATGACAGATCTGCCCAACATAGTTTCAAACCTAATCGAAGTAACCAAAAAACACGAACAATACCGCGACAAAGAATGCCTAAACCTAATAGCCAGCGAAGGCACCAAATCCTCCGCCGTATGCCAAATGCTCGACATGAGCCACGACCTCGCCACCCGCTACGCAGAAGGTGAAAACGACATAATCGGCCATGTCAAAAAACGATACTACCAAGGACAAAAATACATGGCTCAAATCGAAAACTTAGCCACAGACGCCATCAAAGACCTATTCGGCACCACTTGGGCTGATGTCCGCCTGATTTCAGGCACCCACGCAAACACAGCCACATTCAAAGGCTTATCCTCAGCATCAAAAAACAACAAAATGGTCGTTACTCCGCTAAGTTGTGGTGCACACATAAGCCATGACTACACCGGCCTCGCTGGCAGTATCTTGGGCATCTACAACATCAACCACATTTACAATTTAGCCGAATTCAACATAGATCCAGATAAATCCGCCTACGTCATCCGCGCCGCTAAACCAGGCATCGTCACATTCGGCGGTAGCCTATTTCTCTTTCCACACCCCATCAAAGAATTAAAAAAAGTCTGCGATGAAGTAGGCGCATATATCGCATACGACGCAGCACACGTCCTAGGATTAATTGCCGGCGGCCAATTCCAAGATCCCCTCCGCGAAGGTGCAGACTTCATCACCAGCTCCACCCACAAAACCTTCCCCGGTCCTCAAGGCGGCGTCATCATGGGCAACCCCGACACTCCCAGAAAAGAAAAAGCAGTGAAAAAAATTCAACACGCCATTTTCCCCCTAACAGCGTCTAGCACACACCTAGGCAGACTCCCCGCATTAGGCCTTGCATGCCTCGAAATGAAACTATTCGGCAAAGAACTGGCCACCCAAATCGTCAAAAACGCCCAAACCGCAGGCCAATACTTCTACGAAAACGGCATTACAGTCCTCGCCGAAAAAAAAGGCTTCACCCGCAGCCACCAAATCGCCCTAGACATCCAAGCCTTCGGCGGCGGCAACAAAATCGCACAAGAACTCGAAGACTCAAACATCATACTCAACAAAAACCTCCTCCCCTACGATGACCAAATCAGCAAAGAAAACCCCTCCGGTTTACGCATTGGCTTCCAAGATGTTACAAGACATGGCATGAAAGAAAACGACATAAAACACCTCTGCGACCTCATGATAGACATCATTAAAGAAAAACGCAGACCCAAAGAAGTTAAAATCGACGTTTTAACTCTCAAAAAAGAATTCAGCACCGTTAAATACGGCTTCCAAACAGTCGAAGAAGCACTCAACTACACTAAAAAAACATAGCCATTTCACCCCTCTCCATCGACATATCATCATTCAATGAATAACTTACACACTTACACCCTTTAGATTCGCTAACAAAGATTAATATGACTAGTTCAATATAGACTGCAACCATGACATTTGACTGGCTCACACTACTCTTCATATTTGTCGCTCTCGGAGCCGTAGCAATATTTATTCTGCTGCCCCGATATGGCCCACACTACACTTCTCGACTCACCTGTCCTAAATGCCACAAAAGCTTCAACTTTCACTACATACCCGGCGCAACACTCGCCTCGATTATCCAACGGAACTATCGCACCTTAAAATGCCCCTACTGCCACACCAAAGCCGTCTACGACATTGCCCTAACAAGGACCCGTAGCCCTAGACCCCAAAAAACTAAGCTCAAAGCATAGTTGCCAAGCGATCACGTAGAGAACTTTTATAATCTACATCAAGCAATCACATCTCCAAACGCAGTAAGGTGAAGTTGCATGAAAGTACTGTTAAACGATGGTTTAGAGAAAGACGGCATAGCAATTTTCAAAGAAGCCGGCATCGAAACAGACACTAAAAAACGAGACGCCGCCCAATTAATTACGGAAATCGGGCAATTCGACGCTCTAATAGTGCGAAGTGCCACCAAGGTTACCCGTGAAGTCATCGAGGCCGGAGCCAAAGGTAACTTAAAAATCATCGGACGTGCAGGAGTAGGATTTGATAATATCGATGCACAAGCCGCATCAGAAAATGGCATAGTGGTAAAAATTGCCCCCTTTGGCAGCACAAATGCAGTTGCGGAATTAGCCATCGGTCTGATGCTCGCCATCTCTCGAAACACCCCCCAAGCACACCACTCCCTCAAAAAGGGCGTTTGGATAAAAAAGAAACTCGAAGGACGTGAACTCCATGGTAAAACCTTGGGTATTATCGGTTGCGGTCGAATCGGGCAGAAATTAGCTCGCATCGCCAAACTTGGGTTAAACATGGAAGTTGTGGGTTTCGACATCAAACCCTGTCCTGAGAGCGGTATTAAATTTCTAGCAACCAAAGAGGCTGTTCTCAAAGTCGCTGACTATATTAGTGTTCACACAGGCGGCAAAGATGTCATCATCGGTACCAACGAACTTGCCTTGCTAAAGCCTACTTCATATATCATTAACACCAGCCGAGGCAACAATATTGACCAACAAGCTCTCTATGTTGCACTCAAAGATGGTAAACTTGCCGGTTATGCCACCGATGTTTACAGAGAGGAACCCAAAGCCGAAAACGATCCCTTCAATGATAAACTAAAGGAACTCGACAATGTTGTGCTTAGTAGTCACCTTGGGGCATCCACGTTTGAGGCACAACGTGAAACTTCAATTGAAATCGCCCAAGTTCTCTCGGACTACCTCTTAGGCGGTGATTTTACAAATGCGGTCAACGCAGGCGAATCCATCGAAGTTGAAGAACAAGAGATTTTCACGCTCTTTATACACCACAAAGATGTACCTGGTGTGTTTGCTAACATCGACAAAGTTTTAGCTGACAGCGACATTAACATCCGCGCTAACTATAGTCGCCAAATCAATCAGGGCTACGCCATAAGCGTATATGTAATACATCAAAAAGTCACCCCGGGGATCGTCGAAAAATTAAAAGCGATTCCCAGTGTATGCAACGTTAAATTCTAATAGTCCTTTTTAGAGGACTCTTTTTATTGTGCCTATCTGCTACCGCTATGTAACTTATTAGCTATCACATAGTAATTGCTGAGTGATAGACACAATGCTACTCTGTCCTAAAACGCGAATTTGTTCATATCATATATAAGGTCCTTTTAGGCTAAAGAATACTGATGAAATTAGGTGTGCTGTTTTCAGGTGGCAAGGACTCTGCGCTTGCCCTTCATTTGGCGGCGGAGAAAGAAACGGTAGCTTGCCTCATCACGGTTGTCTCTGAGAATAAGGAGAGTTTTATGTTTCATACTCCCAACATTGATGTGACTACGTTACAGGCAGAGGCGCTGGGGTTACCGCTGATTTCTGTCTCCACTGCTGGCCAGAAGGAAGTGGAACTCGACGATTTAGAGCATGTTATCGCAGAAGCTAAACACCGCTTTGGAATAGTGGGTGTTGTTACGGGTGCTGTTGAATCAACCTACCAGGCATCGCGAGTTCAGCGTATCTGTAGGCATCTCGACCTTTGGCAGTTCAACCCACTGTGGAAAATCAAACAACAAACGCTTCTCGAAACATTGCTTACAAAAAAATTCGAGATTCTTATCTCAGGAGTGTTCGCCTATCCCCTAGAGAAGAGTTGGCTGGGCAAACCCCTTGATCCCTCCATGGCTACGCGCCTATTCGAGTTGCAGAACAAATATGGTCTTAGTCCATCTGGTGAAGGCGGCGAAATCGAAACAACTGTACTCGATGCTCCCATGTTTCAACGCAAGATTCGAGTGGTGGATGGAACAGTTGACTGGCAAGGCAGCAGCGGCATCTATGTGATCAAACAAGGAGAGTTGGTGCCTAAGTGATATTGGTTGTGGATATGAATTGGAAGCCCGATTCTTTAGCGTACACCGAGTTTATATCCCCCCTCATTAACGTGGTAGATTCGCTTGAATTATGCTTGGCCAGACACTACACTAAGGTAGCGCCCACCGACATAGAAAGCTCCAGCCACATAATTCTCTCAGGCACTCCTCTCAAAGACTTTGCTTTCCTCCAAAACCTCTCCCGTTTCGCATGGATGAAAACCTATGCCAAGCCTCTCTTAGGCATCAACGCAGGCATGTATACCATACTCCAAACATACCACGAAACCCTCCTCCCCTGCACACAAATCGGCATGATCAAAATCACAACTAAGCAGCCCAACCCCCTCTTTAGCGGCACCTTTGAAGCATACAGTCTCCACAGCTACACCACCCAATTGTGTCCCCACACATTTGAGGTTCTAGCGGAATCCGAAAAATGCATCCAGGCCATAAAACACAGACAAAAACCCATATATGGCCTGCTCTTCCACCCAGAAGCCCGAAACCGAGCTATCATAGAGCGGTTCGCGAGGCTCTGATTTTCTTCTTTGTGTATCGGGTGGGTTTGTGTTTATCTGTAAGCGTTTTTGGGTTTTATCTCAATGTCAGGGTATTCTTTGAGTTTCTCTGCCATGTCCCGTAGTTGCTTATCCACCCGATAGTTCACAGTGCCCTCTTCGTAGGTGCCGTCGGGTCGACGCTGCCCCGCTTTGGTGTCCGTTAAGACTTCGATGCCTTCGTCGATGTTTTTGATCGCATAGACACTAAATTTGTCAGCCTTAACTGCTTCAAGCACTTCTTCTTTTAACATGAGGTTTTGAATGTTGCTCGTGGGTATCATGACACCTTGTTCACCTGTTAAGCCTTTGGCTTTGGCAACTTCGAAGAAGCCCTCGATTTTTTCGTTAACTCCGCCGATGGCTTGTACTTCCCCTTTCTGGTTAACGGAGCCTGTGACGGCGATGTTTTGTTTTATGGGTAATCCGCTGAGTGCTGAGAGAATGCTGTAGAGTTCGGTGCTTGATGCGCTGTCGCCTTCTACGCCTTCGTAGTTCTGTTCGAAGACCAGTCTAGCGCTGAGACTCATTGGTTTGTCGCGGGCGTATTTGTCGTTTAGGTAGCCGCTTAAGATGAGGACTCCTTTGGTGTGAATAGGTCCGCCAGTTTTTGCCTCACGTTCGATGTCGATTACTCCTTCGCGCCCTAAGCCGATGCTCACGGTGACGCGGGAGGGCATGCCAAATGCGAAGTCCCCCAAGCTCATAACAGCCAAGCCGTTGACCTGTCCGACTTTTCTCTCGTGGGTGTCAATGAGGAAGAAGCCGCGGGTTATCATTTCCTGTATTTTTTCTTGGACAAGTTTGCTTCGGTAGATTTTTTCTTCGATGGCTTTTTTGATGTGGGCTGCGGTTATAAATTCCGAGTTTTCTTGTTCAGCGTAATAGTTTGCTTCTCGGATGAGGTCGACTACGGTGCTAAATTGGGTTGAGAGTTTATATTGGTCTTCGACGATACGGCTGCTGTGTTCGACGAGTTTGGCCAAGCCGGTGCTGTCGAGGTGTAGTAGTTTTTCGCGTTCGCAGAAGCTGCAGACAAATGTGGTGTAGAGTTGTATTTTTTCTTCGGTGCGGGGCATGGTGGTGTCGAATTCAACTTTGACTTTGAAGAGTTCACGGAAGTCGGGGTCCATGCTAAACATCAGTTGATATAGGCTGGGGTCGCCGATTAGGATAACTTTGGCTGTTAATGGTATGGGTTGGGGTTTGACTGTTTTTATGCTTAAAAAGCCGTAGCGTTCTTCAGGTTCTTCTATGCCCATTTTACAATCTTTTAGGTCGCGTTTTAATCCGTCGTAGGCGAGGGGATTGCGGAGTAGGTCTTCAACGGGGATGATGAGGTAGCCGCCGTTGGCTTTGTGAATACTTCCTCCTCGGAGCATGGTAAAATCGGTGGTTAGGGCACCGAATTGGGCTTCTTTCTCGGTTTTGCCTAGCAGGTTGGGGTAGGTGGGGTTGGTTTCCATAACGACGGGGGCCCCTTTGGTTTCCGAGTTGTCTATGACTACGTTGACTACGTATTTTTTGTAAGTCTCTTCGTTGCGCATCCAGGGTAACTGTAGAATCTGTTGCTCAGGAGTTTGATTACTTCGGCGTACGAATTGTTGAAGGTTGTCGAGGATGTTATTTTCTGCGGTTTGAAGGTAGGCGGTGACTTCTTGGGTGTTGCTGTATTTTTCTATGAGGCTCTGGATTTGGATGCCGATTGCGTAGAGGGCTACGTTTTTGTTTAGTTTTTTGAGTGCATCTTGGATTTGTTGTTCCATGCTGATGAGTTGGCGCATGGCGTTGCGGAAGTCCACTTCGAGTTTAGCGCGTTTCTCGTCAAATTTGTCTTTGATGCTCTGGGGAAGTGCTAGAATCTCTTCTTCGCTGAGGGGTTTGCCCTCTAACACGGGGATGAGGAGTAATCCAACTGGAGTTGTTTGGATGACGAAACCTTCGCTTTGAGCTTTTGTGTTGAGGTCGTCGATGAGTTTTTTGCGTTGGGCCTCTAGGTTGTGTAGGGTGATTTCTCGTCGGGTAGCGTATTCTTCGCTTTCGAATGTTTTTGGCAGGGCGTTTTTGATGTTTTCGATAAAATTCTCCATATCGTGGCGGAATTCTTTGCCTTTTCCTGGGGGTAACTCTATGGCTTTGGGTTCATATTGGTTACCGAAATTGTAGACGTAACACCAATCAGATGGGACTGGTTGGATTTTGGCTTGTGCTTCCACAAAGTTTTTAACGGCCGTTTTGCGTCCTGTGCCGGGGAGGCCGGCGACGTACATATTAAAGCCGTGGTTTTTAATGCCTAACCCGAATTTGAGTGCGCGTACGGCGCGCTCTTGCCCGATGATTTCGTTTAGGGGTGTTAACTCTTTGGTGGATGTACAGTGTAGACTGTTAATTTCACAGACATTTCGCAATTTCTCTAGTGGCAATTTTTCTATCAAACAAAAACCTCCGATAAACCCAATAAATTGAATAGACTTGCTGTTTAAACTCTTTATGACAGCCCCTGATCCGTTTTTGTTGCGCACATTTTTGCGCCTAAGTCAATTGCAGCTAGGCGTTGTTTGAGGTGTATCCTTATGGTTTGTTGGGGAGTTTATGCATAAAGCACAATAATGGGCAGTTATACACTCTTTGGAGATCGTCGCATATGATTACTGACTTTAATCTCATAGCAACAACAGCTCGTGGCAACGAAGGGGCTATGGTTAACGAAATCGTTTTTCTTCTAAAAGATCAATTAGGTGACGCTGAAGCCAAAGCCAGCAGAACTAAAGTTCGTGGTTTAATCGTTGCCAAAACTAGTCTTGATCCCCTTGTAGTTATGGAGCGGTTTCGCAGCATCCTAATTGAGCGGCCCTATGAGTTTCGTTATGCCCTACGTATTGTGCCTATTCAGCGGGTTGTGGCGACGGATTTGGCGGAAATCACGAAAGCTGTTGCTGAGTTAGCTGTCAATATGGGTGAGGGTGATTCGTTTCGAGTTACGGTTGAAAAGCGTTTCACAGAGTTGCATTCCCGTGTGCTTATTGAGGCCGCGGTGGGTGACATAAAACAGAGGGTTGATCTCCATATTCCTGATTGGATTGTGCAGATCGAGGTTTTGGGTGCTCTAACGGGCGTTGCTTTGCTCAGACCCGGTGACGTTTTGGCTGTGGTTAAAGCGAAGATGCTCTAGCCGCTTTGGGTAGCTAAGAGGGCGATATGTTCTACAACAAGGTCGACTAGCGCTTTTTTGATGTTGCCTTTGTTTTGTTTTTCTAATTCTTGGTCTTTGATTTGGAAGGTGTTGCGGATTTTTGTTTCTTTATCTTTGGTTAACTCTAGTACAGATTCGTCGGTTTGGCATCCCAGATGTATGCTTAGCCCTTTGAGTTGGGCTTCAATTTGGTTTTGGTTGTTGCCTACCACGATGACGGCCATATTTTTGGTTTGTGGTTTTATGCCGATGTGTGTGATGGCTTTTTGTATTTGTCGTTGTGCGGAGGCATAGAGCATGATTTCTATAGCGATGCTTTTGGAGATGTTGGTTTTATTGTGGAAGGCTTGTAGTGCGTTTAGGGTGGCGAAGTAGAGGTGTTGTGGGGTGGCAATTAGGGTGGCGTCGAAGAATTGTAGGTCCACTTGATTTGGTGACTGGCGGTGTGTTTTTAGAAAGGCTTCAGCGGTGGCAAATGTTATGTTGCGGTAGCCTGTTATTTCGACTTGTTTGGTGTATTCTTCTATGGTATGTAGCATTTGGCGGCTCCTTTTTTATGGGTTTAAGAGTTTGTCTGCTATTTGTTGGGGTAACCCTGCTTTTACGATTTTTGCGATTTCTTTGTTGCTTTGTTGTTTATCTTGATGGGTTTGGAGGATTTTTTGAAGTGTTTCTTTTGTATCCCATGGAAAAATCACCCAGTTTTGGGTTTGTTTTTCTGTGAAGTCGGGTTTGATGTTGCTTTGGGGTTTCCAGTAGAGGGTGGCTGTTTGAATTTGTGCGGCTTTTTGTTTTTGTAGGATGGTGTGGGCGAGTTTAAGGGTTTTGCCAGAGTCTGCAATGTCATCAACTAGGAGTACTTTTTTATTTGTAACCGAGTTGGTTAGTTTTTGTTTTATGTTAGGTGCGGTTTTGGTTTGGGTGATCCCTGTGTAGAATTCGATTTGCAGTGTTGTTAACTGGGGGGTTTCTAGTAAATCGACCAGGACTCGTCCAGCCACCAGGCCTCCGCGTGCGATTGCAACCACTACATCTGGGTGGAAAGGTGTGGCTTGGATTTTTTGGTTTAGATTCAAGAGTATGTCGTAGATTTGGTTCCATGTGGGTATTTCGTATTCGACTTTGTTGGGCAATGTGGGTCCTCTTGGGGTGGTTGTTATTGATTCTGTTAAGTCTTTCGTTGGTTTTTGTTTTTCATGAAAGCGTGTGATTGATTTTGTAGCATTTGCACAACTTACTTTTCAGGTTAAAGGCGTTATATGGGTGCTAAATTTACATGTACAGAATGGCATTAGCTTATCAAATTCCAATCATATTAGGTACAAACATTCGTTTTTCACATCTTAGATTTTGTCTCGCTAGAAATAAAGTTGAATTAGCAACTTTAAGAAACTTTCTCATAATTATTTGAGCTGTAAATAACTTTTTTATTGTATATGGATATCCATTGTTTGCCGTATTTGCGTTCAAATCCCCGATTTTCGCTGAACCGTTTTAAATCTTGATTAGCATCATGTAAATTTTGGACACTGGTGGTGTCTGTGGCGTTATTTGTTTTCGCTACTGCGATCTGTCATATGTTTTTGTATCGTTGTTTATATCTTAAATTCCCGGATTTTTTATACCTACAATTAGTGAAAAGCCTAAAAAACTCTTTAAATGCTAAAAGGAGATTAAAAGTGCGAGATACTATTTTTATTGTAGGTATAAATTTTATAACTA
>Ga0123356_10003787_pt1 | contig 15751 bp, 11 predicted proteins | sample TergutEmb28metaG_2_FD_92546 | JGI IMG/M metagenome (GOLD analysis project Ga0123356, IMG submission 92546) | Embiratermes neotenicus P3 segment gut microbial communities from Petit-Saut dam, French Guiana - Emb289 P3 | ecosystem: Host-associated > Arthropoda: Insects > Digestive system > Gut ... | reverse complement strand
TTATTTACGATAAAGACAACGATTATAAGCTTCTCGGCGGCGACTACGGGCTTGCAAATGTTGCGCCGACACTCGCGAAAATGTTCGGGCTTACTACCCCCGCGTCTTGGGAAAAATCCATGATTTAGGAGATGTATTATGAGCAATATTGAATGGCTTTGGACGAGCGGTACGGAATTTGATTCGCACACGGCGTCAGTTCCCGAAAAGCTTGCCAAACACGGATACGCAGTCGCGCTGAACCGCATGGAAACGGGGAAAATGCAGACTGCACAGCTTTGCGTTCATGACGTTTTGGCAGGGAAAGAAAACCCGAATATCGCCATAATCTGCCCGAAGCACTTAGCTCCGAGCTGGCATTTTTCAATGCTTTGGGACTTAGGCTTAGAGTTTAAATACTTCGGCGTTTTTGAGAAGTCGCTCGACTTATTCTCTGATGTAGTCGCTAATTTCTGCATAATTTCCGAAGAAGCTCTGCTCAGCGGTAGTGAAATCGTGCTGTCGCAGGCGGGGGGCTCGGGTGTGATTTGGGACTTGATGATAGTGGACTTAGCTTCGGCGGAAACGAGTGAGCTTAACGAGAAGCTCAAAAACACAAAAGCCAAAGCAAAAAAGCTCCTCATAAACTCGCCCGCAGACGCAAAGGACGTGAAATGCGATAAGCTGTCTGCGCTCGTGAAAACCGTGCTTCAGCGCAACAAAAAGGACAAAGGTGCCGATTGCGCGATAAATACAGAGCCCGACGGGCAAGCCGCCGCAGGCAGAAACATGGCGGGAAATTACAACATAAAAACGATTAATTATAAAATCGACGGCGCGTTGATTGCGAAAACCGAGCGCATTGACGACGTGCGGCTTGGCGTTCCGCTGTACAGCTACGGCGGCAACATTTTCGAGGAATACAGCTTAAAGGAAAGAAAAACCTATTTAAGCGATGAATATGACAAGGCACAGTTGAAAAAGTTATTAGCCGTGGACGGCAAGCTTGAAGCTTTCCTGAAGGAAATCGTTACGCTTCTTGCTGACAGCGAGAATAGAATTGTCGTTTACTGCACTTCTCAGAATACTGTAAACTACGTCAGCAAGGCGCTTTGGGCGTGCAACGGCGGCAAGAAAGGCATTTGCGTTTATGACCGCGCGACCACTGACGGCGACTTCGTGAAGAATGAGCTCTACAAAGCAGGCACAGAAGAGCCGAATATTATAGTTGCAGATGACAAGGCGGGCAGCAGATTCCTCAATGTTGAAAAAATCACGCATATCATAAATTACGAATACCCCGAAAGCCCTGCGACCTTAGAGCAACGGCTGACCCGCGTGGGCAGAAAACCGAACGCGAATACAGAAGCTCCCGCGTTTTATATTTTCTGCGACGACGATTATAAATTCGACGGCAGAATGTTGCGCAAAACCGTGCTAAGCAACACCGGCAGAGCGTTCAGCAGAGTCCCCGATAAGAATTTACTTTTCGATATTGACGGGATTGAAGAGCATTTTATAGTACTTATTTTAGACTTGAAGTTCATCGCCGACAATGCAAAGGACGACATAGTTGAAAGCTTCCGCGTTGAATACAACGCGCCAGAGGTTGACACCGCCGCGGACGCCGCAGACACAGCGCAGAAGCGGCTTCAAAGCCTTGTCGAAATGTTCGGACTGCAGGAAATAATGAAGCAGGACGAGGTAGACGGCGAACAGCTTTTCATGCAAATATCCGAGCAGATTGAAAAGTTCAAGGGCAACAGCGTTTGCCTTGACGAGAAGGGCGTTTTAACTGTAGCGAAAGCGAATCCGGCACCCGCAAAAGCACCGAATTCCGAGCAAATCAAAGCCGCCGCAGAATTCGCGAAGAAGCTGACAGGCAAGAAGGAAGACTTCGCACTGCTCAAGGCTGAAACAGAAAAGCTTTCATACTGTCAAAAATTATCAGTGCTGACGGGCGCATGGAAGCATTACAGATTCGATTTAAAGGTTCCCAAGTCATACAAGGATTTTATAGAGCTTTATAACTATGTGGAAACACATTAAGCGAGGTGATTTAAGTGGCTGAATTAAAAGGCAGAACCGTAACAGAACTTTGCGGCGATTTTTACGAGGGGCACGCGGCGGGCGACTCTGAGAAAATGAGCGCCACGCTTGTCGCGCTTGACGAGCTGCTCATGACAGGTGAGGCGGCGCATCTTGATTTCATAGAATATTTCAACGAAATATTCAGCGGACGCTCAGCGTATAATACGCTGATGGGCGTTAAGGAATATCCCGTTGAAAGCGTGATTCGCGAGCTGCTACAGAACGCCTTCGACTGCGATTATGAGCAGGACGATATAAAAATCGGCATAAACTTCAAGGATAACCACACGATTTCTATTTCGTACAATGAAGTCGGGTTTATCTTAGAGCAGTTTATGTTCTACCTCAGCTTCGGACGTAATACCAAGAACGCGGCGTCCAGCGAGGGTCGCTTCGGTGTGGGTGCGAAGAGCGTTTTCATGAACGTCGAGTGGCTCACTATGCGCTCGAATAATTTCAGCTTCAGTATCACCAACAACGACGGTCAGCTTAGAATCAACGATATAAATTTACGTCGTCCGATTTTTAAGGGCACGGAAATAGTAATCAAGGTAAACGCGGAACAGCACAGAAGAATCAAGGATAACTTCGTGAGCTTAACAAGCAGAAAAGGCGATTATATCAACCTTGTTGAGCTTTGCTTCGCTTACAACAAGAAAAAAATCCTGCACAATAAATTATCGCAGGAGCCGAGTGAAAACCGCACTTTTAACATTGCGGTCATGCACAACGGAAAGCTCATCGACTTCTATAAAATTTTTAATCACTTTAATAAAGCCGTTGAAGTAAACGTAGTACGCTTTACGCAGGGCGGCAAGAGCGTGGTTGACTTCATCTGCCATGAGGACGACGGCTTTGTCTGCCTGATTCCGTTTGCGGTAGCTATGAGCAAGCGCACGGATATGGTTGCACTGCTGTCCGACAGATACAATTATTTCTCGACTTATGAGCTTACGGGGCTTATGCAGGAGGAGAACAGCGCGTTCGCCGATGAAAAGCTTTCAGCGTTCTTCATCAGCGTCCCGAATCAGCTTATAACCTCCTTCCGTACAGGCGTTCGCCCCGACAAGGAGGGCGAGGTCGTCACCCGCGTCGAGGAAAGCCTTACAAAAATTATCGCGGAATACGCGCGCTTCTTCGTATTAGAACTCGTTCCGAACCCCGATGGCGGCGGGCTTCATCATTTACGTCCCGAATCCTACGCGTTTGAATTTATTAAGAATTTTATTTTAACCTGCAACATCGCGCAGGGTCACAAGAAAGACTTTTTGCGCGCAATTTCTGTGCGATACTCGCGGGAGGAAGCTCCTCAGCATTACACTGAATTGCAGAAGAACGCCTTCTACAGCCGTTCTTACGGCGTTACGAAGGAAATCCACTTAGAAGGCTCGGCATATGACGAGCTGATTCTCGAAAAGTTAGACAGAATGAACGAAAACCTGTCTGACGTGAACGGCAGAGTTCTTTATGCAGGCTACGAATGGGCAGGCGAGCTTTCGGGAGACGCGGGGAAGGTCTACGCTTATGAGTTCCACAGAGACGGCGAAGTAATCACGATTAGCTCCGAAAATAACCCGTCCGGCACTGACTACGACCTGCACGACGGCTTCATGCGGATGACCTCGCGCATTATGGAAAACGCGCTCGGCGGCGACAAAATCGCTGACGGTGAGAAGTTTATTACTCTGCTGACGCTTCTTGATGAGGTGTACGGCGAGGACTATAAAATCGCGCTCAAAGAAGGCAAAATTGTGGTTATCGAAGAGGAAGAGGAGTTCCCTGCTGACGCGAGCGGCATGAAAATCGCGAATATATCAGCGATGATGAGCTGTCTGCACAGGCACAGGAACACCTTCCTTACTTACCAGGATTACAACGAAACCGTGAAGTTTATGCTCGGCAGATTCGGCGGAGACAAGAGCACGAGCGACTTTATACGCGCTGTTAAGGACCAGGGTGGCGACGTAATTATCCGTCGCGGCGACGACAACAACTACTGTTTCGTTCTTTACGAAACTGAGTATGCAATTCCCGACGATATTCCTGCGTCCGAGTTGTACGGAATCATTGACGACATAGGCGCGTTGATTAAATACGGCGTGTTAGCTAACCGCAACTTCGGCTTTGAATACAACGAAAGCTGCTACAACTTCGAGCCTAAGAAAATCGCAGATACCCTGTCCTCCGACAGCTTGCCGGGCGAAATGGTAACAGAACTGCTCGCGGGCATTTTCGTAGCGGACTTAAAAGCGGATAAAATCGCGCTTCTCGGCGACAGCGACGCAATTATCGACATAATTGACTACACAGGCAATATAATTACCGCGAAAGCCGCTGAAAACTTCAAAAAAGCGCAGAAATTCATAATTATGCGCGACGACAAGACTAAGGAAGAATTCGCGGACTTAATCGAGCTGATTATCACCGGCGAGGTCAAGGAGCTTATGCGTCGGAAATACTTAGGCGCGAAAGCGGCAAAGATTATAATCCCCGACCAGCTCGCGTTTTACATGAAGCCTCTGCCCTCTGTCAGCAAGAACGAATTCAAGTTCCTGCGCGAAACCGTCCGCAGTATCAGCGAAAATAATTACAGCACGCGGAATTTCTACGCGAAGGATATTAACGCGAAGCTCTTCGGCTATGGCGGCTACTGCTCGCTTTGTAAGTACGAATCCGACGGAATCAACGGCTTCGCGGTTCACGAGTTTGACGCGGAATTAATGCACGACGGGCATGAAAAGCACTTCAATTTCGCGCTCTACCTCTGCGCAAACGACGCGATGATTTGCGACAGTTGGGTCATTAACGACCTCACTGCAGGCGGGAAATCGCCGTTCGTATGGCTTGATGAAGTTGCAAAGGCTGACGTAATTACCCCCGAAATGCTCACAGCCACGCTGACCTATCGCGAGCAGTACACCCATGACATATCGAAAACCGACGACGAAGGCTTCACGCCGTTCATGTCCGCGCCCAAAACCGCGAGCATTGCCATTTCTCCGCTGATGGCGGCGAATTGGATAGAATTAAACGCCGGAATACTTAAAAAATAACAATATGTAGTGCACGAACCGAAAACGCAAAACCATATGTAGTGGTCTTATATTTAGCAGAATCCTCCAAAAGGAGGATTCTTTTTTGTGCAATATTAACAAAAAAGCATGGAAAACTTCTCTAAAAAAGTTAAAGAAAAGCCATTGCTTTTTTATGCAAGAGTATGCTATAATGTTTGTAGTGCCAAGAAGTGGCATTTTTGGGTAAAAGGCGGTGAGGAAATGGAGTTCAATGTAAATATTGACGCTAAAGGCAGATTGAACTTTCCGTCCAAGCTGCGTGAGGAGCTTGGCGACAGCTTTTATGTCACGAGAACCGTAGGCGCAAAGTGCCTAAAGGTATATTCGGAAAAAGAATGGAAAACTTTAGTAGGTAACATAAATAATGCTCCGCAAACTGAAATTGCACCGCTTCGCAGGTTTTTAATCGGTGGAAAACAAAAAGTCGAGCCGGACAAGCAGGGCAGATTCGTAGTTTCGCAGGTACTGCGCGAATATGCAGAGATTGAAGCTGAGATGGAGGTCGCGATAGTTGACCTCGAGGGATACGCCGAAATCTGGAACAAAACTAACTTGAGCGCGTACACAGGCGACGAGGATACAATGCTCGCACTCGCCGCGAAGTACGGCGCGTAGCTGAAAATATGATAAATTTTTCACACACAACTGTGCTTCTGCACGAAAGCATAAATGCGCTCGCGATAATGCCGGACGGCATTTATATAGATTGTACTGTCGGCGGCGGAGGGCACAGCCTCGAAATTGCCAAGGTTCTGAACTTCCAACAGCAAAGCAAGGGAAAAATCCTCTGCCTCGACAAGGACAAGCAGGCGCTCGAAGCCGCGCGGGAACGCTTGAAGGATTATCCTGTAGTTTTCATTAACGATGATTTCGTTAATTTAAAACAGCAAGCCGCGGCACACGGAATAAGCGGTGTAAATGGCATTTTAATGGACTTGGGCGTTTCATCGCACCAGTTAGACACTGCCGAAAGAGGCTTTTCCTTTCACGAGGACGCGCCGCTTGACATGAGAATGAGCGATGAGGGTCTGAGCGCGTATGATGTCGTGAATAATTACAGCGCGGAAGACTTAATGAGAATAATCTTTCTTTATGGCGAGGAGAAATTCGCGCGCGGAATCGTCGCAGGCATAATAAAAGCGCGGGAAGAAGAACCAATCAAAACAACTGCCGAGCTCGCAGAAATTATAAAAAACAACGTGCCCTTGAAAATCCGCAGAGAGAAAAACCCGTGCAGAAAGACCTTTCAGGCGATACGAATAGAAGTCAACAACGAGCTCGAAGGGCTTAAAACTGTGCTTCCCGATGCTTTTGAATTATTGAATACAGGCGGGCGATTAGCGGTTATTACCTTTCACTCGCTTGAAGACAGGATTGTAAAGACGTTTTTCAAGGAGCTTGCACAGGGTTGCACCTGTCCGCCGGATTTTCCGGTTTGCGTCTGCAATAATGCGCCGAAGGGCAAGCTTGTAAACAGAAAACCGATAACAGCGTCACAAGCGGAGCTCGCGGCGAACGTCCGAAGCAGAAGCGCGAAGCTGCGCGTGATAGAGAAATTAGTTTAAAAAATTCCTAATAATTGAGATATAAAAAAGAAGAAGAGTAAAAAACTCGCAAAAACCGCGATGTGGGCGGACACGTTTTTCGTACTTTCGTGTCCGCCTCACAAAATTCAAAAGGCGGACTATCCGCACTCACAAAATTCATGAAACAGAAAAAGAAAAAGAAAAAGAGTAAAAATGGGGGAAAGAGAAATGCTGTTACCTAACAGGACCAGCGAGGCTTATGATTTCACGCTTTTTGAAAGCCGCGATGAAGGAAGTGAAAACGAAAAAGAAACGAGAGAAAGAAAAACACGAATGAGAATCAAAGATGCCGCCGTAAGATATTCGGCGTCGAGAAGCGGAAGCGTTTTTAAAATTCTTCTTGCGGCGATTTGCGCAGTGACGCTGCCGATTTATTACCTTACAGGCATGGTGGAATCCACCGAGCTTTCGGTTTTGATTAACACAACGCAAATTGAGCTTGAACAGGCGCTCAGCGATAATCTGCGCTTACAAGCGGAGCTCGACAGCATAGTTACGACCTCGCGCGTTGATGACTTCGCGCAGAACGAGCTCGGTATGCAAAAAATTTCAACAGCGCAGGGAACGCATATTTCCCTCAGCACAGGCGGAACCACCGAAATCGCTGCTGACATCGGAGGTGCGGCTACTTTTATTTCGGGATGGTTTTCGGGCGTGCTGGAATATTTAGGCTTCAAGTAAAATATATTGTAAATAGACAAGACAGACAAGCGTTGCACGAGCAGGGAAGCGAGTGAAAATATGGGCTCACAAAACAATCCGTTACCGACAAACTCCATGAAGAAGAAATTAATATTAGTGGTGTTTGTGCTTATTATAGCTATGACGGGATATATATGTGTACAGCTTTTTGACGTTGCCGTTGTAAACGCTGAGTATTACCGCGCTAAGGCGAACGCCCAGCAGCTGCGCGGCTTTGCGATTCCCGCTAACCGCGGGACTATTTTTGACAGTAACGGAAAAATTTTAGCGCAGAGCAAAACTGTCTGGACGATTGTTCTTTCGCCGAACGTAATCCGCGAAAACAGCGAAACCTATCAGACACAGCGATATAACGCCGCATGGCGCGAATACAACAGACACCGCGCAGACGGTCTTCCCGCGCTTATGCCTATTGACGGGACAAAATATTGCGAAGCGACGGAAATCAGCCACGCTTTGGTTGATATATTCGGCTTGGATTTTTATGAGCTCATGGAGCGAATCATGGAGTCGGACAGCGGCTATGAAATCGTGTACCGACAGGCGGAAAAAGCTGAGGTTGACCTGCTTAATGAGTTCAAGGCGGAAAAGGGTATCGGTTACTATTCGGTTATTGCGCTGGAAGACACTATGCGCGTTTATCCCAACGGCACGCTTGCCGCCGCGCTCATAGGCTTCACGAACTTTGATAACATCGGCGTTTACGGCGTTGAAGCGCATTATGACGAATATCTTCAAGGGGTAGACGGGCGTTTTGAAATGGCGCGCGACGCCAATAATAATCCTATGCCCTTCGATTTTGAAAAGCGTTTTGAAGCGCAGAACGGGCATAGCTTATATTTAACAATCGACGAGGTTATTCAGCATTATTTGGAGAAGAACCTTGAGCTTGCTGTTTCACAGCATAATCCCGAGGACCGCGCAACAGGCATAGTCATGGACGCGAAAACAGGCGCGATATTAGCTATGGCGACTTATCCTACCTTTAATCTTAACGAGCCTGCCGTGCTTTCGGATTTTGATATTACAAGGCTCGCGGAAATACGCGAAGAAAAAATCAACGACACGTTGATTCTAAACGGCTTCGCAATCGGGACAGAAGCAGATTTATCCACTGAGCAAATCGAAAAAATAGACAGTGAAATGCGCGAGCTGCGCCTCGTAATGCGCGAAACGCAGTGGAAGAATAAAGCCGTCAGCGAGCTTTATTTCCCCGGCTCTGTTTTCAAAGTAATTACGCTTGCCGCCGCGCTTGAAGAGCACTTAGTCAGTCTCGGAACAGGCTTTTTCTGCGGCGGTGTTTTGGAAATCGCAGGCGAAAAAGTCCACTGCTGGCGTACAAGCGGACACGGGCAGGTTGAAAACGTCACAGACGCGATTACGTTCTCCTGCAACCCTGCGTTCATCGACATGGGCAGACGGCTCGGAGCGCAGAAGTTCAGCGATTATTTTGACGCGTTCGGCTTTACCCGCAGAACAGGCGTAGACCTACCCGGTGAGTCGGGACCTATTTTCAGAGACCGCGACCTTATGACCACGCTTGACCTTTCGGTTTCCTCAATCGGACAGGTAAATAAAATCACGCCCCTGCAGATGATTACGGCTTACGCCGCGACAGTAAACGGCGGACATTTGGTGACGCCTTATGTAGTTGAAAAAATCGTCGATAACGACGGTAACATAGTCCGCAGTACACAGCCGCAGGTAAGACGGCAGGTAATAAGCGAGGAAACCTCGGCGTTAATGCGGCAGATTTTAGAAGATGTCGTAGCTGCGAACGGCGGGAGCAACGCCTATATCGCAGGCTACAGAATCGGCGGCAAGAGCGGAACAAGTCAGCGAATCGACCACCCTACCTTCCATCTTAAAGAGACTTACGTAGGCTCGTTCGGCGCGTTTACACCCTCGAACGACCCCGAAATAATTATGCTCGTAATGGTTGACGGCGTTGCACCTCCGGGACTTTATTACGGAAGTGCGGTAGCCGCACCGGTAGTTTCTGAAGTGTTCAGAGAAACACTGCCTTACCTTGAAATATTCCAGACGCAGATGACCGAGGAGGAAATGGAGCTTCAAAACGTGATGATTCCATTCCTTGCAGGCATGACGAGAAGCGAAGCGGTAATTACTCTCGGAAGCGCGGGTTTGAATTATAAATTTGTCGGCGAGGATTACGGAAACACTGTGCTTTACACTGTTCCGCCGAACGGCGCGTCAATAGCGCGAAACGGCAGAGTAATCGTCTTCTTAGCTGAAATGGATTATACCACGGGAACAGTTCCGAACGTACTCGGGCTGACGCTTACACAAGCGAACGAAAGAATCACGAGCGCGGGCTTAAATATAAGGCTGACAGGCGGCGCGATAACGAATCCGGCGGCGGTGGCGTATATCCAAAGCATTGAGCCGGGCGAGGTTGTACCGGCGGGGACGGTGATAGAAGTCGAATTCAGATTCGTAGATGGTCATACCGGTTAAATTGTAGGGTGCGACGTCCTCGACGCACCGTAAAGGAGCACAAGCATTGAAACTTTTTGATATAGAAGTTACGGGAATAACAGACGATTCGCGAGAGCTTAAAGCCGGGAACGTTTTTGTTTGCATAAAAGGTGACAGCTTTGACGGGCATGATGCTGCGCGTGAAATGCTTGAAAAGGGTGCAGTGGCTGTTGTCGCCGAGCGCGACTTAGGGCTTGAAAAGCAGGTTATAGTCCAAAATACACGCAAGGAGCTTGCGAAGCTTGCTTCGGAATTTTACGGAAATCCTACTAAGAATTTAAAGCTAATCGCCGCGACAGGTACTAACGGTAAAAGCACTGTAATCGCGCTGATTAAGCATATTCTCGAAACACAGGGAAGCAAAGTCGCTTCAATCGGCACTGTCGGCTATGACGTAGTCGGGAAAATTTATGAAGCGAAGCTGACCGTTCCGCGGCAGACTGAACTGTATAAGCTTTTCCGTGAAGCTGTCGACAACGGCGCGGAATACTGCGTGGTAGAAGCGTCGTCGCAGGCGTTAGCGCAGGACCGCTTCGGCGAAGAAGTTTTTGCTTTTGAGTGCGCAGTTTTCACGAACCTCACGCAAGACCACTTGGACTGGCACGGGACTATGGAAAATTATTTCCTTGCGAAGCGCGCACTGTTCGACATGACAAAAAGTGCAGTAGTCTGCATAGACGACAAATACGGTGAAAAGCTTGTAAAATATATTCAAAGCGAATACGATTATCCTGTTTTAACCTATTCTGCGAAAGACTTCGCGGACAGCTATGCTGTTAATATAAAATCTTCGGGCGCAGGCGTTTCGTATTGGTTTTCCTCTGCTAAAGAAGAAAAATCGTTTCCCTTGAAGCTTGCGATGCCCGGATTATACAATGTAGCGAATTCAATCGCGGCGATTTCTGCTTGCGTACAGCTTGGGATTCCGCTTGACAAAGCAGTCGGCGCGCTTGAAAACTTCAAAGGCGTGCGGGGGAGAAGCGAGGTAATTTACGACGGCGAGTTTACGGTAATCTGCGACTACGCGCATACAGAGGACGCGCTTGTCAAGATTTTATCAAGTATAAAACAATTTACAACAGGCGGCTCTCGACTAATTTGCGTGTTCGGCGCGCCCGGCGAGCGTGATGTCGCAAAACGTCCGTTAATGGGAAAAGCCGCTGACAAGCACGCGGATTATATCATTATTACTTCGGATAATCCGCGGTTTGAAGATGAAAACGAGATTATAGAGCAGGTCGCGGCAGGAATTAAAAACACTCCCTTTGAAAAATTCACGGACAGAAAAGAAGCAATTCATGCGGCAGTGAAAATAGCGCGAAAAGGCGACATAATCGCCCTTTGCGGAAAAGGACACGAAACATATCAAGCGATACGCGGCGAGGATTTGCCTTTTGACGAACGTGAAATCGTTTTAAACGCTGTAGGGGACGATGGTAATCGTCCCGACTAAACGAATCATCGGGCGGATTGCCATCCGCCCCTACGAGGATAATTATGGACTTAACTACAAACATCACTGTTGCGGTGATTGCACTCGCGGTGACGGCTTTACTGGGCTTTTTGATTATTCCCGCCTTGCGCCGCTTAAAATACGGTCAGACTATTCTTGACATCGGTCCCGCCTGGCATAAAGACACAAAGCAGGGAACGCCGACTATGGGCGGAGTTATGTTTATTATCGGCTCGCTCGCGGCGTTTGGCGCGGGGCTTGCGATTCTGTGGGGGAAGGGCTTCATTGACCTTGCGGAGTTCACCGGCAGGATTTACTTTTTCAGAAGCGTTTCGGGTATGCTGATGGCGTTGTTTTTCGCGTTTGTCGGCTTCTTAGACGACTATATAAAGGTACGCAAAAAGCGCAACGAAGGACTAACTGCGAATCAGAAAATAATCTTGCAGATTATGATAATTGCCGCGTATTTCACAGCGCGGGTAATCTCGGGCGACACCTCGACCGTGATTAGCTTTCCTTTTCTCGGGCAGCTTGACTTATGGTATTTTTACTATGTAGTCATGGGGCTTGCGATTCTTTATCTTGTGAACGCCGTGAACCTTACTGACGGGCTTGACGGGCTTTGCGGAAGCGTTACGCTCATTTACTGCGCGGTGTTCATGGTGATTTGCTCGGTGCTTAATTTTACAGAGCTTTCTGTGCTTGCGACTGCTGTTGCAGGGGCTTGCTTAGGCTTTCTTATATGGAACTTCCACCCCGCGAAGGTTTTCATGGGCGACACGGGCTCGATGTTTCTCGGCGGAATAGTCTGCGCGCTCGGAATAGGCGCAGGCGCAGAAGTAATCATGATTATAGCGGCGGCGGTGTATATTTGGGAAGCACTGACCGTGGTTATTCAGGTAGTTTATTTTAAGCTTACAAAAGGGAAACGGCTGTTCAAAATGACGCCGATTCACCACAGCTTTGAAATCAGCGGCTGGAAAGAGACGCGGATAGTATTATTATTTACAGTTATTGCGCTGATTGCAGGGGTTTGCGCGATTTTATTGACGCGAGGAATGTAATTAATGCCAAACAATGCACGAAAAACTGAACGTAACACGCGGGTAATGCCGCCGACCTCGCCCGAAAGACAGGTGAGGCTCGCGGAAGCTCGTGCATTTGAAGAAAAGCTCGAACTCAGCCAAAGACGCGCTTCTATAAAACGCCCGACGCCGAATCATGCGAAGCCTCCGCCTGTACCGATAATTCCGTCAGCTTCGGGTGCGGCGGCGATTGCGCCGAAGGAAATGCGCAAAAAGATGAAGCAGCGCGTTAAAAAGCGGCGCGAAGAGCTTGCGCGGTTTGACTTTCCATTTTTTACAATAGTTATAGTTTTGCTCGCGTTCGGGATTGTCACGATGTTCTCGGCGAGCTACGCATTCGCGCACCGCGAGCACGGTGACAGCTACTTCTTCGTATCGCGGCAGCTCGGCTTCATCGGCATGGGGCTTATAGCCATGATGATTTTATCACGGTTTAATTACCGTTTAATGCTCAACAAGCACTTAATCAGAATCGGCGCAGGGCTGACGCTCGGCGTTATGGCGTTCGTTGCGCTTGCGGGGCGGGTACAGGGCGGCGCTGGCCGCTGGCTTGAAATAGGCGGCACGATGGTTCAGCCGTCCGAGGTTTTGAAGTTCGCAGTGATTGTTGTGTTCGCTTACTGGATTCACGAAAAGCATCATATGTTCGGCGACAAAACGCGGCTCATGGACGAAAACGGCAGAGAGCGCGGCTTTACGCGCGGCTTTAAGCAGGGCTTCATGCCTATGCTGATTTTTCTTATAGTTTCGTGCGGATTAATGCTGTTACAGCCGCACTTATCGGGTGCTATTATCGTATTCGCTATCGGTTTTATAATGATGTTCATAGGCGATTGCAAAATCAAGCACATAGTTTTGGTGCTTTTAGCGTTCGTAACGCTTGCGGCGGTGGGTATTTCCACGCTTGAAGCGGCGGGCTACGACTATTTCAGCTCGCGGTTTCTCAGCTGGCAGAATCCCGAAGCCGACATAAGAGGTGAGACCTTCCAGACCTATCAATCGCTGATAACCATTGGCTCGGGTGGTTGGATTGGGCTTGGGCTCGGCAACTCAAGGCAGAAGTTCGCTTATCTTCCCGCTTCGCACAACGACTTTATTTTCTCGATTATCTGCGAGGAGCTCGGCTTCATCGGCGCAATCGTGGTTATATTGCTGTTCGTGCTGTTCGTGGCGCGCGGGTTTTACATCGCTGTTCATGCGCGCGACAAGTTCGGTATGCTATTAGCCGCAGGAATTACCTCACAGCTTGGTGTTCAGGCACTGCTCAACATCGGCGTTGTTACGAACGCCATACCGAACACAGGCATTTCTCTGCCGTTTTTCAGCTACGGCGGCTCTGCGCTCATAATGCAGATGGCGGGAATTGGGGTTGTGTTGAATATCTCAAGGAAAGCGGCGATAGAGTAGGGTGCGGCGTCCTCGACGCACCGTCAAGGAGCATAAAATGCAAGGAATGAAAAACGACCTAAAAAAGCATAAAAACCTCAAAAAAATCAAAAACGCGGCAATAAGAACAGTTCTGTTCGCCGCTTTAAACGTAGGTCTTTTTCTTTGGTATCTGTCGGAACACGAAACAGATAGGCACGATTTGACGATGTACGGCGCGTTGATTATCTTCGCGGTTATTGCAATCGGCTCTCTAATTGAATTAATCAGTGCGATACTTACAACGCCTTACAGAGATATAAAAAGATTCTGTAAGAGAGCAAGCGTTCCTGCGGATGCGTTGGTAAGACTTGAAAAGACTTGGGCGAACGGCTTTGACTTCGGCGAGGGGCGCATTGACAGAGAATATATTATACTCATAAAAAACCATACAGCCAGAGTGATTGCGCTCGGGAACGCTGTCTGGGTTTATATTGACACAACAGAGCAGATGAAAGGTTTTCTGCAAATTAAAAACGATTATACTAAAACAACGCAGATGGAATTTAATTTTCTTGAGCATTTCGCAGATATGTTTATCTGTCAGCCCAGCCCCGAAGCGATAAACGCAATGCTTGATTATATCAGGAAAAATAAACCCGAGGTAGTAACAGAATACAGTGAGAACGCTGAAAAGCTTTATAACGACGGAAACATGGACGGTTTAAAGGAATTAGCACGTAAGCATAAGGAGAACTCATGAGAGCAATCATCGCCGCCGGCGGCTCCGCAGGGCACGTAAACCCCGGGCTCGCCATAGCCGATAAAATAAAGGAAGTTTATCCCGGGACAGGGAGCGCGGTGCTCTTTATCGGCACGCCAAACGGTATGGAGGCTCGGCTTATTAAAGACGCGGGCTATGACTTCGCGCCGATAAAAATGGCGGGCTTGCAAAGAAGCCTAAGTCCAAAAAATATAATCCGAAATTTTAACGCCCTGCACCTGTATCTTCACGCAGGCTTTGAGGCGAAAAAAATAATAAAAAGTTTTAAGCCCGATATAGTTATCGGCGCGGGCGCGTATGTTTCTGTGCCTGTAGTGAAGGCGGCGGCTAAGCTCAAAATCAAAACCGCTGTTCACGAGAGCAATTCCTATCCCGGCATGGCGGTGAAGCTGCTGTCTAAATATGTTGATAAAATTTTCGTCGCTGACGAAGCTGCAAAAATGCGCATTTCTCATTCAGAAAAGTGCGTAATTACAGGCAATCCGCTCCGCAGTAACTTAAAATTCGAGGACAGGGAAGCGGCGCGCAGGAAGCTCGGCTTACCCGAGGGCATTACGATTCTTTCGTCGGGCGGGAGCAACGGCTCAAATCCTATTACCGAAGCCGTAATCGCGCTTTTAAAGTGGGAAAACGAGCAGGGCGGCATAAATCATATTCATTCCTACGGACGCAACCGCGGGAATCCGTTTGAGGGAATTCAACTCAACCCCGAACGCACTATTATTAAGCCTTATATCGATAATATGTACACCTGCCTTTCGGCGGCGGATTTGGTAATTTCGCGCTCGGGCTCAATGAGCCAGACCGAAACTAAAGCGGCAGGGCGGGCTTCGGTGCAGATTCCGTGGGCGGGCTCGGCGGAATATCATCAGTATTATAACGCGCTCGCAATGGTGAACAGCGGCGCGGCGGTAATGATTGAGGATAAGGATTTAACGCCGAAAAAGCTTGTCGAGGTTGTTTCGCGATTATGCCAAACACCCGGAAAGCTGCGGGAAATGGAAGCAAAGGCAAAAGAAATGTCGGCTGATTACGCCGCTGATAAGATTCTCGGCGAGATGTTGGATTTAATAAAATAGCACAAACAAACAGAATAGCATATTATGAAACGTAATGCTATTTTGAAAGGTTGT
>Ga0123356_10003785_pt1 | contig 15752 bp, 19 predicted proteins | sample TergutEmb28metaG_2_FD_92546 | JGI IMG/M metagenome (GOLD analysis project Ga0123356, IMG submission 92546) | Embiratermes neotenicus P3 segment gut microbial communities from Petit-Saut dam, French Guiana - Emb289 P3 | ecosystem: Host-associated > Arthropoda: Insects > Digestive system > Gut ... | reverse complement strand
TCTTCAACCAACATCGCTTTTTCTTCTTTGCTATACCGCATTACTTCCTCCAAGTATTGTATTTCCTGGAAGTTTACTGCGCTTTTTCACAGGTCACTAGAAGTGCTTGTTTTGACGGATACGGACATACCAGAGATTCGCTGTGTTACTTCATACCTGAAATGGAACTGCTCATCCTTAATGAGACGCCGGGTGTTTTAATGCCGGATGGAACGATGTATCCCTGTTATCTGACAAGTTATAGTGATACGATACAATCCATTGAAAAATGCCGCCAGATGCCTTATAGGTTTTTATCACTGCCGCACCGGGGCATCGCCGGAGAAGAAGAGGCAGACGGATATTTTGACAAAGCCTTAACCATCAATGCTGATTGCCGTGATTTTATTCTTGGCATGATGAAAAAAAATTACAGTGAAGATACAATGCTGGACCTGTTCTATCAAAAATACGGCAGCGAAGTTCTGCTCACATACCAGCCAAAGGAAGCCTTTATCGCCAACGCCCGCGCCACTATCGCCTGCACTCTGCGGCAGCAGTGAGAGGCAGTTATATTTTATTATCAATAACTTTTGAGATTAGGATTTCCTCAATATTTCTTCTTGCATCCAAAATAAATAAAATATAAGCAAATTTATTATCCTCTGATATTTTGTAATATATTTTCCAGGGATTAATGGTTATTTCATACACATCATATATCCCAATATCCTTTAATTCCTGACATTGTTTTGTTTTGACTTTTTCATTTTCTAAATTATCTATTTTACTTAATATTTTTTTATATATATTATTTGCGATATTTTCTCCAAAATTATCATTGTAATATTCAAGAATACTATTAAACGAATCTACGCCATCAGGAGTCCATTCAATATTGCGCATTATTTATTACCGCTCAATGTTTTTTCAAATATTTTTTTTGCATTTTCGTGAGTTATTGTTTTTCCATTTTTAATATCATTCTCTCCAAAGCTTAATAGTTTTGCTAAATTTATTGCATTTATCGTTTTTTGGTAACTGTTTATATCTATAATTACTGCTTTTGCTTCGCCATTTTGGGTTATAACAACAGGGGATTTAGAATCTTCCACATATTTTACAACTTCTGTTGTATGCGCCTTTACGTAAGAAATTGACTTTAAATTTTGGGCCAAATTTACCATAAAAACTCCTATTCATATAGACTACCTGAAAAGCATACCATAATGTTTCTATACGGTCAATACTTTGTACCAAATATTGTACCTTACTAATACAGGTATCTTACCGGAAATTGAGCCATTGGGATGATTTGATCCGGCTCTTTGCCGGTAAAACCTATATCCATTATTTTACAAACGATCTGAGTTCTCTATTCACTGTCCTTGCACTCTTCTCATTTCTCATTCCTCATTTCTCATTCCCCTCGCGCCCTACTCCGCGGCGAATTCACCGGCAAGCGATGATATTGTCGCTTTGGCATCGCCGTAGATCATGAGCGTATTGGGCATGGAGAATAAGTCGTTTTCTATGCCTGAAAAGCCTCTGCCTTTTCCGCGTTTGAGGACAAACACCGTTCTTGCCTGATATGCCTTTATAATAGGCATCCCGTATATGGGAGAAGCACTGTCTGTCTCCGCGGCGGGATTAACAACGTCGTTCGCGCCAATGACAATCGCGACATCCTGGGTCGGCATAACCGGGTTCATATCATCCATGGTTTTCAGCTGTTCATAAGGAATGTCGGCTTCTGCAAGCAAAACGTTCATGTGTCCGGGCATACGTCCCGCAACAGGGTGAATTGCATAATTCACTTCGGCTCCGTTTGCTTCCAGCTTTCCCGCCAGTTCCTTGACAACATGCTGTGCCTGAGCGACAGCCATGCCATAACCGGGTATAAATACCACTGACCGGGCGGATTCCAAAATCGCATAAGCATCTTCGACAGAAATTGCCTTAGGCTCTGCCTGCGGACCTTTCTTTGAAACGGAGTCGCTTGCGCCAAATCCGCTGAACAGCAAATTGCTGATGGAACGGTTCATTGCCTTGCACATTATCAGAGTGAGAATAACGCCCGAAGCTCCAACAAGACAGCCGTTTACAATAAGCGCTGTATTATCAAGGAGGAAACCTGCCGCAGCAACAGCGAGTCCTGTAAAGCTGTTTAAAAGCGAAATCACTACAGGCATATCGCCGCCGCCAATCGGCAGTACAAACGTGACACCGAATATAAGGGAGAGTCCCGCCAATCCCAGAACGACAATAAATTTTACCTGCGGATCAAGTCCGGGGATCACATACAATACAACAGCGGTCAAGATCGCCAGTAATATGATCAGATTTAAAAAATTTTGCCCTTTGAATACAATGGCACGCCCAGGAATCCTTTCCGAAAGTTTACCCCAGGCAAGCATTGAACCTGAAAAACAAAGCGCGCCAATAAAGATTGTTACACCTGTTGCAACTGCTGCAACAGGTTCTGCATCAATCGGCCGTAAATTATTAAACTGCGAAAACGCAACCAGCGCAGATGCAAGCCCGCCAAATCCATTGTACAGTGCAACAAGTTCCGGCATTCCGGTCATTTTTACTTTTTTTGACCATATCGCGCCGATTACCGCGCCGATTGCAAGGGCTGCAAAGCTCCAAAGAAAACCAGTTGCCATAAAGTCCAGATTCCAGTTAAGAGCAACTTCGTTTTCAAAAAATACAGCAATAATCGCTATCACCATACCAATGATCGATATATAGGTACCTTTTCGCGCAGTCGATGGCTTATTAAGGTTTTTTATACCTATTATGAATGTAAGACAAGCAACAATATATGCAAGGTTGATAAATACAGGATTAACAATCATTGGTTTACTTCTCCTTTTTACGGAACATGCCAAGCATGCGGTCTGTTACCATGTATCCGCCAACAATATTGATGGTGGCAAGCACAATGGCTATAAAAGAAAGAATCATGCTCAGCGTTCCTGTGGCGCTCGTAGAGCACACAACAAGCCCGCCCAGAACGGTTAAGCCGGATATGGCGTTAGTTGCCGACATCAACGGCGTATGCAGTTGTGACGGAACCTTTGATATCAGTTCTTTGCCAAGAAACGCGGCAATGACAAAAATAAAAACAAGCAGTATCGTATTCATACCAGACCTCGCTATTCAATAAAACTTTTGTGGACGATTTTTTTGTCCGAAGTGATAAGACATCCCTTCATGATTTCGTCTTCTGTATCAAGCCGGAACGATTTTTGTTCCGCATTCCAAAAATGTTCAAGGAACGCGAATATATTGCCAGAGAACATATTCGACGCATCTTTCGGAATAAAGCGTTCCAGACTGTCGCCGCCGATAATCCGCACGCCGTTATCCAGCAGCACTTCCTTTTCGGGATCCGAGCCTTCCACATTGCCGCCGGTTTTAACCGCCATATCAATGATGATCGAGCCGGGCTTCATTTGCGCAACCATTTCTTTGGTGAGCAGAATCGGCGCCTTGCGTCCAAAAACTTTTGCGGTGGTAATTACCACATCCGACTGGGCGCAGACCTTAGCCTGCCCTTTCCGCTGCAGTTCGATCTGTTCGGCAGTAAGCTCTTTGGCATAACCCTGTTCGGTCTGCCCCATCTCGCCCAGGTCGATTTTCACGAATTTTGCGCCCAGGGATTTAACCTGCTCTTCCACCACCGGGCGCGTATCAAACGCTTCCACACGCGCGCCCAGCCTTTTTGCCGTGGCTATCGCCTGCAAGCCGGCAACCCCAACGCCAATAATAAAAACCCTGGCAGGCGATATAGTCCCTGAGGGAGTCATCATCATGGGGAAAATTTTGGGCAGCTTTGCAGCCGCCAATACCACTGCGTAATAACCGGCAAGCGACGCCTGCGAGCTGAGTATATCCATTTTCTGCGCCAACGTTGTCCGGGGAACCATTTCAAGACTGATGAGCTTGATGCCCGCTTCGGCATATTCCTTTATCGCCGGCTTTTGGTTAAAAACATCGAAAGAGCTGATATGCAGCGCATTCTCGCGAATACCGCTGATGGTGTCAGGCTTATTGATTCTGACAATGATATCACAGAACTTATAACCCTCATCAAGCGTCCCAAGGATTTTGGCCCCCGCCGCCGAATAATCGTCGTCGGTATAGCCCACTTTGAGACCGGCGCCGCTTTGTACCGCGATCTCGTACCCCATTGCTACCAATGCTTTTATGTCAGGAGGAACCAGCGCAGTGCGGGTTTCTTCCCGGGCTGTTTCCTTACATAAGAAGACTTTATTCATAGTCCTACTCCATTTAATGCTTCGTTGTAAAAACTGTATAATATCAAGGAATTTTAGTCAAGCATACATTCATTCGTCATATCCCAGAGTTTCAAAAACGGATCGATTTCTACGCGAAGACGTTTGAGAAATGAAATGTCGCTTGTGGATGGGCGGCGATCCGATGCAGCATAGTCGGGGAAATGCGCCCACAGATAATCACATTCGCCAATAAGGGTTTCAAGCGCGGCATAATCCATCGGCGCTTCACCCACCAACATACTCCGCAGCAACCTTAAGCGATCCTGCTCGCCCTTAATAAATTCCTGTAATGCTTCTTGTTTATTATTTAACCACGAACCACACGAACCTTCATCCCTTTCCCTTTGTTCGTGGTGGTTCGTGTGGTTCGTGGTAGAATCTAAAGATAATATGTTACACGATTCTTCCGGGGAAAGGGTTTTGAGGCCCAGGGGAAGGCCGCTGTCGGCAATGGCAAACAACTGCGTGTCGGCGGCAAATTCCCGTTCAAACAGATCGCGGTAATTGCGCAGGGCAGGACTGGAAAAAACCTTGCCGCCGGTTTTTGACACCGCGCTTAAAGCCGCCCTGCCAAAAACCGTTTCCGGATTCAAAAGGCTCGTAAAACGATTTTGCCGGCGCAGTCTGGCTTTATGGCCAGGCGTTGAACGGGCATAATATGAATCAAGCGTAAACGAAAAATCCAAACCTGCAGTTATGATTGGCCCCTGACTCAATAGGCGGGCAATGGCAACGGCGCTTAAACCCACCGAGCCAAGCGGGGGTAAAGCTGCGGGAAGCAGACCGGCAGCCGCAAGCCGGTCAAAAATAGCAAGGTCTGTCCAGGGAGTAAAAAACAGGGAAAGGCCGCCCGAAAAAATGCCGGCCGACCGGGGCAGCGCGGAAAGATCCATGGCAACCGGAACATTCCAGCCGGATAAACCGGTAAAGTCCTCCAGATTCCAGTGCTGGCTTTCCAGAATAACCGCAAGGTCGGGCGTTATGCCCCGTTCCCGCAAAGCCGGAAGGCAGGTATCAACGCAGATGATACGGAATGGCCGGGGCTCAGCCAGAGGCATAATAATAAGCGCCGCATCCAGCGCAGGCCCTGCCCCCAAAACCAAAACCGGATCATTACCAAAGGAAAGCTGCGCAATTGAAGGGCAGCGGGGAACAAGAGCCAGATTCCGTACGGCATTGCGAATATAGCGGCGCCCCAGTTTTGTCAAAGTTAAGGCGTTGCCCCAGTCAAGGGCAATCTCCTGCCGCAGCGCTTCGGTTACCGTGTCGTATAACGCAGGGAATAATTGCCAGCCCCCGTTCAAACGAACCATCTGCACCCGGCGAAAAGTACGCGGCCCCCATTCCTGCCGCAGCAGCGTACAAAGGGCTTCAGCTTCACAATGGTTTGTTATACGCAACTGAGGATTGTTTTGTAATGCAGTATCAAAATGTTTTTGTGAAAGGGCGAACAATTCCGGATCGGCTTCAATACATAACAGAACGGAGTGGGGAAAACAGGCAATGCGATTGAGTAAACATTCAAGCCCGTACCCGTACAGGGGAGAGGGACATACATACAGGGTTCTGTCCATGACCGGAACCGCTTCCGCCGCGCGGTTTGCCCTTCCGGCAGGGTCAATGCCGGAAAGGAGCGTCTTTCCATTCCAGGAGAATCCCCCGTTCATCAGTTCATGAAGTAACGCATATATACATCAATGAATTTATCTTCCATTTTGGGGCTGTTCAGGAAATGCTGCTGCAATGATTGTCCTGCCTGAGAATCCAGCCAGTTGGCATTAACATTCGAGGCAATACCCTCCAGAACCGATTCTTCGGATTCCGTTTCTTCGGTGGGGAACAGCACCAGCACATTACTGCCCTGCACTACAGGCTGTGAAGGAGTATCAACCGGTGTCGCAAAGGCAGCCTTCCAGAAATTTTCATCGGATGCAGCGCCGCCAAGTTCGGTAACCGCCTGTGACGCAAGAGTGGGAAAGAGATCTACATTGCCGTAGTTAAGCGCAACGGGACCAAAAGTGCGGCTTTCCACCGGCACTTGCATCGCCTCCTGCCGGGACAAAGCTGCTTCAAAGCCAAGTTCATTGACCAGCGCTATAAAGCTGTCTGCCTGCGCTATTGCCCAATCTTCCATACGTCCCCGTTCAAAATTACGCACATAAGAACGAACTCTGTCCAGCGCCATAAAATCGGAAAGATCCGCTTCCTGCACATCTTCCTCGGCGCGGAAAAAAGCCCAGCCGGAACCGGTTTACATTACCGCGCTGTATTCACCCTTTGCAAGAGCAGTGACCGTTTCACGAACGGTATCTTCGGGAATATCAAAATGCAATTCATGAACCGTTCTTGGCCCCATATCCCCGCCCCTGTCCGCATAATTATCTTTTGAATGGGCTCTGGCGGCATCTTCAAAGGTTATTTCTCCTTCCTTAATTAACGCAAGTACCCGCTGCGCTTCCCGTTCGCTGGAACTAACCGTGATCATTGAAAGATGCACCGATCGGAACAGACCGGAATTTTCTTCGGCGTATGCCGTATATTCCGTGTCAGGATAGGCATCCACCGAAAAAACCGCCATTGCAAAGTTTCGCTGCAGGAATGCCATTCTGCTGATAAATTCCGCCTCCGCAGCCGGCTTGAGCAGCCCCATTACATCGGAATTAAAAATATCTTTGGTGATATCATCCTGCACCTGCCGCCACAGGGACAGCCGGTAGTTATCATCCATCTGCCGGTACAGGGTAAGGGAGAAGCGGCCATTTTCCTGAAAATGGGGCAGCTTGGCTACCTCGCGATCAACTGTTTTTGCCGGCGTGGTATAGCCGGATTTTTTCATTTCATGGAGCATGGCCGTATGGATAGCGGCTGCCTCAAAAGCTTCGCGCCATATCTGGTATCCCATAAAAGAAATATCCTGGTTCATGGTATTCTGCCGCCAGCGAACAATCATATCGTAGTACTGGGCAAAAAAGTTTCCCGGCACATAGCCAATGGGAACCTTGTCGTAGTACCCAAAAGTCAGGTCACCGCCGCCGGCGCCAAAACCGCCGCCGGAAAGAAGGTCGCCGCCTACAAAGGTAACGACTACCAAAATCAATATTGCAAAACTCCCTATAACCACAAAGGGACTGGCCTTAAAACGGCGCATCATTTCTGAGTCATTTTTTTCCGATGTTTTTTTCTCTTTAGCCATACAACCTTACCTCTCCATATAAATGTAAAATTCACGGTAATTCAGCGTACCATTTTGCCAATGGTTTGGTCTAGGGGGAATATAAGAAATTCTACCGCTATGTCAAACGCGGGGTCTCCTTGCCAGGGCTCGTTTGAAGGCTTCCATGTCGGCTTCGGTACCGGGGCCGCCGGGCTGCAGTTCTTCCCGGCTAATATCAAGCGAAAAAGAGCGGCGGGCAATATGTTCCGGATAATGGGCATCGGACGAGATAATGAGGGGGTAGCCCAACGTGTCCAAAGGCTTTTCATTCAGAATCGGCGGAATACGCACACATTCTATCGCCGCCCAGGGGCCGTTTTCGACCACCCCCAATTGGCTGGTCATGGAAAACGCAGGACGCTCAACATGGGCAGGAATGACAATCCCGCCGTATTCGGCTACCTTTGCCCCAATATCTTCTATTGATAAATCAATGGGGTTCACCAGATAGTATGCAAGTTCCCCTTCGATATGGTCATCTTCGTCAACATACACCTGATCCCCGGTTTTTTCGCTATTGTTGAGAAATGGAGTCAAAATTGAATAGGCATATTCGCCAAAGGCAAGGCTTGCCTCCAGGCTGGTAAACAGGCAAAGGGCATGAATTTCCTCGCTGGTGGTTGCCTCCATGCCAAAGACGGGAATTATCCCATAGCGGGGGCACAGTTTCGCAAAGGCGGGACAGTTCAGGCTTGTATTATGATCGGTTAAGGCCATGATATGCAGGCCTCTGGCAACGGCTATTTCCAGCATGATACGAGGCGACAATTCCAGCGAGCCGCAGGGGGAGAGGCAGGAATGGTTATGCAGATCGGTCAATAATGCCATGATGCCTTTGTATTACTGTCGTAGTGTACTACTATCGTAGTATAAAGAATTTATGGATTTTTTGCCAGATACCACACTCCGTCCCCTTGAAACAGGCCTGAAAAAATTATATGATAGTACAATATATGGAAAATATTTTCAAAAACAACTCAAGAGAATCTTTTAACTGGAAACACCTGGGAGATATCAAACTTGGCCGCGGTAATTTAGGCGATGAAATGCCTGTTATTGTGTATAGGCTTATGCAGTATACCCTGCTTGATGTGTTACACAAAGAACATGGACTTGAAAAAGCGAATGAGTTTTTCCGCGCAGCCGGGTATTTGGCCGGAGTCGAGCTTTCAAAAAACATATTGAATCTTGACCTGGATTTTGACAGCTTTATCTCTCATCTTCAGGAAACCTTAAAAACATTGAAAATCGGCATCCTCCGCATGGAAGCGACAGACGCGGAAACAGGGGAAATAGTCCTTACAGTCGGAGAAGATTTGGATTGCAGCGGCTTGCCCGTCACCAATGAAAACCTCTGTGTGTATGACGAAGGGTTCTTATCGGGAATCCTTGAGGTATATACAGGTAAAAAGTATAAGGTCCAGGAGGTTGATTGCTGGGCCAGCGGCGACCGCGTTTGCCGTTTCAAAGGCTCCCCCATGTAATGTTTCAGCGTCAAGACGGGGGTGATTTTTGAGTAAGACATCTGAATTATTGTTTGATTATCTTAAAAATGTTTTTTATGGCAATAAAGACGCGGAACTTAACCTTGAAGCATTAGATGAAGATTTTACCGACGTTGGCAAGGCGCTGGTCTATTTTACCCACTGTTATTCTGAATGCAGGACATTTGCAAGCACGCTTGCCGCCGGAAATCTGGAAGCGGCGATTCCCAGTGAAAAAAACGAGATGGCGGCTTCGCTAAAATCACTCCATGCAGGTTTGAAGCATCTCACATGGCAAGCGCAGCAGGTCGCAAAGGGCGACTACTCCCAGCGCGTTGATTTTATGGGCGCGTTTTCGGACGCATTTAACACAATGATTGAACAGCTTTCAGAGCGCCATCATAAACTTGAAGAATTGGTACACATTAAAACAAGGACCGTTGTCGAACTGCAAAACGCCGTCTTAAAAACGATGGCGGAACTGGTGGAATCCCGCGATTATGTCACCGGCGGTCACATAGAAAGGACTCAAAGTTATTTGCAGATTCTTATTGACGCGCTGCAAAGTACCGGCCTGTACGCTGATGCAATTACGGATTGGAATTTTGAGCATGTGTTACAGTCGGCTCAGCTGCATGACGTTGGCAAAGTCGCCATTGATGACGCGATCCTCCGAAAACCCGGGGATCTTACGCAAGAAGAACATGAGAAAATCAAGACTCATACGATCTTTGGCGAAGAAATAATCGAGCGAATCAAGTTAAGCACATCTGAACATTCTTTTCTGGAGCATGCAAGAATATTTGCTTCTACGCACCATGAAAAATGGAATGGAAGCGGGTACCCGAAAGGCCTGAAAGACATGGAAATCCCCCTGCAGGGCAGACTGATGGCCATTGCCGATGTATACGATGCGCTGGTTTCTGTGCGGCCTTATAAAAAAGCGTTTAGTCATATAGAGGCGGTGGCTATCATTACCAAAGACAGCGGAAGCCATTTTGACCCCGCATTGGTTACCATCTTTTTAAGTGTTGCCGATAAGTTTCACGAAGTTGCCGTCAGATACACAACGCATGATTCAGCGCTTAGGTAATTGCGTCAATTGCAGGAGTCCAGGAAAGCCCCTGAGCTTCGGCGACACCTTCATAAGTAATACGGCCCTTGTACACATTGAGACCTTCCAAAAGACCCGGGTCATGTTTCAGAGCAGCTTCAGGCCCCAGCTTTGCAATCAAAAGACCGTAGCCCAACGTAGCATTACCCAAGGCATTTGTCGAAGTGTATGACACCGCGCCGGGCATATTACCGACACAGTAATTAACGACACCGTCTTTCGTAAAAACCGGATTATCGTGATAGGTTTGATGGCTTGCCTCACTGCACCCGCCCTGATCAATGGCAACATCCACAATAACCGAACCCTTTTTCATGGTGGGTAAATGTTTATTGCGAATGAGCTTTGGGGCTGCAGAACCGGGAACCAGTACCGCGCCGACGACCAAATCCGCCTTGGGCAGGAGATCATCGATATTTTCCGGCGTTGAATAAAGCGTGGTGATCTGGCTGCCATAGATGTCTTCCAGGTATTCGAGTCTGTCATTGTCAATATCTACAACAGTAACATGGGCGCCCATCCCTACCGCAATTTTTACCGCGCTTGAACCGACAGCCCCTGCGCCCAATACCACGATTTCCGCATGGGGAACCCCCGGCACACCCGAAAGCAGCACTCCCCTGCCGCCCCATGGTTTTTCAAGGTATTTTGCGCCCACCTGTATTGCCAGACGGCCTGCGATCTGGCTCATGGGTTTGAGACAGGGAAGCTGTCCCTTCCGGTCGCGGATGGTTTCGTAGGCGATTGCAATGCACTTGGACTTAATCAGCGCATCAATTTGGGGCCGATCCGGGGCAAGGTGCAGATAGGTATACAAAATCTGATTTTCACGGATAAGGCCGTATTCACTTGCAAGGGGCTCTTTGACCTTTACAATCATTTCAGCCTCTGCCCATACGTCTTTTGCAGCCGCCAGGATTTTTGCTCCTGCAGTGACATATTGTTCATCGGTATAGCCGCAGCCTTCTCCGGCGCCTTTTTCCACAAAGACGGTGTGCCCTGCATTTTTGTAAGCTCCCGCAGCATTGGGCGTAAGGCCTACTCGATACTCATGGTTTTTTATTTCTTTTACGGTTCCTATTTTCATGTTTTCCTCTTAAGAAAATCATACGGAAAAGAGGGAAAAAATTCAAGGGGTATTAACTCGCTAAAACCGGCACAGGGAGGGCGAGCCGGGGGCAGCGGGGGTGCCAAAACAGATGGGGGAATCCGACGCCGCAGCCACGGCACGGCTTTTTGTCTTATAACTAATCATGAGGTAATTTCATAATTCAAAGTATTCTCATGTTTGCGGTACCGTGCCGCTATTACTGTACTCTTAGTTTTTGATTTCACTCGCTCGTCTGCTTTGTCGGGGACGCCCATAATATTTTGGCACCCCCGCTGCCCCCGGCTCGCCTTCCCTGTGCCGCCATCATTGGCAAATGCGGGGCAAGTGGAGCTATTGCTTGAAACTGTATGCCAAGAGAGCCGTTTTTCAATTATCATTTGTACACATCAAGGAGTCACAATAGTGTTTGTGTATTTTATTGCAAGAGCATTTGCTTTATAATCTATTCTCCTGACAACAATTTGCATTTTTTGCTCTGTATCAACAATAACTCTTTGACCATAATAAAAGGATTCTGCGATGGTGGTTTGAACTATTCTTGTTTCATCAGAAACAGTAATATGTTGTATTTCATCTATTCTTAAATTAATTATATCATCTGCACCTAATTTTTGCGCCTCTCTCATTAACATATCAAGTGTTATTTTTGATCCTTCAATAATATGACCGTTAGAATCAATTGTAGCAGATGATTCAACAAATATTAACCCTAATGTTATAAAATCTTTTGTTGTTACAATACTTGTAGCAAAATCAACCTGTTTTATTTCTCCATCTGTAAACATCTCAATGAAATTATTTGATGTATCTGATGAGTAACCTGCGGGAGGAGAATAAGCACAATTGACAAATAAAAAGCAAATCATTAGCACAGCAACAAAAAATCCAAGTCTTTTTACCAAGTAAAACATAAAAACGCTCCTTTTACCAAACTGTATACTTTTTCATACACTTGATAAATTCGTAATATATAACTCAAAGGCATAATAACATACAAAATATATTTATGTCAATAAGACATTTGTAAATTTTTGTCTTTTTATGTCTATTAGACTGTAACAATGACCTTACAACAGATTTTTATTGCTAATCTCAAAAAGTTCCGAAAAATGCGCGGGATATCTCAAATGACCCTTGCCGAGCTGTGTGACATGGGCGGCAACTACATCGGCCAGATCGAGATGGGGCGGCGGATACCTTCTTTTGATAAAATTGAGAAAATAGCAGCGGCGCTGGAAATTGCTTCGCATGAACTGTTTGTCTGTGAAACGGGGGAACGGCAAAAGGTGCAAAAACCAAAGACGAACGAATACCTCAAAAAAATGCCCGCCAATGTAAAAAAAGAACTCATATCCCGCCTAACCGCCATTATAAGAAAAGATATTGACGATTCCCTTGACCCACAGAATTATTGACCCACCAGCATACTGACAAAATACGGAACCTGCAAAATAATATGCGATTTATTGACATTTTAACTGGACACGATGTATATTAAATATAAGAGGTAATGTATGTTAAGACAAGTTATGATACCAAGCAAAGAAAGCTCAACATTTTCAATCCCTGCTGAATATTATGGGAAAGAAGTGGAGATATTGGTCTTTCCGTCCAATAAAACAAATAAAAACATAGACGACATACATAAAATTTTTGATAAACACCTGTTTTCTTTTGCCAATTACAAATTCGATCGGGACGAAGCAAACGATTATGAGTAAGATCGCGTTAGACAGCAATATTTTAATTTATTGTCATAGCTTGGAATGTGAAGACAAGAAACTCATTGCAAGAGCTTTATTCAATGAAAATCCGGTTGTTTCATCACAAGTAATATCTGAATACCTCAATGTGATGAGAAAAAAATTTCAAATGGAAAAAGACGAACTAATGCAATTATGTTCTTCGTGGTTGGAAAAATGCACGGTACAACCTGTTGTTTTATCCACGGTAAAACTTGCACAAAGTTTAATCAAAAAATATGATCTTCAAGTTTTTGACGGAATGGTGGTTGCTGCCGCACTTGAAGCAGATTGCGATATTATCTATTCCGAAGATATGCATAATGGTCTGGTTATTGAAAATACGCTTAAAATAGTAAATCCTTTTGTTTGAATTGAGTACAATCTCTAAACGCGCCCCACAAAATACCAAAATAATCCCAACGCGGTGAATACCGAATAAGGCCGGTAAGGGGAGCGCAAGCCGGGGGCAGCCGGGGTGCCAAAATATTATGGGTGTCCCTGACAAAGCAGACCAGCGAGTGAAATTGAAAACTTAGAGTACAGAAAATGCGGCACGGTACCGCAAACATGATAACACTCTGCATTATGAAATTACCTCACGATTAATTGCAAGACAAAAACCGTGCCGGGGCTGCGGCGTCAGATTCCCCCATCTATTTTGGCACCCCGGCTGCCCCCGGCTTGCGCTCCCCTTACCGGATTTCTGCAAAACGGTTTTATTCATTGACAATTGCATTGTACTGCTCTACACTGTTCTCAGGAGAAGCCCAATGTCTGATGCAATGAGAATCGATGAATTAGACGAAAAACGCCGCTATACCTATGCCGACTATCTGGAATGGGAAGGCCCGGAACGATTTCAGCTCATTAATGGAGAAGTCTTTCAAATGGCCTCCCCATCGGTGGCGCACCAGGCGCTTTTAATGGGATTATCATCAAGTTTTGATACCTGGCTGCAGGGTAAATCTTGCAGAGCGTTTGCCGCCCCGCTGGATGTACGCCTGTTTCCCAAGAAGGATAAATCCGACAATACGGTGGTGCAGCCCGATTTGCTGGTAGTGTGTGACAGCAGCAAACTTGACAAAGGATCGGTAAACGGTCCGCCGGATTTGGTTATTGAAATTGTGTCTCCATCAAATTCACACAATGAATTGTTTTTGAAATTTAATTATTACCTGGAAGCCGGAGTACGGGAGTACTGGGTCGTTGATCCTGAAATGAAAAGAGTGACAACCCACATTTATGAAAACGGCCGTTACATCAGTACCGCCTATAAAGACAATGATAGTATTCCTGTTACCGTTTTATCCGGACTCACCATTTCTCTTGAATCATTATGGACGAGGTTACCATGAATACGACAACTATTGCCTGTATTGGCAGCGGAAACATGGGCTTTGCCCTGATGAAGAGCGTAAGTAAAGCAAACATTGGGTTTGCCGATGCGGATCGCGAAAAGGCGCAGGCGGCAGCGGCGGCGATGGGGGCAGCGGTTTTTGGCTCCAATGCCGAGGCGGCGGAAAAGAGCGATTATATTGTGCTGGCGGTTAAGCCGCAGGTGCTGGCGGGAGTGCTGGAAGAAATTGCCCCGGTTGTGCGGCGGCGAATAGAAGCGGGCAATGCGCCGGTGCTGGTATCCATGGCGGCAGGCTGGTCAATTGGCACAATTCAGGCCGCCATTGGGGCAAACGCGCCGGCGGCGAACGTGCCGGTGGCACGCATAATGCCCAACACCCCAGCCCTCATAACAAAAGGATTAATTGCCCTTGCCGCCTCGCCGGAACTCAGTGCAGAAAAAGCCACAGCGCTGGAAAAAATGCTCGCAGGAGCCGGCATTGTTGACCGTGTCGAGGAAAAATACCTTGATGCGGTTACCGGCCTTTCCGGCTCCGGCCCGGCATTCGTCTACCTGTTCATCGAAGCCCTTGCCGACGGCGGAGTCCTTGCCGGCCTGCCCCGCGATAAAGCCTTACGGTATGCAGCCCAAACCGTATTTGGCTCGGCGGCGATGGTGCTGGAAACCGGCAAACACCCCGGCGAACTTAAAGACATGGTCTGTTCCCCCGGCGGCACCACCATTGCCGGCATCGCCGCCCTCGAATCCGGCGGTTTCAGATCAACAGTAATCGACGCAGTAGAAGCCGCCTGGAAAAGAGCTAGGGAATTGGGGACTAGGGATTAGGGACTGGGGACTGGGGATTGTTGTTCGTTGTCTGTATGTGTTGGTAACCAGCTATGTTTTGTAACAACTATCCCTAGTCCCCGATCCCTAGTCCCTAGTCCCTTCCCTAATTACGTTTCTCTTGATTTTCCCGCTGATGGTTTTGGGTAGCTCGGATACAAACTCTACAATGCGGGGGTACTTGTAGGGAGCGGTCACGTGTTTGACGTGGTTTTGCAGTTCGCGAATTAATTCCTCTGAGGGGGAAAAACCCCGCGCCAGTACCACCGTTGCTTTGACCACCTGACCGCGCATGGGATCGGGGGCGGCAGTAACGGCACATTCCAAAACAGCCGGATGTTCCATTAAAGCGCTTTCAACTTCAAAGGGGCCAATGCGGTAGCCGGAACATGTTATCACATCGTCATTTCAGCCGACAAACCACAGGTAGCCCTCACCGTCACGCCAGGCCATGTCTCCAGTCCGGTAGGTTCCCCCGTACCAAACTTTTCCGGTAACCTCTTCGTCTTTCCAATAACCGCGGAACACGCCGGGAGATTCCGACAAGCCGATTACTGGCACATGTAATGTGCCAGGCACATTACATGTGCCAGGCGTATCCTGCGCCAGCTCGTAC
>Ga0123356_10003784_pt1 | contig 15757 bp, 12 predicted proteins | sample TergutEmb28metaG_2_FD_92546 | JGI IMG/M metagenome (GOLD analysis project Ga0123356, IMG submission 92546) | Embiratermes neotenicus P3 segment gut microbial communities from Petit-Saut dam, French Guiana - Emb289 P3 | ecosystem: Host-associated > Arthropoda: Insects > Digestive system > Gut ... | reverse complement strand
CACCACCACCGGCTGGTTGCCTCCCAGGCGTTCGCGCACGTCAATGGCTAGAGCCCTCAGATCATCAGCTAGTGTGCCGTCTTCCACCTGTGCGGTGACAACCAAGGCCCAGCCCACCTGCCTGGCTGACTGGGCCAAGGACTTGGCCCGGGCCAGGACCCGCTGGCCTCGCAGAGCGGCCAGTTCTTTGTCGGCCTGCTTCAACCGGCTCACCAGTTGGCCAATCCGGTCTGGCAACTGATCAGGTTGGACCTTCAACAAGTCGGTCAGTTGAGCCACCAGGGCGTGCTCCTTGGCCTGATATTGGTAAGCCGAATCACCCACCAGCGCCTCCAGGCGCCGAATGCCCGAGCCAATCGAGGCTTCACCCAATAGCGAAACCCGTCCCAATTGGCCGGTGCGCTCTAAGTGGGTGCCGCCGCACAGTTCGATTGACCAATCCCCGCCAATCTTGACCACCCGGACTTCATCGCCGTATTTCTCGCCAAAAAGCGCCACCGCCCCTTGTTGGCGTGCCTTGTCCAGCGACATGACTTGGTTGGTGACCTCAAGGTCTTCGGCCAACAACTGGTTGGTGCGGCCCTCGATCTGGCTAATGGCCGTGTCAGACAGGCCTTCGCCATAGCGGAAATCGAAGCGCATCCGGCCAGGTGAGTTCTCTGAACCCGCCTGCTGGGCGGTGTTGCCCAGTTCCTCGCGCAACACCTGATGCACTAGGTGGGTGGCGGTGTGAGCCCGGGTGATGGCCAACCGGCGGGTCTGGTCAATCTGGGCCAAGCCGGATTCTCCGACCGCCACGCTGCCTTCCAACAACCGGCCGTGGTGGACGTACATCAGCGCCAATGGCCGCTGTACGTCGTCCACTTCGATGACCGCGCCCGAGTCCATCTCAATGACGCCCTGATCGGCCAACTGGCCACCGGCTTCGCCGTAGAACGGGGTGGTGTCCAAAATGACCTCGACGTTGGCCGGCGCAGTGACCATGGGCACTGACTGGCCGTCTTGCAGCAAGGCCACCACGGTGGCCCGGTTCTCGGCTTGCTCATAGCCGTTGAAGGTGGTTGGCCCCAGGCGCCCAGTCAGTTCCTGATAGACGGCCGTCTCGGCGTGGCCGGCCTTCTTGGCGGCGGCATCGGCCCTGGCGCGCTCGCGCTGCTGCCGCATCAATTCCCGGAAACCTTCTTGATCAACGGCTAGACCTTGATCACCGGCAATCTCCAGGGTCAGGTCAATGGGGAAGCCGTAGGTGTCGTGCAGCTGGAAGGCGTCCTTGCCATCTAGAATGGCGGCCTTGATGGCTTGAGCCCGCTCTATTGCCATATCCAAGATGGCCGAACCGCCGGACAAGGTGCGCCGGAAGGCCTCTTCTTCGCGGTAGGCGGTGGCGCTGATCCGGTCCCACTCGGCCTCCAGGTGTGGGTAGGAAGCCTTCATGGCCTCTTTTGACACGGTGAACAGCTCTGGGAAGACCGGGTCGGTCACACCCAGTAGGCGCATCGAGAAGATGGCCCGGCGCAGCAGCCGTCGCAGCACGTAGCCGCGGGCTTCGTTTGACGGGATCACACCGTCGCCAATCAGCATAAGACCCGCCCTGACGTGGTCCGCCACCACTCGGAGGCGCACATCGGCTACGACATCGGCACCGTAGCGTTTACCTGAGAGCGCCTCGGCGGTGCTGATGACCGGCCGAACCTCGTCTATCTCATAGATGTTGTTCACGCCCTGCAACAGCAGGGCGACCCGCTCTAGACCCATCCCGGTGTCGATGTTCTTTTTCTCAAGCTCGCCCAGAATGGGGTAGTTGTCCTTGGCTCCACCCGGACCGCGCTCGAACTCCATGAACACTAGGTTCCAGATCTCCAAGAAGCGGTCTTCGTCTACCACCGGGCCGCCGTCCGGGCCATAGTCCGGTCCGCGGTCAATGTAGATCTCCGAGCAGGGTCCCGCTGGACCGGGCTGGCCGGTTGACCAGAAGTTGTCCTTGATGCCGCGCCGTTGGATTCTCTCCATGGGCAAACCGGCCACTTCATGCCAAAGCCGCGCCGCCTCGTCATCGTCCTTGAAAACAGTGACCCACACCTTGTCCGGGTCAAAGCCCAAGAACCCGTCCGTCTGGCTGCCGGTGACCAGCTGCCACGCCAGCTCTATGGCGCCTTCCTTGAAGTAGTTACCAAAGGAGAAATTGCCGTTCATCTGAAAGAACGTCAAGTGGCGGGTGGTTTTACCCACCTCTTCAATGTCTCCGGTGCGGACGCACTTTTGGACCGAGGCGGCTAGGGGCCAAGGTGGGGGCACTTCGCCCAGCATGTAGGGGATGAAGGGCACCATGCCGGCCACGGTGAACAGCAGCGACTTGTCCTGGCTGATCAGCGAGGCCGAATCGACCAAAGCGTGATCACGCGTGCCGAAGAAGTCAAGGAACCGGGTGCGGATTTCGGTGGTACGCACTGTCACTCCTTCGCTTCGCTGTGCAGTAGGGCTGTTTTCAGTTCGGCTTCCCGCTGGGTGGCCGCCAATTTGATCTCACTGACCAGTTGGCTGGCTGCGCCGACCAACCGGCCCACGCCTGCGGGACTGAGCGACTTGGCGGCACGATCCAGCCGGCGCACTGCCAAGACAGCCAATCCCACCCCTAAGCCAAGGCCCAGGGCTACCCACAGTCCGCGCCTCATATCAAGTATCTTTCTTGGCGCGTTTTTGGAAGGTGGACCGCACGGCGTAGGTGAAGGCCGCCAGGCGGATCAGTGGCCCGCCTACGGTGGCGCTGAACAGCGCGGTCAGCGCCGAGACGTTCTGGGAGACCTCGGCGGCCGCGGTAGTGATGGTGTCGACCTTTTCCAGTTGGCTGTTGGCGCCTTCTACCGTGGTGGCGGCTTCGTCAAGGATGGGCAAGGTGTGGGCGGTGAGCTCTTCGATCGAGGCGGTGGCCTGCTTCAGCACGCCACCTAACCGCATGATGGGCACGGCTAGCAGCACCACCAGGGCAACAAAAGCGATGGCGGCAATCAGTCCGGCCACATTTCCCACAGTCATTGGGATCCTCCTAACGCCCCTTGGCGAAGCTGTTGAGCTACCCGGACAACTTTAGGGCACCGGCTATTTGCCAGGTGCCTGCGCTGAGCCTTTGGTTTTGGCTGGGTTGACGCCAGCCACCTGCGTTCCGCCTTGATGCCGGGCGCCGTGGTCCAGGTTGGTGCCTGGCAGCCAGCGCCTGGCCTGGCGGCGGGTGCCTCAGCGGGAGTAGTGCTCCACGACCAGTTGGACGTCGCAGGTGACTGGCACCTCGGCTCGCTTGGGCCGGCGCACCAGGTGGGCGCGCAAACGCTCAAGGTTCACGTCCAGGTAAGCCGGCACCTCTGGCAGCACGTCGCGGTGAGCCCCGGCGGCCGCCACCATGAACGGCGTCATGGTCTGCGACTTGGGCTTGATCATCAGCACTTGACCCGGCTTGACGCGGAAGGATGGGCGGTCTACCAATTGGCCGTCCACTAGCACGTGGCGGTGGGTCACCACCTGGCGGGCCTGGAAGATGGTGCGGGCAAAGCCGGCGCGTAGCACCAGTGAGTCAAGCCGCATCTCCAGCAGCTCGACCAGGGCTTCACCAGTCAGACCGGACTCCCGCTTGGCGTCGTTGAAGGCTCGCTGGATCTGCTTCTCACGTAGGCCATACTGGGCGCGCAGCCGCTGCTTCTCGCGCAGGCGCACGGCGTAGTCGGATTCGGTGCGCCGCCGGCCGCGGCCGTGTTCACCTGGCGGGTAGGGCCGCTTCTCGAAGTACTTGACGGCCTTAGGGGTAAGGGCTAGGCCTAGGGCCCTGGACTGACGGACTTGACGGCGCGCTCGGCGCACTGCAGTCATGGTGATGTGACTCCTGTTCGTTTTTCCTACGAAGCACGGGCGGCGCTGGCCACCCGCGGGGCCGACTCATTGCTGGCTAAGACCCCAGGTGCGCCCGTCGGGGCGCGACCGCCGGTCAGTCTAGCAGGTGGTACTAGGCCGCCCCACATCTCGCCGAGCCTGCTGTTAGCAGACCTAACTGATTAGCCCTTGCTCGCTGACCTGCGATAACACAAACGTCACTCGAGGTTACACCTGCGTTCAGCATTCTCGCGGATAGGGGGCGACCCAGCCGGGGGCCGGGGCGCTGGTGTCAGTCTTTCAGCGTGGGCAGGGCCCTGAGGTGGCCGTAACGGGCGCCGGAACTGACCGGCCAAGCCATGGAGCGGGCGTTAGCCACGTGGCGGCCGCGTTCACGCACCTGGTCGGCTAGTGCGTCGATTTCCTCTTCGCTGGGGTGCAAAGGCTGGGTTTCGGGAAGCAGTCGGATGACCTCCCAGCCGCGCGGCGCCTTGAGGCGGTCGGCGTGTTTGGCGCAAAGGTCGTAGGCGTAAGGTTCTTCTTTGACCGCCAGCGGCCCCAGGACAGCCGTCGAATCGGCATAGACAAAGGTCAACGTGGCCACTGGCTGCCCATGACAGGGCTGCCGCTCACAATTGCGTTGGCACATCACGGCATTCACACTAGCCATTTCGGCCGTTTCCGCAGGTACCCCACGCCGGAGGCGAGTCAGTGCGCCTCGGGCTAGTTCGGCTGGTGGAATGCCCTAGGGGCGGTGGTAGCCAGGGTCAATCTCGTTGGGATCACGGCCCAGCAAATGGGCCAGCTCTTCAACCAGCACGTCCAGGACGGTCACGCCCATGTCCCCGACCGGGGCCCTGACCTCAATGGGCCGCCGGTAGAGCACAATCCGGGCTGGCAAGCCGTGGGTGGCGGGAAAGGCCCGTCCCAGCACTACGCCTTCTTCCCAGGGTGCGCCATCGGACTGCGGCACCTCTTCAACCGCCACTTCGATGGCCCCCAACTGACGCCCCCACCGCTGAGCTAACCTGGCCAGACCCGCCCTGACGTAATCATCGAACACCTCAGAACGGCTGCGGGCCGCCGGCAGACTCGGCGCCAACAACGGTCCCCTGAGCCCGCGCCCCCGCCGGTCTCGCCGCCGGCCGCCACGGCGCGGCAACTGGGGCGGTTCGGTTGCGTCCCCCCAGGATGAAGACCGGCGCGCGCCCTCTTGAAGTTGTGACCCACCAACCCCATCCAGGGCGCGGTGGTCGGCACTGGCCATGGCTGAAGCCTCCTACCGGAGCCGGTAGACGCTGACCACGCTACCTTGTTCCCGCATCCCAATGGGCGGCACCAGTGTGGTGATCAGTTGGCCGGCTGGATCGGTGGTGGACAGGTTCATGGCAATGGCCGCCTGGCCGGGCTCGGCAAAGGTGTACTCAATGAAGGCGGTCTCTGGCCCGGCACCCAGGACCGCAACCGGGTCGACCAAACTCATGGTGCCGGCCTTCAGCTCGATGGTCTTGGCGGGCCCCTCACCGTCACCCCCCGGGGCTAACACCCGCAGGCTGACCGTGGTGTCGCTGGCTGCCGCCACCGACAAGGTTGATTCGACCTCAGGAAGAGGCAGCGCCAAGAAGCCATGGACTGGCGCCGCCGCGGCTGCCGACCAGGCAAACTCCCGCGCCTCACCCGCCGCCGCCTGACGCACCGCCAACCCAGCGGCGACCACCGGCTTGGAGGCCTGCACCACCGCCGCATAGGTGCCAGCTTCCAGGCCGGCTAGCGACAAATCCACCACCGCCCCCGCCGGCAGATTAGCCTGATCCAAACCTGGCAGGGACACCACACCATTAGCCCCCCACAATTGGACCGACACCATGGCATCTAACTCCCCCGGGTTGGCCACCCGCACCAACGCGGTGTCTGGATCGTCGTAGCGCGAGGCGGCCACGCTGAGGCCGGCTATCACCTGAGATTCAGCCGGCGGGCTGCCCGGCATGACCAGGTCAACCCCAGCCGGGGTCAAGGCGTGCATGCGCGCGTGCTGCAGGTAGACCGCTAGATCGCCTCCAGTAGCCAAAACCCGCACGGCTAGACGCGAGGCCTCAGCCACAATGCCTTCCAGTAGCACAGCCCGCTGGGATTCGGGTGGCACCACCAGACCAGAGGTGCCAACCGTGTCAATCAGACCGGCACCGTCCCACAAGGTTAGGTCGACCGTTACCTGGGTCAGGCCGGGGTTGGTCAGCACTAGCCGGGCAGACGAGCCGACTTCGGTGGAACCTCCCACCAGCCAAGCCTCTGCCGCAGGCACCACACAGGAACCACCAGCTAGAGACCTCAGGTCGCCATCCATGGCGTGGATGATGACACCGCCGGTAGCCATGGCCACCTCATTGGCTGACGATCTGCCTTGCACCAGCCAGGGCTTGGCCGTCACCTCTTGCGAGAGGAGTCCCAGCGGTGGGCTGACCGGCACCACCGCGCCCTGGCCCAGCGTGGTCATCTCCCCACCGAGCGGCCCGGCCACCACCATGCGCGTGATCGCTTCCACCGCGGTGGGCCTAGGGTCAAAGCTTGGGTCGTAGCTGATTTGGCCGGATTCGTCGCCCACCAACTTCAGTTCCGCCGGGCAGACGGCCACGGCCTGGCCGGGCGGCACCTCGACTATGGTGGGCTTGCCCTGCGCCATGGCGTCAGGCGGCTCTCGCCAATCCATTGCCAGCACACCGGCCACCAAGCCCAGCAACAACACGGCACTGAGGGCGGCCACCACGGCCCGCACCAGTCTCATTCGACCACTTCCTCCTCGCCAGAGTGCCGCCGCAGCGGCAAGGCCAGCAGCGCGGTCAAACCGAGAGCCACCAGTTGAATGGGTACCCACGGCGGGCCGGCTTCGTGCCAAACGCGAAGCTGCCCGGTGGCCCCAGCCGGCACGGTGAAGGCTTGCTGCCAGCCCTCGTAGGGTGTGGATTCCAAGAGGTGGCCATTGAGCGAGGCCCGCCAACCGGCATCACGGCGTTCGGCCAGCACCAGGGTCATTTCGCTGGCTTGGAAGTGGCCCTGAGCCTGTTCGGACAGCGTGGCGGTGATTGAGGCTTCAAGTTTGCTGCCCGTGGCCAGGCCTACTGCCTGTCCCGGTCCCACCAGGAACAGTGAGGCCACCCGGTCAACCGGCAAGCCTTCGTGCGGCAGGTTGTTGGGCGTGACCCGCCATAGCACCACCTGGTCGGTTTCGGTGATGCGCCCCAGCCCGGCCGTGGCGTCCAGCGCCGCCAGCAGGTCAACCGACCCTTGCGCCTTGTCCACCAGTACAAAGCCGATGCCGGACAGCGCCAAACCGCGGGCGGCGGCACCTGGGTTGCGCCCCAAGATGGTGGCAATCAGTTGGTTGAGTTCGGCCGTGGCTTGGTCGTCCCGCCGGATCAGGCCAGGCCAATCAACCAGCTTTCTAGCGCCAATAATGCCCCTTGGGTCGGTCATGTCGCTGGCTTGACCGCGAATGATCCACCAACCGAAACCCAGATCAGACTCGGAGATGACCAGCGTCCTGGTCGAGTACCGGCCCGTCGCCTCGGCTTGGGCAATCCTGGGCAGTTCCGAATCTTGGGTGCGGTGTGCCTCCATGCCGTGGCCACCCAGCCACTGCCACAGGTGCAACCCGGCAGTAGCCAGTGGCCCCACCAGCAGCGCCGCCGTGATGACGCCAGCTATCACACGCCGCCAGATAGGGGCTGGTTCGACCACCGACCCAACCGGCCGGCTCAACCCGACCGCCGCCGCCATGAGCAAACCAAACAGCACCATGGACCCGAAGGCACCCGTCCACACCGTGACCGGTTCCAGCCCGGCGGTGGTGGCAATCAAGCGCTGGGCCAGGTAGATCAAAACCAACCCAAGCCCCGCCATCAACCACCCAAAACGACCAGCCATACCAACAAAACCCCGCCGGAACAAGCTGGGCAAAGCGGCCAACACCACCAGTCCAACCAGGCAAACTGTCACCACCGTGGCTAAACCGGCTGGCACCAAGGAGGGCAGCACCGGCTCGGTGGGATAACCCAACCCCGCCAGGTAGAGCGGGGCCGGTTGGTAGCCCAGTGCCACGCCTGGATCCGCCACCAAGAAACGCCAGTGGCCTTCGCTAGCCCACTGGGCTAAATGCGGTCCAAACAGCACCAGGGCCGGCAAGGGAATGGTCAACAGCCGCAGGCGCCGGCCGGCCGGCGCAAAGACTGCGCCAATCAGCGCCATCACCACCCCGGCGAACAACAGGCTGGGTGTACCGGCCACCGCCAAAGCAAAGACCAAGCCCGCGCCGGCGGCGGCCGCGACCGAACCGGGAGACAAAGCCGCGCTGGGTGCTGGGGGCGCCTCGCCGGGGCTGGCATTGTCCCCCGCCACCTCCACCGGTGGGCGTCGGTCCAGGCGGTTGGCTCCAACTGCCCTGATGGCGCCCAACACCACCCAGGGCAGCGCCGCGTGGGTGACCGTGGCACCCAGCCGTCCAGCCGCCAGTGACTGCCACAGCGCTGGCGAGGCGAAGTAGAACAGGGTCACCCAGGCGCGCACCAGGTTAGACCGGCTGAAGGCCCCGGCCGCCCACCACGCGCCAAAACCGGCCAAGAGTGGGGTTAGAACAAAGAGCAGCTTGATGCCAAACCCCGCCTCAGCCCAGGGCAGGCGGAACAAGGCCACGAAGTAGCCCAAGGGGTCACCTGGACCAGGCCAGCCCAGGTCGACCGGCAACCAGCTGCCCCCTGCCATGGACACCAAGTCCCCCACCGGGTGGTCTTGGCGTCCGGCCGCCCCACCGGTCAGGTCGCCTGGTCCCAACCACCGCCCCACGGTGGCGCCGGTCAACAACACCATGAAGCTGCCTAGCGCCAACAACATGCGGCGGCGGCGTCCGGCTAGTAGGCGCAGTTCGGCTTGCTCGATGTCGGTGGGGGCCAGCCGTTGGCGGCGTTCGTCAGCCCGGGAGGTGCGCTGGTCTCGCCGCTGGCGGCGGGCTTGCGCGGTGGTGATCTGCAGGGCTCGCAGGCTGGAACGGTCCAAAAGGCTGGCTCGGGCGGTCATCCGTCGCGCCCTGGCCACGCGGGCCGGGCGGGCTAGGACCTGTAGGGGGGCCATCAACTCGGCTACCGCCAGCCCGAATTCCTTCGAGGCCAGGCGCCAGATGGCGCGCCCCAGGGCGGCGCCTAGGCTAGCCACCATGACCAACGGCACCAGCCACAGTGGCTGTTCAACCAGTTGGGTGTAGATCAAGGCGCGCCGTCTGGCGGCAAACGACTTGGTTCTGTCGGCCACCGCGCCGTCTGGTCGGTTACGTAGCCCCAGGTAGGCGGCCTGCTCATGCTGGACAACGGCCTCTGGGGCCACCACCACCCGGCTGTTGGCCAGATGTACCCGGCGGCACAGGTCCAGGCCATCACGGAATGGACCCAACGCTGGATCGAAGCCGCCCAATTGTTCCAAGACCTGGTGAGAGATCAGCATGCCGGCGGTGCCAACACCCAGCACGTCTTCCATCCGGTCGTGTTGGCCCTGGTCAAGCTCGCCGTAGCCGCCGGCTGCTACGGTGCGGCCAAAAGGCGTGGCGCTGACGCCCACCTCCACCAGGTGGGTTGGGTCGGCGGCCTTGACTTGCTTGGGGCCCACCACCGCCACCGAAGGCGCCCGCTCCATGGCCTGGATCAGGTAGTCCAGGGCCTCTGGTTCGGGGTACACGTCATCGTGCAGCAACCACAACAACCCGGTGGGTTTGCGGTCCAACAAGGCCGCGGCCATGGCTTGACCAAAACTACGGGCCCGGCCGGTGTGAACCACAGTCAGGAGCTTGGCCGGAACGCCGCAGCGCAACGCCATCTCACGGACGGCTGGATCAGCTTGAGCGCCGGCGTCCACCAGGACCACCGCGTCTGGGTGTCTGGTTTGTTCAGCCAGCGCCACCAAGCATTTGGGAAGGTAGGGCGAACGCCCGCGGGTCACCACTACAGCGGTCACCAAAAGCCCGGCGCCGCCGGCCCCCCGCTGTGTGGACAAGGACACCGTGGTTCAGGCGCGTCGCTGCTTCAGGCGGCGCCGCTCCCGTTCAGAGTAGCCGCCCCAAATGCCAAACCGTTCGTCGTTGGCTAGGGCGTAGTCGAGGCAGTCGGCCGCCACGTCACAACTGGTGCAGACCCGCTTGGCTTCACGGGTCGAGCCGCCTTTTTCTGGGAAGAAAGCTTCAGGGTCGGTTTGGGCGCACAGCGCCCGTTGTTGCCACTCTAGAGGCCCACCGTCACCTTGGCGCACCAGTAACAGCGCTACGTTGCTCCGGGGGTCAATCACCCCCGATTCCAAGGCGAGGCCGCCCTCACCTAGTACATTCCACACGGCGAATCTCCTGACTGCTCCAAGCCTCAGCGTCATATTGGGGCATCGCTAACATGAAATTACACGCGTGTAATCCGGATTAGTCAAGTCAGATTGAGAATTAGTTAGGCAGGGCCAGGTGCAACCAGGATCATTCTGCCCTTGCCGCGCAGTTTGATGGGTCCCTCGTTGGCCATGGCGAACAGGGCTTGGCCTCGTGAAACATGCATGGTGCCACCCGCAGTGAAGGCCGTGACCTGTCCGGCCAAAACCAAAGCCACCCTTGGTCCGGATAGTGGACACTCGTAGGTGCCATCGAGGCGAATGTCGGCCAATTGGAAAGCCGGCACCGGTGGGCGCATGATTCTGGCTGGACCGTCGCGCCTAACTAGTGGGCGTACCGGGCCGCGCCCGCAGTAGTCCACGGTGTTGATTAGGCGCTCCCTGTCAACGTGTTTGCCGCTCATGCCAGCGCGGATGACATTATCGGATGGCCCCAATACCTCCACGGCTAGACCCCGCAGACAGGCGTGTAACGTGCCGGGCGGGGTGAAAAAAGCCTCACCGGGCGCCATGGCCAGGTGACAGAGCAACAACGAAGCCGCCACTGCGCCATCGTCGGGGAAGCGCTTGGCCAACGAGCTACACAGTGCGTAAGCCCCGGGGTCACGGCTTGGCTGGGCCAACTGACGGCGGCAAGCGGCCGCTAATTCGGTCACACCTGCGGGGGTGGTGGCCTGACCCTGTAGGGCTTCCCTCAACGCGGCCTTCAGCCCCTTGGCGGCGGGTTGCTTCATGGCCACAGCCATCTTGGCGGCCAGGGCCGATTCACTGACCAGTGGTGCCAGCAGCGAGCGGATTTGCTCGGCCGGCCGAAAACCGCTCAGCACCTCGAAGCTAGTCAGGGAGTACAGCATTTCTGGCTTGCCGTTCGGGTCCTTGTAGGTCCGGTTGGGCGCATCCAGGTCCAAGCCGGCGGCCTCTTCCCGGGTGTATCCGGCGCTAGCTTGTTCGGCCGTGGGGTGGACCTGCATGGACAGGGGCCGGCCCACGCCCAGCAGCTTCAGCATGTAGGGCAGCTCGGTGCCACCTTCTGGCCCCAGGGCGGCCACCCGGTTGTGGGCAATGACCTCAGCCAAGGAGATGCCGAAATCGTCTTCGCCTCGGGCCACCATGGCGGGGGCCAGGCGGTGGGCGCCTAGCCAAATCTCGGCCACGGGTGTGTCCCCGGGCGGCAAGCCCAGCAGCTCTGGAATGGCCGTGGGTGAACCCCAAGGGTAACGGCGCAGGGCGTGGTCCAAGCGAAGCACGCCACCAGCATAGGGCCCGGCGATTGTCTACGCCTGATGGCAAGCCGCGGATTGCCTACTGCCACGCCCGCGCAATGCCCGCTGCCTAGCTTGCCGCCTGGCTTCTTCCCGCGACCAGGCTGATAGTAGGCAACGTCAGCCGTGCCGACAGCGTTGCCGCAGGTCAGCGAGGCGGTCTAATCCGGCCTGGGCACCGATCAGCCTGCTGGCGAAATGGAGAGGGCGGCGTGGCCGCGCTATGGTTGCCGTGATGGAATCCCTGCCCACTAGGCCCACGCCTCTAAGTTCGGCTGATGCCAGGTTGCTGGCCGAGCGCCACGGCCTGCGCAAGCTGGGTGTCCGGCCCGCCCTTGGCACCTATCTGCGCCAACTGTGGCACCGGCGCGATTTCACCTGGGCGCTGGCAACCTCGGACGCCTACGGCAAGAACCAGGGCAGCTACTTGGGACAGCTTTGGGGTGTGCTCAAGCCTTTGCTGCAGGTTGCGGTGTTCTGGGTGGTCTTCGGTTGGTTGATGCCGGCATCGATCCGGGTGGGGATCGAGGATTTTGTGGCCTTCTTGGTGATTGGCACCTTCCTGTTCGAGTTCATCAACTCCGGTTTCAACAACGGTGGCCGGGCCATTGCCTCGAAGATCAAACTGGTCCGTGCCCTGGAGTTCCCTAGGGCCGTGCTACCCATTTCGGTGACCATCACCGAGTTGATCATGATGTGGCCGGCCATGGCCGTCATGGTGGTGATTGTTCTAGCCCGCGGCCACAGACCCACCTGGGGGTGGCTAGCCCTGATCCCGGCCATTGGCTTGACCTACCTGTTTGTGCTGGGCTGGGGCTTCATCCTGGCCCGAGTGGTCAGCGCCACCCCCGACCTAGGCAACTTGGTGCCCATTGTGATGGGCTTGGCTAGGTTCATGGCCGGGGTGTTCTTCTCGATTGAAGCCATGGCGGCCGGGCGCGGCTTCCTGGGGCAGCTGGCCTTGATGGAACCCTTTGCCTTGTACTTACGCCTGGCTAGATCAGCCATGTTAGCCGAGGTCAACGCCTCGGCGGCGGACTGGGCGTGGGGTGTGGGCTACGCCGTGGTCTTTGCCACCGTGGGTTTTGTCTACTTCTGGCTGGCGGAGGCGCGCTATGGCCGGGACTGAGCCTGTGACCTTCTCGGAAGATGACGAAGCCTTTGCCGGTGGACCAAACGCGGCATCGAAAAACCTGGGCGACCCCACCATGGTGGTGGACCGCGTCCAGGTCTCTTACCGCGTGTTTGGCGGCAAGCGCCTGGGGGCCTCAACGGGCTATAAACCTTCGATCTATCGCCGGGTCTTCGACCGAGCTTCCAGAGCTGTAGGCACCGTCAACGAGATACAGGCAGTGCGCGGGGTCTCGTTTGTGGCCCGCCAGGGCGAATCGATTGGCATTGTGGGACACAACGGTGCGGGCAAGTCCACCTTGTTGCGCGCCATTGCCGGCCTGATGCCCTACTCCGGTGGTGCGGTCTACGCCAACGGGCAATGCGCGCTGCTGGGGGTCAACGCCGCCTTGCTGACCTCGCTGACCGGGGAACGCAACATCATGCTGGGCGGGCTGGCGCTGGGCCTGAGCCGCGCCCAGGTCAAGGACAGGATGGACGCAATAGTGGAGTTTGCCGGCATCGGCGAATTTGTCCACCTGCCCATGAACGCCTACTCCAGCGGTATGGCGGCCCGGCTGCGTTTTGCTATTTCCACCGCCAAGGTGCCGGACATCTTGATGATCGACGAGGCGCTGAGCACCGGGGATGCGGCCTTCCAGCGGCGCAGCCGCGACAAGATCATGGCGGTGCAACAGCAAGCGGGCACTGTGTTCTTGGTGTCACACTCCGCCAAGGCGATCACCACCATGTGCAAGCGGGTGCTGTGGCTGGACAAGGGTCAGCTGGTGATGGACGGCCCAGCGGACGAGGTGATGGCGGCCTACGCCGCGGATGAGGTGCCGCCGCCCGCTGGGGCTTGAGGCGCCCAGCTAGCAGCCGAAGACGGGACGCACCCCGCCGTAGCCCACCGTGATAGTGGCCTAGGCTATGCGTTGTGTCTGATCAACTGGTGCCTGCCGCGTCCCACCTGGCCGACCGCACACCGTGGACAATCCGGCTAGGCCAGCTTGGCTATCGCTTTCTGCTGGTCATGGTTGCGGGCATCATTCTGGCCATTCTGGGAGTTATGCTGGCCGTAGTTATTGGCGGTAATAGGACCGATTCGCTCGAGACTTTCCCAGGACCAATCTGGCCCTACCTCGGTGTTGTGGTTGTTCTTACGGCCGCAACCGTTTCGGGCCTCCGTGTGGTATGGCGGCGATGGCTGCCCAAGGTCTGGATGGTGGGCACCGCCATAGGTTTGGGAGCCTTTGGCTCGAAGCTGACAGCAGCTTTAGCTATCAAGTCAGTGCCATATACCGACTTTCTCACCCAACTAGAAGCCGCCCAGCTTATCGCCAAGGGTGACTGGTCCTTCAACCAGTCTTGGTATTTCCAGATCTGGGGCTACCAAACTCCGTTTAGTGTCTACCAAGCCACCGTGTTGAGGTTGGCTGGCCCATCAATCACGTCGCTGCTGGTCTTGAACGCTGTGTTCATGGCCGTGACTAATGTGATGGTATTTGTACTTGCCCACCGGCTGACCAAAAATCCGCTAGTGGCCTGCGCTGCGGCCCTGGCTTATCTGGTCTATCCTGCGCCGTACCTTATGGCCTCGGTGCTGACCAACCAGCACTTGGCGACCTGCCTGTTCTTTGTCGGGCTGCTCCTCTTTCTCAGGGCAGTACAAGATGTCAGCGGCTGGCAGCGCCTCACCTGGGCTGCCGGAGGTGGTATTGCCATTGGCCTGGGTGACCTAATGCGCCCGATTGGTGTGGTCGCGCTGGTCACTGTCGCAGTCACCTTGGGTGGGGCTTGGCTGCTCAACCAGGTGGGGTGGCGTGGTGTCGTGCTAGTGGCTGGTGGGTTGGCACTTGTGTACGGAAGTGTCACAGAGGGAGCCGATTGGGCGGCCAAAGCCAGTGGCCTCAATCCGGCTGGTTTGGGCAATGCTTTTCCGGAGTGGAAGCTGGCGCATGGCACCGATCGAATGGCTTATGGTGGCTACTCAGGTAAGGTTCGTTTGCGGTTTACCGTCGATGACGACGGCACAAGCCCAGTGAGTGTGCCATTCACGCTAGTGCCCGACCGCCAGGCGGCCCGCGAGCTGATCCGAGAACAGATCAAAGACGCGCTAGCCCACCCGACCAGTTTCTTGGCCCGCAAGATCTGGGTAATGTGGGTCCGACCGGAAATAGTCGAGTTGGCGTTCAAGCCATATCTGGCCCCTGATTCGCCTAGCTACGACAACTGGCGCCACCGTTTGGACAAGGTCCAGCTATTTGAGCGAGCTGTCTATTCCACAATCCTGGTATTCGCTCTAGCTAGTGTGGTGGTGGCTTGGCGTCGGCGCCCTGACCCAACCCACCTTCTGACTGTGGCGGTATTAGTGGCGTATTTTGCCGCACACTTGCCAGTGGAAACCCAGGCGCACTATCGCTATTTCTGGATGCCCCCTATCTTTGCACTGTCTTCGCTGGTCCTCGCGCAAATCGTCACCTGGCGAAACCAGCTCATTCCGGATCGACTTGAGTCGGGACCTAGTGGCTGATTACCACCACCCCTCCGACCGATGGGCTGTCAGCCAATCTGCTAGGAGCTACCAAACAACAACCAGCGCAGCACAGTGGCTTAGTCTGGTGACATGAACGCTGACCTGGTAGTAGTGGGCGCTGGCCCTTTTGGTCTAACCGTGGCCAGGTACCTAGCCGAGGCTGGCCGCAGTGTAACGGTAGTTGACAGGCGCGGCCACATAGGTGGCAACGCTCATTCTGCGGTTGACCCAGAGACCGGCATCGAGATTCACCCCTACGGTGCCCACATTTTCCACACCGCCAACCGGCGGGTCTGGAGCTGGCTTAGACGTTTCAGCGCCTTCACCGATTACCAGCACCGAGTCTGGACCACCCACCAGGCCCAGGTCTATCCAATGCCAATCAACCTGGCTACCATCAACCAGTTCTACCAGACGGCCTACTCCCCCGATCAGGCCAGGGCGCTGATTACCGGCTTGGCTGCGCAGGCGGCTGGAGGTGCCGCCATCACCGATGAACCGGGCGCACTAGACCGCAAGTGCGTTGCCATAATTGGACCCGATTTGTACCAGGCGTTCATCCGGGGCTACACCGCCAAACAGT